>WNFH01001566.1_pt1 | contig 15585 bp, 8 predicted proteins | sample 5400411 | NCBI WGS metagenome assembly WNFH01 (sample SAMN13153347, study PRJNA577476) | soil metagenome | isolation source: 200 cm saprolite under Douglas fir tree site 2 hole 3 | place: USA:California | collected 2015-04-18
TCACAGGAACGCATGCTGCTGGTTGCGCAGAAAGGCCGGGAGCAGGAAGTCTTCCGCGTTTTTGAGAAGTGGGGACTCGATGCGGTGGAAGTCGGCAAGGTTACGACTGACAACAAGCTGCGTGTGCTGCAGCACGGAGAAGTTGTCGCCGAGATTCCGAATCAGGCCCTTACTGACGACGCTCCCGTATACAAGCGTCCGCTGGCGCGATGGGAGCCGCCTGTGCCTCGCGAAATGCCGGATGACATTCATCTCGATGGGTCCAGCGACCTATCGCAGAATCTGAAACAGCTTCTAGCGAGTCCGAATATCTGCGGCAAGCGCTGGGTGTGGCAGCAGTACGATCACATGGTCCAGACCAATACCGTAGAAGGGCCGGGCGCGGGCGATGCCGGCGTGATCCGCATCAAGGGCTCGCAGCACGGGTTGGCTATGGCACTCGATGGCAACGGCCGCTGGTGCTATCTCGATCCCCGGCTGGGCGCGATGCATGCCGTGGCCGAAGCCGCACGCAACGTGGCCTGCGCGGGCGCGACCCCCGTCGGCGCCACCAATTGTCTGAACTTCGGCAATCCCGAGAAACCCCACATCATGTGGCAGTTCTCGCAGGTGATTGACGGCATGACCAAGGCTTGCGAGGAGCTTGAGGTCCCCATCACCGGCGGCAACGTCAGCTTCTACAACGAAACGCTGGGTGAAGCGATTTATCCCACGCCGGTAGTGGGAGTTGTCGGGATGCTCGAAGATGTGCACAAGGCGGTGCGTCCGGATTTCCGCGAGCCGGGACGTGCCATCGTCCTGCTGCGCGCTTCCGAGCCGGGCGACGTGACCGATGCTGAGTCGGAGTTCGGTTCGTCGGAGTATGCCAAGGAGATTCTTGGCGAGGTGTGGGGTTATCCGCCGGAGTTGGAGCTGGGAAAAGAGGCTGCACTGCAGAAGACGCTGGTCGAGATGGCTCAGGCCGGGCTGCTGGAATCCGCACACGACTGTTCCGAAGGCGGGATCGCGGTGACGCTGGCCGAATCGGCATTCGCTAAGGGTATTGGAATGAAGGTCGATCTAATTTCGCAGGGGCTGCCCGCGGAGTTTGTCCTGTTTGGGGAGGATGCCAGCCGGGTGGTGATCTCTTGCGACCGGGGTAATCTATCAGGAATCCAACAAGTAGCGGTAAAATACGGCCTCTCGTCGGAGATAATTGGGGACACGGTTTCCGAACAAGTGGAAATCAAGCTGGATGGCAGGCTGGCAGTGTCGGCGACGGTTGCGGAACTACGCGAGGTGTACGAGGGTGCGCTGGAAGCGGCATTACGGACCGAGCCGGAAGCAGTAGCAGCGGACTGACGGAGTTGCGTGCGTCAGTCAAAGACCAAGAACCACAAAGGACACGAAGGTACACGAAGGACTGGCACAACCACTGGCTTTCCTGGTGTTCCTTCGTGGTGGATGGTTTTTGAGGGCTAAAAGCTAAATGCTTCCTTTCGACAAATTCCGGGAAGAGTGCGGGGTGGTGGCAATTCACGCGCACCCCGAGGCGGAGAAGCTCGCCTACCTCGGTCTTCATGCGCTGCAACACCGCGGGCAGGAGTCGGCGGGCATCGTCAGTTCCAATGGCATGACACTGCGTCCCCACCGCGCCATGGGTTTGGTGGCTGACATCTTTACCGAGGAAGTTCTCTCCCAGTTGCATGGCACGCTGGCCATCGGGCACACGCGGTATTCGACCGCCGGGGATTCGTCGCTGCTCAATGCGCAGCCCATCATGGTGCAGTCGAACAAAGGCATGATGGCGCTGGCGCACAACGGCAATCTGGTCAACGCGCAGGAGATTCGCGGCCGCCTGGAAAGCCAGGGATCGATTTTCCAGACCAACAGCGATACCGAAGTGATCGTTCACCTGATCGCGCTCTCCAAAGAGCACACTCTGCCCGAGGCGATGGCCGATGCGCTGCGCCGGGTGGAAGGCGCTTTCTCGCTGGTGATGATCAGCCCCGACCGGATTTTCGCGGCGCGTGACCCGCGCGGCTTCCGTCCCCTGGCCATGGGACGAATTCCGGCGCAGGCGGGTGAAAAGCAGGACACCATCGTGGTCGCATCGGAAACTTCTGCCTTCGACCTGATCGGCGCTACCTACGAGCGTGAGGTGAAACCTGGCGAACTCATCGTCGTGGGCCCGGAGGGCATCACCTCGCGGTTCTACGCAACGCCGATGCCGCAGTCGAGCTGCATCTTCGAGCACGTGTACTTTTCGCGGCCAGACAGCCTGGTATTCGGGCGTCCAGTGCAGGAGAGCCGGGAAGGGCTGGGTCGGCAGTTGGCGCGGGAAGCGCCCGCCGAAGCTGATATCGTGGTGCCGGTGCCCGACTCAGGCGTAACTGCCGCCATGGGCTACGCCGCCGAGAGCGGAATTCCTTTTCGCTTCGGGCTGATCCGCAATCACTATGTGGGACGTACCTTCATCGAGCCACGACAGACCGTGCGCGACTTCGGCGTGAGGCTGAAGCTAAATCCGGTGCGCACCCTGCTCGAAGGCAAGCGCGTGGTGCTGATTGACGACTCCATCGTACGCGGCACCACCAGCCGCAAGATCGTGCGCATGATCCGCAGCGCGGGCGCTCGGGAAGTGCACATGCGCATCTCCTGCCCGCCCACCATTTCACCTTGCTTCTACGGCGTGGACACGCCCTCGAAAAAAGAGCTGATAGCCGCCAACAAGTCGGTGGAGGAGATTCGCGAGTTCATCGGCGCCGATTCGCTGGCCTATCTCTCGCTCGAGGGCATGAAGAAAGCCTGTGGCGACGGCGAGAAGACCACCTACTGCACGGCCTGTTATACGGGCGTGTATCCCACCAACTGGGTGGACGTAGAGGAAATCCAGCCCGCAACAGCCAGCAAGCGGTAACTCAATTCAGACCACCAAGGACACGAAGGAAATTCCAAGAAAATTCTTCGTGAGTCTTCGTGTTTCTGATTCATAAGATTTCTAAAAATGAAATTTCAAACTGCCGCCGGCCGTACGCGAGGGCGCGTACTGGATGGGAATCTCTTCGCTTTCTTTCGCAATCTTGTAGACGTTATTAGAGACGTTGGTGACGTCGAACTCGAAATCGAGCCGGCGAGGTTCGGCATTCCAGAGCGTGAGCCCGGTTGCGAGATCAGCGGTCAAGTGCTGCGGCAGGCGCGGACCATGCTCCACGATGGTGCCGCTGCCATAGCGCAGTGCGCTGCCCGTCCAGAACTCACGCCAGCGATTGTGATAGAAGATCTGCGCCGTGCCGGTGTGCGTCTGGTCAAAAGCCGGGACGATACGCTCCCCCGCGACCAGCGGCTCGTCGCCGGCGAACCCTCCCGTGATTGGACCGTAGAAATACGTGCGAGCCAGCGCGTACTGGAAGCGGCCGCTGAGGCCGATTCGCTTCAGTTGGCGCATGTTCAGCACCAGTTCAGCGCCTTCAGAACGCGCAGTATGGAAGTTGATGGGTACGAAAATGTGGCTGATGCTGATTTCGTGATTTTCGAAGCTGTTGTGGCCAGTGTGCAGGTAGGCATTCAGTTCCAGGCTCACCCGCGGGTGCAGTTCCTGCGCCCATCCCACTTCAAAATAGTTTTGCGCATAAGGACGCACATTACCCACGCGCTGGCTGGGATCAAGCGCCTGATTGCCGATGAAGCTAGCCAGCAGCGAATACTCGATGGGCGGCGGCGAGAAGTAACGGTTATAGGCCGCATGCATCACAGACTTGGTTTTGCTGAAATGATACGCCAGCCCCAGGCGCGGGCTGGCTTGCACGCCGGTGTCCACCAGGTCGAAATAGTCGTAACGAACGCCGAGATCCACGGTCAGGTTGCGCAGGGGCGAGAAGTGGTCCTGGACATAGAGGCTGGCCTGCCCACCCAATAGGCCCCCGCCGAAGGGCGGGAACACATCCGGATCACCGCGGCCATCGAAGAAAAAGCTTTCATTTTCGCGCAGTCGAACCAAGTCGACACCGGCTTTGAAGAAGTGACCGTGCCAGTAGTGCGAAAGATCGCTTTTGATGCCCAGCGTAAGCAGCGCGCGCGAGGCCACGGAGAGCGGCGTGACGAGATCGGTTGTAGGCAGCACACGGTCGGAGCCGTTGCGCTCGTAGAGCGAAATGGAAATCAGGGTATCGGGAGAAAACGCGTGCAGCCAGCTCAGAATCGCCGTTTGCTGGCGGAGATGGCGCTGGGCATCGCGGCCGGCTGCTTGATCGGCGCTGATGTTCGGCTGCTGAAAGTTGTCGCCGCCGCCCATCAGCAGAAGCCTGAAGCTGTCTCTAGTACCAGCGTGCCAATCGAACTGGGCGGCCGCACGCGAGCCCCTTCCAAAATCGTAAAGCTCATGGGGTTGGGGCGGATCGAGAAAGCGGCCGGAAGAAAAGCCGTCCACGAAGAAATAATAGCCGAGCTCGCCAACCTGTCCGCCGTAATCGGCATTGAGATCGTAGTTGTCGAGCGTGGCGCCGCGGAAGTTGATATCGCCATGCCCACCGAGATCGCCGCCGGAACGAGTGGTGATGTCGAGCACGCCGCCGAAGCGGTTGCCGTATTCGGGAGTAAAGCCGCCGGTCATCAGGTCCACGGTTTCGAAGATCTGGGGGCTGACGCCGGGGCTGAACTGGGGCTGCGTGTTGTCCAAGAACGAAACGCCGTTGATGAACTCGTGCAGTGAGAACTCAGTGCCACGGACGGCGAGAAAATTATCGTGGCTGTCGCTGGCGCCGGGCATCAGGTTGCCGACCAGATCGTTGGTGGAATCGGTCAGCGGATCGGGAAGCGCCTCCAGGTCCTGTTGCGTGAAAGTGTAGGAGGTGCCGGTCTTCTCGGGGTCCACAGTCAGAGTTGTGCTCTTGACTTCGACCGTCTGCTGCACGGATTCCTTGCGCTGAAGCTCGACCGAGAGCGAAAGCGGCTGGCGTGGCCGCAGCACAAAGGCGTAGCTGGCAGCGTAGAAGCCCGGAGCTTCGGCCTTCAGCGTATAGGCGCCGGCTTCGACGGCGGCGAAGTGAAACTTGCCAGTGGCATCGCTGGTGGTTTGCTGTCCGATGCCGCCTTGGGTGCGCCACAAGGCGAGGCTGGCGCCGGGGATAACTTTGCCAGCATCATCGCGAAGAATGCCTCCCACGGCGATCTGGGCGACGGAGGCTGCGGACGCAACCGCGACTAGAAACAGGAAACAGAGGAAACGTTGCAACACGATGCAACCTTTAAAAGCGTGTGAGGGAAGAGGTGAAACCACCGCCGAAGTAGTGTAAATGAAGAACAAACCCGTGGAAAGCGTAGCCATTCAGTTGAGGCGAAGCCCGCTATGTCTCTACGGGAGAGCTTTCTGGGCCGATGCCACACGCGGGATGCCTTGCAGGTCGTTAGTAATCTGCACCTGGTTCCAGCCTTCGAGCAGCCGCTTCACGCCGTTCGCAATGGTTCCGCTGATCTCCATCACCAGCCAGCCCCCTGGTTTAAGCGCCGCGTGGGTCTGCGGGATGAGCCGTTCGATGACCTCCAGCCCCGTGGGACCGGCGAAGACGGCGTCACGTGGCTCGAATTTGCGGACTTCGAGCTGCACCTGATCTTCTTCTGACTCGCCGACGTAGGGAGGATTCGAGACGACGAAGTCGAAGGCGTTGGAATCGAGTCCCTGCAGGAGATCGGTTTTATGGAAATGAGTCCGGTTTTCGAGTTGGTGGCGGGCAGCGTTGGCGCGAGCGATTTCGAGCGCGGCGGCGGAAATGTCGGTCGCGTGAATCTCGGCCCGGGGCAGCTCTTTGGCAAGGGCCAGAGCGATGCAGCCCGAGCCGGTGCCGATGTCCACGATCCGCGGAAACGAGGAGGCCTTCAATGGAGGCCGGGCGTCCTCTCCCGGCTCACGAATGAGGCGCAGCACAGTCTCAACGACGTGCTCGGTTTCAGGCCGAGGGATGAGCACGGCGGGCGTAACGATGAAGTCCATGCCCCAGAATTCCTGGTGCCCGGTGATGTATTGCGCAGGGACACCTTGGGCGCGCTGGGCGAGAGCCTGCTCGTAGCGGGCCTGTTCTCCGCTCGTGAGTTCACGCTCGGTGTGGGCGTAAAGATGAGCGCGGTCGCAGCCGAGGGTGAACATCAGCAGCAGTTCGGCATTCATGCGCGGCGAGGGAACGTGTGCGGCGCTGAGGCGGTTGATGGCGGAGGTGAGTGCGTCGCGAAGGAACACGGGTCATTTAACCACAGAGGACTCAGAGGGCACGGAGATAATCTGTCTCAGTACCGAGAGCTTTTCGGCACAGCCCGGCAGAATCCCCGTGCAGCACTCCCGGAGAACGCATACAATTCGCGAGTCAACGGAGTGAGGGTCAGATGATTTTCTGTTCCCGGTGTTTAACAGGCAGTGCGGATGATGCAACACGATGTAGCCAGTGCGGGGCGGATCTTCACCCCACCGACCACACAAGCTCTGCTGATGCGGGAGTCCGGCAGCCATTCCGAGCGGGAGTTCGTGTCCCCAATTACATGGTATTCGCCGTCCTAGTAACCATCTTTTGCTTCTTGCCTACGGGGATTGTCGCCCTTGTTAACGCCTCCCAAGTGAACAGCAAGTTGGCGATGGGGGACATTGCGGGAGCGAAGCTCGCTTCCAAGAATGCCCAAATGTGGTGCTTGATCTCTTTGGGAATCGGACTTTTCGGCGGCCTCCTGTTCGTGCTATTTTTCACGACTGGTATAATGAGCTTCCGCTAAGCTGTATGTCATGAGCTCACGCGAGCATGCGCTCTGCAGTTGGCAACCGGCCGAGCCAAGAATTTGGCTGTTTCACCTTGCACATTGGCACCTCATGTAATCTCCTCCGTCTCTTCGACATCTACTAGAGAAGCCGTGAGGAAAGATTGAGGTATTACTTCTCATTCTTTGTTCTTACTTCTGCCTTTAGACGACACCGGTCGTTTCCTGCTTCAGCTTCTCCGCCTGATAGTGGGTCACCAGCGCCTCGACCAACGGCTGGAGTTTGCCGTCCATTACGTCCTGCAACTGGTGGATGGTCAGTCCGATACGGTGGTCGGTGACGCGGTTCTGCGGAAAATTGTAAGTGCGGATCTTCTCGCTGCGGTCGCCTGAGCCCACCATCGCCTTGCGTTCTTTGGCGAGTGCCTCCTGCTGCTTTTGCATCTCCATTTCATAGAGACGGGAGCGCAGCACGCGCATGGCTTTCTCTCGATTCTTGATCTGTGATTTCTCATCCTGGCAGCTCACAACCGTATTGGTGGGAATATGCGTGATGCGCACCGCAGAATAGGTCGTGTTCACGGATTGGCCGCCCGGGCCGGACGAGCAGAACGTATCAATGCGCAGGTCTTTGGGATCAATCTTGATGTCCACGTCTTCGGCCTCAGGCAGAACGGCCACAGTGACGGCTGAAGTATGCACGCGCCCCTGCTGCTCGGTCTGCGGCACGCGCTGCACACGATGCACGCCGCTTTCGTACTTCAGCCGCGAATAGACGCGCTGGCCCTCGATGATGGCGATTACTTCCTTCAGTCCGCCCACCGAAGACTCGGAAGTCGAGAGCACCTCCACCTTCCAGCTCTGGGTCTCAGCATAGCGCGTGTACATTCGAAACATTTCCGCTGCAAATAACGTGGCTTCGTCACCTCCGGTGCCCGCGCGGATTTCCAGCACAACATCTTTTTCGTCGTTGGGATCCTTGGGCAGGAGCAGAACTTTAAGTTCCTCTTCGACCGCGGAGACGCGCGCTTCCAGCTTGTCAAGTTCTTCCTGCGCGTAGGCACGCATCTCAGGATCTTCTTCGTCGGCCAACACTGCCTTGCTCTCCGCGATGCCGCGCTTCAGATCTTTATATTCGCGATACTTCTCGACGATGAGCGAGATTTCGCTGTGCGCCTTGGCCGTCTTCTGGTATTTGGCCGAGTCGCTGATGACCTCAGGCGAGGCGAGGGCCTGCATCAACTCCTCGTAGCGGGCTTCGATTTGGTCTAATCGCTCAAACATAGTATGAATTCTGTCGTTGGTCTTTGGTCGTTGGTCGTTGGCAAAACCTTTCAAGTCGCATTTTCGCGCAGAGAATTGATCAGCCCGCTCAGACTGCGGCCGACACCGGGCGCCAGCCCCAACATTGATTGCGCTTTTTCCTTTGGCAGATATTCTAATTCTTTCTGCGATGTGGCACTGAGACCGCTGCACGCCGCATCTGCTGGCTTAACCCGTAGAGCTCGTGTTTTGGGAAGTCCGCAGTAAAACGGTACGTCTCTGCTGCCAATTTCATAGCTTCTCGCCAAACGCGCAGATCCCGGAATGATGATGACATGTCACACCTCCAGCAGCCACTTTAACGCGCCAAACTCCAGCTGCTTGTGACGGGTGAACACCACTCGAGACATGCGTATTGGCCAACGTCCAACGACGAACGACCAACGACGGGGTTGTGGCCGCTAGGCAATCACCAGTTCGCCGCCGCGCTGCTTTTCAAGCGACATGGCCTGATCCAGCGCGATGATGGCGCACTCGGCTTGGTCGTCAGACGGAGGTTGCGTCGTGATGCGCTGCAGCCAGAGGCCAGGCGCGGTCATCAGGGCAAAGAGCGATCCGCGGTGCTTGGCGGCGAAGCGGATGATCTCATACGAGACCCCGGCAATCAGCGGCAACAGCGCGAGGCGTACGGCAAATCGAGCCCAGAACGTGGTCGCCGGGACCAGCGTGTACACCAGAATCGAGATCAGCATCACCGTCATCAGAAAACTGGTGCCGCAGCGCGGGTGATAGGTGGAATACTTCTGCACTGCACGGATCGCCAGCGGGTCACCGTTTTCGAAGGCGAACACGGTCTTGTGCTCGGCGCCGTGATACTCGTACACGCGATGAATATCGCGCCAGAGCGAGACCCCCCAGATGAAGAGCAGGAACAGCGCGATACGGATGATGCCATCCACCAGGTTGAAAATAATCTGCCCGCCGAAGATCGGGTTCACACGCTTGAGTTCCGTGGCAGCCACCAGCGGCAGGAACTTGTACATGAAAATGAAGAAGCCGACGGAAAAAATGATATTGACAGCGGCTATACAGCCGCTGATTTCGAGCTTCTTTTTGTCGGGCTGTTTCTCGGGTTGCGCCGGCTGCAATTCGTCCAGCGCGACATTGGCGGAAAAGCGCAGCGCACGGAAGCCGAGGGTCATGGCATGACCCAAAGTGATGACGCCCCGAACCACCGGCCATCCCATCCACTTGTGCTTTTCCGAGAGGCGCTCCAGAGGTTCGCTATGCGTGGCGATTTCGCCGGAAGGCTTGCGGCAGGCAATGGCCCAGGCGTGTGGGGAGCGCATCATAACGCCCTCGAGCACGGCTTGGCCGCCGACCAGGGTTTCCTCGCCGCTCTCCAGTGCGGGCAGGAGCTGCACAGCCGTTAGGAAACGCCACAATGTTCGCAAAAGCTGCATGGGTATTGGATGATCCTTCTGGGATTGAAGCACCAAACTAAGGGTAACACAGGCGGAGGTTCAGTTAGGATGGGGAAACGCGGGTTAAGCAGACCTCTATCTGCAAGTTACAGAATACAGCGGATGCCAGGGCAAGATGCCCTCGCGGCAGGCGCCAGTGCCACAACATGCGAAATCTAGCCGAAACCTGCGAGCGGATTGCAGGCACTACAAAGAAGCTGGAAAAGATTGCAATCGTCGCGGACTACCTGAAGTCGCGCACGCCGGAGGAAGCGGCCGTCTCGGCGGTATTCCTTTCCGGCCGAGCGTTCCCTGTCTGGGAGGAGACCACGCTGCAGGCAGGAGAGTCGCTGCTGTGGCGGACGGTACAGGAACTCTCCGGAAAAAGTGAAGAGGAATTGACTGCGGCTTACCGCCGGCAGGGAGATCTGGGCGCGGTAGCGGCAGAGGTGCTGCCCGCGCGGGGCCAAGAGCACGATCTGAGTGTGGTCGAAGTGCAGAAGAAATTTAGAGAGGTTGCTGCCGCTCGTGGTCCAGCAGCGAAGGGAGCGCTTGTCCGGGAACTGCTGTTGCAAGCGACGCCACTCGAGGCGAAGTACATCGTGAAGATCATGACCGGCGATCTGCGGATCGGGCTGAAGGAGAGTTTGGTCGAGGAGGCAATCGCCAAGGCATATAGCGGGACGCTGGGACAAGTGCAGCGTGCCAACATGCTGCTTGGTGACATCGGCGAAACGTTACAACTAGCCGCGGCTGGCAAGTTGGCCGAGGCAAAAATGCGGCTCTTCCATCCTCTTGGCTTCATGCTAGCCAGTCCGGCAGAAACGGCGGAGCAGGCGCTCAGCTATTTCGATGATGCATTGGTGGAAGACAAGTACGACGGCATCCGCGCGCAGGCCCACTGCTCAGAGAATGAGGTGCGCATCTTCTCCCGGACGCGGGACGACATCACAGAATCTTTCCCCGAATTGCCGGATGTGCTGGCCGGGCTGCCACAGGACGTCATTCTCGACGGCGAGATCGTGGCGTGGAGCTATCTGGTCGCTGAATCGAGCGAACCAGGCCGGGCACTGCCCTTCAGCGCAGTGCAGCAGCGGCTAGGGCGGAAAAAGGTCAGCGAAGAGACGATGCGGCAGGTTCCGGTGGCATATCTCGTCTTCGATGTACTCTATTCCCGAGGTGAGCTGCTGATTGACCATCCGTTGCGAGAGCGAGCGAAGATTCTGGACGATCTGCTGGCGGCGGCTCCAAAACCGGCAAAAGCAAAGCATTCCAGGACGCAGGAGCGATTGACATTCGAAACGGGAGAACCAGCCAAGAATGCGCAGGTGATCCGCGCCCCGGTGTTTCGGGTGTCTTCGGCCCAGGAACTCGATCAACTGTTTGACGCGGCGCAGGCACGGGGCAACGAAGGATTGATGATCAAAGATCCCGAGTCGGTGTACACACCGGGGCGGCGGGGAAAATCCTGGCTGAAGCTGAAGCGCGAACTGGCCACGCTGGACGTGGTGGTCACGGCGGTTGAATACGGACACGGCAAGCGTATTGGGGTCTTGAGCGACTACACCTTTGCCGTGCGTGATGGCGAGCGGCTGCTGAATATTGGCAAAGCATATTCCGGCTTGACGGACGCTGAGATCGCCGAGATGACCAAATGGTTTCTCGAACACACGGTCGAAGATCAGGGCCTCCGGCTGGTGGTCGAACCGAAGATCGTGCTGGAGGTGGCCTTTAACAACATGATGCACTCCGACCGCCACAACAGCGGCTTTGCGCTGCGATTTCCGAGAATTGTGCGCTTGCGTCCGGACAAGCTGCCGGAAGACGCGGACACGATTGAGCGGGTACGCGAGATTTATGAGAAGCAATCGAAGAATTGACGCTTGGCGGATTTACAAGTTGACGAACTGGAACTGAGCTGCAACCTAGGGGCTATGGTGCTCCGCTTCGCTCTCGTTCACCGGAATCACGCAGCCATGCGCCACTTCGCACACCACGTGCTCAAATTGGATGGTGGTGTGGTCGATGTGAAAGTCATGCAGCAGCCGTTCCTTCACATCGCGCAAAATTCGCTCGCTGACCGACGGCGGAATGTCGGCGATGGAGATGTGGCAGGAGAGAGCGCGCGTCTCCGAGCCGATGCTCCAGACGTGCAGGTCGTGGACATCGTTCACGCCATCAATCGCCCGAATGGCGGTCTCTACGCGCCCCAGCTTGATCCCTCTAGGTGTGCCTTCCAGCAAGATATTCAGGGTTTCACGCACTATCCCGAAGCCGGACCAGAGGATCAGCGCACCGATACCAAGGGAAAGCGCAGAGTCAATCCAATTCTGACCCGTCGTCAGGATGGCCCAGCCACCCACGATGACCGCAGCGGTGGAAAGTGTGTCGCCAATCTCGTGCAGGAACGCGCTACGGATATTGACATCGCGGCCGGAGCGGTAGAGCAGCAGCGCGATCACACCGTTCATGACCACACCGGCAGCAGCGACTCCGATCATTACCGTAGCGTGCACCTGCACCGGATTCTGCAGGCGCCGGAAGGCTTCGTAGAAGATGAGAAACGAAACCGCAACCAGCGAGACCGCATTAACCAGAGCGGCCAGCACTCCCGCGCGGTGATAGCCATAGGTCTTGGTGGAGCTGGGCGGGCGCGACTCGAGGTACACGGCGAACAGCGAAAGGAGAAGAGCGAAGAAGTCCGAGAGATTGTGTCCAGCCTCGGAGAGCAGCGCCAGCGAGTGAGCGCGAAAGCCCGCGATGAGCAGTAGCACGATGTAGGCCAGCGTTACGACGAGCGAAACCCGCAGGACCTTCGAAGTCCTCTCCCCCGCGCCGTGGCCGGCATGCATGTGCATCTGATTTAAGTTTAAGGGGACGGAGAGAAGGCTTCAAGGCACACCGGTAACGCCCAGGGCAGATCGGAAGTTGCCCTTTTTGCGGCGTGCCGTCAGCGCGCGCGCAAATGCGGGGTGGAAACCCGGTTCTTCCACAAGATTGCCGACGTCCATGCACTACAATTCTTCGTTCTCGCTGGCCAAGAGCGGAGCGGATTCATGCACACGGCAGAAGTCGTCATCGTCGGCGGGGGGATTGTCGGGTCGAGCATTGCCTACCACCTGACCGCTGCGGGATGTACCGACGTTCTGGTGATCGAGCGGGAAACCGCTCAGGGCAAGGGATCCACGGGCAAGAGCATGGGCGGAGTGCGGGCGCAATTCTCCACGCCCGTGAACATACAGATGTCGCTCTACTCGATCCCCTTCTATGCCAGCTTTGACGAGCGGCTAGGGCATCCCGCTGGGTACCGGCCGCAGGGCTATTTGTTTTGCGCCACCAATGACAAACACATGGCTTACCTGCGGAGGAATTACGAGAAGCAGGTAGCGCTGGGTCTGAAAGATGTGCGGCTAATCACGACTGATGAAATCCGCGAAATGTTCCCCCAACTTCGCTCGGATGACATCGTGGGCGGCAGCTTCTGTTCGACCGACGGATTCGTCGATCCCTACAGCGCGATGATTGGATTCATGACGTGGGCGGCTGACCATGGGGCCACATTATGGAAGAACACTCCGGTGACTGGCATTCAGCGCGATGCGCGGGGAATCGCCGCGGTAGAAACCACGAAAGGAACGGTGGCTGCCCGCAAGGTGGTAAATGCCGCCGGAGCTTGGGCGGCGGAGGTCGCGAAAATGGTAGGGGTGGATCTGCCGGTCGAACCTCTGCGCCGCATGCTGGTTCCGACCGAACCTTTTGAGCAATTCCCCCACACAGCACCCATGATCATTGATATGTCGAATGGGTTTCATTTCCGACCGGAGGGCTTGGGATTCCTGCTGGCGTGGAATGATCCAGAGGAAACGCCGGGGTACAAAACGGACTTTGATCCGGCATTCATCGAGAAGATCCTGACACGGGCAGCCGACCGGGTGCCGGTCTTCGAGAATCTGGCGGTCAATCCGAAGCGAGCCTGGGCTGGGCTTTACGAGATGACGCCTGATCATCACCCGATCTTGGGCCCGGCACCGGGCTTGCCGGGATTCTTTTTGGCCAACGGATTCAGTGGGCATGGGGTGATGCATGCGCCGGCCACAGGGAAGATCTTGTCTGATCTAATTCTCACCGGGAAGACTGATCTGGTGGATGCCTCGCTGCTGGCGCTGTCGCGCTTTGCCGAAGGCCGCATGATCGAGGAGACAGCGGTGTTGTAGCAGCCTTTTATTGCGGCAGGCCCATCTTTTGCAGCAGTTCGACGTAGCGGGGGTCGAAGTGCCACTGGTCGAGAGCGGGAACGATCTTGACGGCCTGCAGCCCAGCGGATTTTTCCGCGAGCGCCGTGTCTAACCAGGCAAAGGCCTGTTCCTTATCGCCCAATTTGGCATAGGCGTCGGCAAACTCAGTGGGGTCCACGTACCGGCTCTTTGCCAGTTGCTTCCTCATCTCGATTCCTCGCGCTATCGAAGCCTTGTAGCCGGAGCGGGAATAGACGCGGGCTCCTTCCTCGGCGATGGCCAACTCTTCACGGTCATCGAAGAGACTCGCGGCTTTCTTCCGCTCTTCCAGCCACAGGTCGTACTTACCCATGCGCTCGTATTCTCCGGCCAGCTGGGCGTGTGCCTGCGCGTAATTCGGGTCGATTTCCAGCGTTCTCTTCAACTGTTCGACGCTGGCTTCGTATTGCCGTGCATTACCTAATACCTGGCCGAGGTTGCTGTTGTATTGCAGGTTCAGGGGGTCGAGTTCGACGGCACGACGAAGATGAGAAATGGCTTCGGGGTGACGCGCTTGCCAGGACAGAAAGAGGCCGTACCAGTGGTGGGCATGGGCGTATTTGGAATTCAGTTCCAAGGCCCGCTGAAACTCCCGCTCTGCCGCGGCAAATTCAAAGAAGCTCCAGTAGGAAGCCGCTAACGCAGCATGGGCTTCAGCCAAGGAATTATCAATCGCCAAGGCCTTTTCCGCAGCTGCCCGTGCTCTGGGAGCCGCGTCACTGGCGGGCACCGGGCTGTAGTCCGGAACGACGTTGTAGTAATCCGCCAGGCCCACGTAAGCTAGCGCGTAGTTTGGATCTTTGTCGATCGCCTGGTTGAAATAATCTTTGGACTTTTCCAGCGATTCCCGTGTGCGTCTTTCCCAATAATAGCGACCCTTCAAATAAAGCTGATAGGCCTCAGGATCATTCGTACCGCCCTTTGCCACCTGCTTCTTCGTTTCGCCGGACAACCGCTCCCGCAGCTTGGATGAGATGGCGCCGGCGATGTCTTGCTGGACTGCTAAAACATCGGAGACCTTGCGGTCGTACTGATCACCCCAGAGATTGTGATTGGTGCGGGCGTCGATAAGCTCCGCGCTGATGATGAGCTGATCTCCACGCTGCACGATGCGGCCCGTGATCACTCCTTCGACTTTCAGATCGCGCGCGGCCGCCTGGGGATCAACGTCACGCCCCTTGTAGCGAAAGACGGATGAGCGGGACATGACGGCAAGATTCGGAACTTGGGACAGGCTGTTGATCAGGCTTTCGGTCAGTCCGTCGCTGAGGTACTCGGTGTTGGGATCGTTGCCGGCGTTAACGAAGGGCAGCACTGCCACAGACGAGATTTCCTGGCCACCACTCCGCCCGCGCCACACAAAAGCCGCCGCCAAAGCCAGCACCACCACGACAACGCCTGCAACCGAAGCCCATAGTGCCTTTCGCGTCCGCCCTTTCGCGAGCATCTCCCCGCCTACCGCCACCTCGACTCTCGTGGAACTGGAGTTACGGCGCAGGCGCTTGAGGTCAGCCAGCATCTCGCCGGCACTCTGGTAGCGCAAGCCACGGTCTTTTTCCAGGGCCTTGTTGATGATGTACTCGAGTTCAGCGGGCAACTCCGGGTTGATGCGGACCGAAGAAGTCGGCGCCTTGTGCAGAATCGCATCGAAGACCAGTGCCGAAGTATTTCCGGAAAACGCCATGCGGCCGGTGGCCATCTCGTAGAGCACGGCGCCAAAGGAGAACAGATCGGTGCGGCGGTCGAGCTCTTCGCCACGCGCCTGCTCGGGCGACATGTAGGCCACGGTGCCCACGGCGGTTCCTGGGCTGGTGAGGTGTGCCTCCAAGGTGGCTTGTTCCGGGGAAAGCGCCGATCCCGCCGTCTGC
>WNFH01002264.1_pt1 | contig 15559 bp, 14 predicted proteins | sample 5400411 | NCBI WGS metagenome assembly WNFH01 (sample SAMN13153347, study PRJNA577476) | soil metagenome | isolation source: 200 cm saprolite under Douglas fir tree site 2 hole 3 | place: USA:California | collected 2015-04-18
GCGCCCATCTCGGACGCGCCAAGAGCGACGGCGCAATGTCCCTGTATCGTTGGAATGGTAAAACTGGGGTCATGTGTGGACGGCCCCTTGCTGGCCTGATCAAGCAGGATACCGGCGTCGCCGAAAGCTTTTTCACGAAGGCGGGTGCTACTTGCGCCAAGAGCACCGCCGCCTGCGCCGTTGCAACCGCTGAACTCAAGCGCCTCCGAAAATGATCGCATAGGGAGTCGAGATTTGCGTGGCCCGCTGCCTGCCGTCGTGGCCCGCCGAGGCGAGCGGTTTCCTTATGGCGCCACGCCAGCAAGTTCGGCCGGATATGGTGCTCCTGTGTCCGCGCGTCATTCACATCTGAAGCTCAGCTGGTGCGCTTCGTGGTCCGAATCTGGTCCACTGCCGCAGCCGAAATGGTCCACTAGCACCACCACATGTAGGTTTCACGTGTAACGCGCATCGCCCGGGCCGCGCTGCACGCACGTCGGCGACCGCGGATTTGCGCGGGATTGCGGCAGCCGGGTCCGCGCGAACGCGCGGCTGCGGCCCGCGGCCGGGCGTTTCCGGAAGCCGAATAGCTGTAGCAGTGTGTAGCAGTCGGGATCGCGGGCGCCGCCGCGCCGGCTTCAGGTGCGAAGCAGGTCGATGAAGCGGCGGGCGAGGGCGATGTCGTCCTGGAGCAGGACACGGCGCTGCGCCAGCTCGGCATCCTCGCCCCACAGCTCGATCTCGAAGCTCTCGTCGAGCTGCGCCGCGGCGAAGGCCTCCTCGGCATCGAGCCGGCCCTCGAGCAGCGCCAGCGCCAGCACCAGCGAGCCTGAGGCCGCCGTCGCCAGATGGAGCGCCGCCAGCTCGAGCGGCGGATAGGCCGCGACCGCGGCGGCCAAGGCGCGCAGGCTCGCCACCGGCTGGGCGATCGGCACGACGCCCACGGTGACCTCGAGCGCCGCGTCGTAGCGCAGCGTCGCCCAGTCGATCAGCGGCTGCCACGCCGCGTGCTGGCGCCGGGCGAGCTGCGGCGGGTGGCCGGCGCGGTAGCAGACGAGGTCGGTGCCGGCGTAGCGCGCGACTTCAGCCGCGACCTCGGCGCGGCGCGGCGTCACCAGGTCGATGCCGGTGCTGGCGAGGCGCGTCAGCGGCAGCGCGGCGAGCTCGATCTCCTCGCCCTGCGCCCGCCACTCCGCGGCGACCGCCTCGGCGAGCGCGCGGCTCGGCACGGTGAGCGGCGCCTTGGCCGGCGTCCGCAGCGGCTTGCCGTCGAGTGTCACGCCATAGCCGCCACCGGCGGGTGCCACGTCCGCGGCCTTGTAGGAGCGCTTCATTCGCGTCATCGCTCGGGCGCGAGATCCGCGAAGGGGTCGCGCTCCTCACTCTCGTCGAAGCCGAAGAAGGCCCAGGTCTCCCGCATATGCGGCGGCAGCGGCGCGGTCACCACCAGCGTGCCGCCGCGCGGATGCGGCAGCGCCAGCGCGCGGGCGTGCAGATGCAGCTTGCGCGGCTGCGGCACGCCGGCGGGATGCGCGGCGGCGCCGCCATACTTGCCGTCGCCGAGGATGGGCGTGCCCAGCGTCGCGGCGTGCGCCCGGAGCTGATGCGTGCGTCCGGTGACCGGCTGCAGCGCGAGCCAGGCGATCTTGTCGCCGGCATGCGAGACGGTGCGGTAATAGGTGACGGCGCGCTTGCCTTCGTCGTCGTCGGGCGCGACGCGCTCGCCGGCCGGGCCGGGCAGCTTGGCGAGCGCCTGGTCGATGCGGCCGCGGCGCCGCTTGGGCGCGCCGACCACGGCGGCCCAATAGATCTTGCGCGTGGCATTGGCGCGGAAGGACGCGGCGAGCTTCGCCGCCGCCGCCGCGTTGCGCGCCAGCACCAGCACGCCGCTGGTGTCGCGGTCGAGGCGGTGGACGAGGCGCGGGCGCTCCGCGGCGTCGAAGCGCAGCGCGTCGAGCAGCGCGTCGAGATGCCGCTCGGTGTTGGTGCCGCCCTGGACGGCGAGGCCGGCCGGCTTGTCGATGACGATGATTTCGTCATCCTTGTGCAGCACGGTGCGGCGGATCATCTCGAGGTCGCGCGGCCTGGGCGCCGGCGGCTCGCCGCGCGGCGGCGGCGTGCTGAGGTCGCCGAGCGGCGGCACGCGGATGACCTGGCCGGGCGCGACGCGGTCGCCGGCCTGTGCGCGCCTTCCGTCGACGCGGACCTGGCCGGTGCGCAGCAGCTTCTCGAGGCGACCGTGCCCCAGCCCGGGATAGTGCCGGCGGAACCAGCGGTCGAGCCGCAGCTCGCCGTCATCGGCGGCGACGGAAATGGTCTGGACGCCGCTCATCGGCGATTGCGCGCTTTCCTCGGTTGCGGAGGCCACGCATCCTAGCGGCGGCGCGGCTTCGTCGCCACCCCGCCTAGCGGCTGTTCACCGATTTACGGAGGCTCAGCCCCAATGGCCAGGGACCCAGACCCAGCCATGCGGGCGCGCCGCCCAATGGCCGGCGATCCAGATCGCATGGCGATGCGGCGGTCGCACGTAATGGCCGGGCGCCCAGACATACTGATACCCGTTCCACGCCCAGAAGCCGGGCTGCCAGACCCAGCGCGGGCCCGGCGGCGGCGGGATCGCCTCGGCGGGCGGCAGTGGCGGCGCCATCGTCGGACCGCCGATGGCCGGACCCGGCGCCGGCGGCGGTGCGGCACCTGGGGGTGGCGGCGGCGCAGCGCCCGGCGGCGGCGGGGGATAACCCTGCGCGCCAGCCGCGGCGACGCCGGCCAGAAGCACGAGAAGCGCGGCCCCGCTGCGCAGCGATGCCGTAGGCGAACCAGTCAAGACCAAGCTCCGCAAGATGCTACCGGGCGATTATAGGCAGCGAGCGCCGGCGGCGTGCCCGGCCGGTGCCCTCGGACGACATGCTCACCACGAGCGCCGTGCATGCGACCCGGATGGCCGGCGACCTACTGGTCGACGTAGCCCGATTTCAGTCCGAGAAAGACCGGATCGGCTGACAGGTCATTGGTGACCAGCCAGTCCCGACCGACCGACTTGAACGGAATGTTGCGCAGGAAGCGACGCCCGTCCGACCGGCGCGCCTCCAGCACCAGGATGACGTAATCGCCGTAGGTGACCTTCTTGATGATCGTCTCGCGGGTGATGCTCCTGAACAGCGCCGTGTTGGCGTCGAGCAGCTGCTTGTCGCCGACGTATTTCCGAATCGAGTCCCGCTCGGCCGGCGCAAAGCCCGCGACGATCCATTCCACGTCGCCGTTCTTGTTGGCGCTATGGACGCCGAAATACGACTTTTCCGGTGTCGACCGGTCCCACCGTTCGCGGCTGATCATCTTCACCTCGATCGCCTTCACCTCGATCGCCGGCTCGAGTTTGATCTCTTGCGCTGCCGGATCGGGCCACGCGAGCGAGGCGGGGTGGAGCATGAACGCCAGCACGGTGGCAAAGGCGCGGCGTGAGGGTCTCATCGCCTGGCTCCTCGTCTTGGCATCGAACGGGCTCATGAGCGGTTCCTGAGCTTCTCCCAATAATCGAGCCGCTTCTTGATCTCGCGCTCGAAGCCGCGGTCGATCGGGCGGTAGAAGGCCTGGCGGGGCAGCTCGTCGGGAAAATAGTTCTGGCCGGAGAAACCTTCCTCCGTGTCGGGATCGTAGACATAGCCCTTGCCGTAGCCGAGCTCCTTCATCAGCTTCGTCGGCGCGTTGACGCTGTGCATCGGCGGCATCAGCGAGCCGGTTTTCTTGGCGGCGCGCTGCGCCTCGCCCAAGGCCATGTAGGCCGCCACCGATTTGGGCGCGGTGGCGAGATAGATCACGGCTTGCGCGATGGCGAGCTCGCCCTCGGGCGAGCCGAGCCGCTCATAGGCCTGCCACGCCGCGAGCGCCTGGACCAGGCCTTGGGGATCGGCGAGGCCGATATCCTCGATCGCCATGCGCAGGACGCGGCGCGCGATGTATTCGGGATGCTCGCCGCCCGCCAGCATGCGCGCCAGCCAATAGAGCGCCGCATCCACGTCGGAGCCGCGCACCGCCTTGTGCAGCGCGCTGATGAGGTTGTAGTGGCCCTCCTGCGCCTTGTCGTAGAGCGGCGCGCGCTTCTGCACCGCCGCGGCCAGGCCGGCGTTGTCGAGCCGCGCGTCCGCCGGCAGTTGCGCCAGCTCCTCGGCGAGGTTCAGCAGGAAGCGCCCGTCGCCGTCGGCCATGGCTTTGAGCGCCTGGCGCGCGCCGTCGTCGAGCGGCAGCTTGCGGCCGAGCGCTGCCTCGGCGCGCTCCAGCAGCGTGTCGAGCGCCGCCTCGTCGAGCCGGTGCAGCACGAAGACCTGCGCCCGCGAGAGCAGCGCGCCGTTCAGCTCGAAGGACGGGTTCTCGGTGGTGGCGCCGACCAGCACGACGGTGCCGTCCTCGACGTAAGGCAGGAACCCGTCCTGCTGCGCCCGGTTGAAGCGGTGGATCTCGTCGACGAAGAGCAGCGTGCCCTGGCCGCCGACACGCCGCTTCTTCGCGGCGTCGAACACCTTGCGCAGATCGGCGACGCCCGAGAACACCGCGGAGATCGCCTCGAAATGCATCGACGTCGCCTCGGCGAGGAGGCGGGCGATCGTCGTCTTGCCGCATCCCGGCGGACCCCACAGCACCATCGAGGCGAGGCGATGCGCCGCCACCATGCGCCCGATCGCGCCCTGCGGCGCCAGCAGATGGTCCTGTCCGACGACCTCGGAGAGCGTCTTCGGCCGCAGCTTGTCGGCAAGCGGGCGCGGCGCGTGGCTTTCGAAGAGGCTCGTCTCGGCCATGTCAGCCCCTCAGCGGCGGCGTGGTCAGCAGCTTGTCGCCGCGCTTGATCGTCACGATCCAGGGCGGTGGCGTCGTCGCGAGAAGCTGCTGCAGCTGCGCGACGCTCTCGACCGGCCGCTTGTTGATGCTGACGAGCATGTCGCCGGGCTCGATCCCGAGCCGCTCGGCGACGCTGCCGTTGCGCAGCGTGGTGACGACCACGCCGTGCTGCGTCGGATCGAGGCCGAGCTCGTCGGCGAAGGCCGGGTTGAGGTTGGCGATGACCGCGCCCGACAGCGGGTGTCGACCGGTGAGGGTGGTGAGCTGACGCGGCGGCTGCTCCGGCGGCGCGGCGATGGTGGCGACCACCTCGCGGCGCGCGCCGCTGCGCCACAGCGCGAGCCGCACCGGCGCGTCGACCGGTAGTGTGGCCAGGCGGAAGCGCAGGCCCTCGGGATCGTCGATGTCGTGACCCTCGACGGCGAGGATCACGTCGCCGACGCGCACGCCCGCTTGCGCTGCCGGGCTGCCGGGCGCGACATCCTTGACGAGCACGCCCTCGGGATGCGGCAGGCCGAGGCTTTGCGCGATGTCGGTGGTGACGCTCTGGCCGGAGGCGCCGAGCCAGGGCCGCACGATCTTGCCGCCGCTGGCGGCGGCCTGGAGCGTGCTGCGCACCAGGCTCGTCGGGATGGCGAAGCCGATGCCGACCGAGCCGCCCGATTGCGAGAAGATCGCCGTGTTGATGCCGACGAGGCGACCGTCGAGATCGACCAGCGCGCCGCCGGAATTGCCGGGGTTGATGGCCGCGTCGGTCTGGATGAAGGAGCGGAAATCGCTGATGCCGATGGTGCGCGCCAAGCCGGAGACGATGCCGCTGGTGACGGTCTGGCCGACGCCGAAGGGATTGCCGATGGCCAGCACGAGGTCGCCGACCTCGAGCTGGTCGCTGTCGCCGATCTCGAGCACCGGCAGACGCTCGCCATGCGTGTCGAGCTTGAGCACGGCCAGATCGGCGCGCTCGTCGGCGAGCACGAGGCGCGCCTCGAACTCGCGCCGGTCGGCGAGCACAACGGTGATCTCCTGCGCGTCGCTGATGACGTGGCGGTTGGTGACGATGAGGCCGGTGGCGTCGAGGATGACGCCCGAGCCGAGCGACTGCTCGACGCGCTCGCGCGGCATGCCGAAGGGCGATTGATCGCCGAAGAAGCGGCGGAAGAAGGGATCATTGAACAGCGCGGCCGGGCCGCCGCCGCTCCGGACGACGCGGCGCGAGAAGACATTGACCACCGCCGGCGCCGCCTTCTTCACCACCGGCGCGAAGGAAAGCCGGACGACCTCGCGGCTCGCCGGCGGTCCGCGCGTCTGCGCCGATGCGGGTAGGGTGAGGGACAGTGCAAGGAAGGCAATGAGCAGGCGCTTCAACATGCCTGCAAATCTAGGGGCGCGCCGGCTCCGGCGCCAGCCTTGGGGCTAGGACGCGAGCCAGCGCTTGAAGGCGCCGCCCTTGGCGGCTTCCTTGGCGCGCGAGAGATGGCAGAGCACGTGCTCGCTCTTGCCGTCGGGCGCGGCGAGCGGCAGCAGCAGGAGTTGATAGCGCGCGTTGCCGCCGGTGACGGGGAAGCGCTTCTCCTCTTCCATCGGCTCGCCGCGGCGCGCGGCAAGCTGCCCGCGCGACAGGATCCAGTGGATGACCATCTCCAAATATTCGATCTCGCCGTTCTCCTCGCCGATCCGGGTGAGCTTCGGCGTCACCGTGTCCGCCGCGCCATAGGCGACGAGCATGCAGTTGGGCCAGGATTGGCGCACATGGCCGCGATCGAGCGCGTCGAGCGGCGGGACGGGCTTGCCGCCGCGCAGGCTGTCCCAGTAATCGATGATCTGGTCGATGCTGCTCACCGGCGCCGCGGCGCTCGGCTGGCGCTCGGTGACGGGCGCCTCCGCCTTCGGCTCTGCCAGAGGTCCTTCGGCCACGAGCCGCAACTCGGGCGCGGTGGGCGCGGGCGGGATCGCTTCGCGCTCGTCGGGATCGATCATCAGCGGCGGCGCGGGCGGCGGCTTCGGCGCGGCGCGGCGCTCTGGCGGATCCAGCAGCTGGCCAATCTCGTCCTCGCCCAGCAGGCGCGCGGGCGGCGGCTCCGGCGTGGGCGGCGGGGGCGCAGCAGCGGGCGGCGGCTCCGGCGTGGGCGGGGGCGGCGCAGCAGCGCGCGGCAGGGGCGCCGCGGCGACGGGCGTGGCGTCGCCGCGGGCGGTGTCGCGTACGGCCGGCGCCGCGGCGCCGAGCTGCTGCGTCAGGTCGCCGGCCTTGCCGGTGACCTCGGCAACGCCGCGGCGGCGGCCGACGCGTACCGCGGTCAGCGAGGCGGGCGGTGTCTCCGGGGTAGGCTGCCCGCCGGGCGGCGTCTCGTCGGGTTTCATTGCGCGCGCTCCGATTTGGCGCTGGAGAAAGTTGCCGCGACGCAGCCTTGGCCGCTCGTGCGGCCCTCCTCAAGACAGGCGCAGCGGCCGTCAAGGAGCGGCGACACCACGCGGTCAAGATAGTGGTCGAGGGCGGCGAGCATCAGCGCCTCCTCGGTCTGATCGAGATGGGCGGCGGCAAGACGGAGGCGCCGGTGCCGCGCCGGGTCGAGCGGCAGCGAGAACTGGCGAAGGGCGTCGCCTCCCTCCGCGGCGGCGGGTGGCGCGGCCGGCCCTTGCGGGCTTGGCACGCGGCTGGTCGAGAGCGTGTGCGCGGCGCCGTCCTTGCCCGAGAGCAGCGCGCCGGTGAGCGATGCCGCCTTGTTGCTCATGCGCCGCTATTCCGGCGAGCCGGACTGGTCGGCGGCGCGGCCACCGGCGTCGCCTTCCTTGGGCGCCACCGACAGCAGCGAGGCGGGCAGCATGGTGCCGTGCTCGCGCCTGAGGCGCTTGCCGAGATATTCCCAGAGCAGCACGATCTCCTCGGCGCAGCGCGCTTCGCCCGGCACTTCCATGACGGTGCGGCCGTCGATCATGGCCGCGGCGAAGCCGGTGCGGTGATGGACGATGACCGGCGCCAGCGTGCCGTGCTGCGACAGCGCCATCACCGCCTCCGAGGTGATGCGGGCGCGCGGCGTCGCGGCGTTGATGACGAAGACCAGCGGCTTGCCGACGCGCTCGATGAGCTCGACGGTGGCGCCGGCGGCGCGCAGATCGTGCGGGCTCGGCCGCGCCGGGATGACCACCAGATCGGCGAGACTGATGACCTCGGTGATGGTCGCCTCGATCGCTGGCGGCGTGTCGACGACGAGGAGCTTGATGCCGAGCTCGCGCATACGCTCGATATCCGCGGCGAACCGCCCCGCGCTGGCGCGCGCGAACAGCGGCGTCTCCGCCGCGCGCGCGTTCCACCATTCCGACAGGCTGCCCTGCGGGTCCGTATCCACCAGCGCCACCGGCCCGAAGCCGGTGCGATCGGCCTGGACGGCGAGATGGCCTGCGAGCGTCGTCTTGCCGGAACCGCCCTTTTGGGACGCGACGGCGATGACGTACATCAATGATCTCCACAGCGCCGCTGCCGGCGCGAAATCCCTGCCAAATTACGCGCCTAAGCGGACAATGCTACCGTAATGGCAGCGATAACGGCATCGGTATTGGAGAACATTTAGGACGGTCTTGCTTAAAAAATCACTGATATTTATTACCGAAAGATTTACCAGCTTTTGCGCGATGGCGGCTTATCACGGGCGCAAGCCTAGGCGTGGCGCTCGGCGAAAACGGCGGCGAAGGCGCGCTTCATCGCCGCGTCGACTTCCGGCATGGCGGCGACGATGCCCCGCTCGGCCAGCGAGGTGACGCCGTGCTCGCGCACGCCGCAGGGAATGATGCCGCGGTAATGCGACAGGTCGGGATCGACGTTGAGGGCGACGCCGTGGAAGCTGACCCAGCGGCGCACGCGCACGCCGATGGCGGCGATCTTGCTCTCGCGCCCGCCGCCCTCGGCGATCCAGATGCCGACGCGGCCCGGCCGGCGCTCGCCTTGCACATTGAACAGCGCGAGCGTGCGGATGAGCCACTCCTCGAGCCGTCCGACGTAAAGACGCAGGTCGGCGCCGCGCCGCTGCAGGTCGAGCATGACATAGCCGACGCGCTGACCCGGGCCGTGATAGGTGTATTGCCCGCCGCGACCCGAGCGGTAGACGGGGAAAAGCTGGGGATCGACGAGATCGCCGTCGGTTGCGCTGGTGCCGGCGGTGTAGAGCGGCGGGTGCTCGAGCAGCCAGACCAGTTCCGGCGCGCTTCCGGCGCGGATCGCGGCGACGCGCTCCTCCATCGCCGCCACCGCCGCGGGGTAGGGGACGGGAGCGTCACTGATCCGCCACTCGATATCGACCATCGCCTCGCCCATGCTCCTTACCTCAGCCTCGCCTCTATCTTGCTATGCCGCGCCGGATTTGGTAATCACCGCCTCATCAGCCGCGCCCCCAAAGGGCCGTTGCTGTCCCGCGGTCGTGGCGGAATTGGTAGACGCGCTAGCTTGAGGTGCTAGTGCCCGAAAGGGCTTGGAAGTTCGAGTCTTCTCGACCGCACCATCCTTATTGCTCCCGATAGATAGGCATCGCGCGCGCTTGCGGCACCGGCCGGGCATGGCTCGACGCGCGACGGTGGTATAGAAGAGGGTCGGAGGCCGCAGGAGAACCGAGCCCATGACCGAGGAATTGCGCGAAAGCGCGCTCGAATACCACCGCCTGCCCACGCCCGGCAAGATCGGCGTCATCGCCACCAAGCCGCTCGCCAACCAGCGCGATCTGGCGCTCGCCTATACGCCCGGCGTCGCCGCCGCCTGCATGGCCATCGTCGCCGATCCCGCGGAAGCCTCGAGCCTCACCGTCCGCAGCAATCTCGTCGCCGTCATCACCAACGGCACGGCGGTGCTCGGCCTCGGCGCCATCGGCCCGCTCGCGGCCAAGCCGGTGATGGAAGGCAAGGCGGTGCTGTTCAAGAAATTCGCCGGCATCGACGTGTTCGACATCGAGGTCGCCGAGCGCGATCCCGACAAGCTCGTCGACATCATCGCCGCGCTCGAGCCGACCTTCGGCGGCATCAATCTCGAGGACATCAAGGCGCCCGAATGTTTCGAGATCGAGGCCAAGCTGCGCCGGCGCCTCAAGATCCCCGTCTTCCACGACGATCAGCACGGCACCGCGATCATCGTCGGCGCCGCGGTGCGCAACGGGCTCAGGCTGGTCGGCAAGTCGCTCGCCCAGGTGAAGCTGGTCGCCTCCGGCGCCGGCGCCGCGGCGATCGCCTGCCTCGACCTGCTGGTCGATATGGGCCTGCCGGTCGAGAACATCATCGTCACCGACAAATACGGCGTGGTCTGGCGCGGCCGCAAGGAGGAGATGGACCCGCGCAAGGACCGCTACGCCAAGGACACCAACGCGCGCACCCTGGGCGAGGTGATCGGCGGCGCCGACATCTTCCTCGGCCTCTCCGCGCCCGACGTGCTCAAGCCGGAGATGGTGGCGAAGATGGCGGAGCGCCCGCTCATCCTGGCACTGGCCAATCCCGATTCGGAGATCAGGCCCGAGCTGGCGAAGGCGGCGCGCCCGGACGCCATCATCGCCACGGGGCGCACCGACTACCCCAACCAGGTCAACAACGTCCTGTGCTTTCCCTTCATCTTCCGCGGCGCGCTCGATGTCGGGGCCACCGCGATCAACGAGGCGATGAAGCTCGCCTGCGTCGAGGCGCTGGCGGATCTGGCGCTGGCCGAGCCCTCGGACGTGGTGGCGGCGGCCTATGGCGATACGCCGCTCACCTTCGGCCCCGACTACCTCATCCCCAAGCCGTTCGATCCGCGCCTCATCCTGCAGCTGGCGCCGGCGGTGGCGAAGGCGGCGATGGATTCCGGCGTGGCGACGCGGCCGATCGAGGATTTCGCCGCCTACCGCCAGCGCCTGTCGCAATTCGTCTTCCGCTCCGGCCTCGCCATGAAGCCGGTGTTCGACCACGCCCGCAGCGATCCCAAGCGCCTCGTCTATGCCGAGGGCGAGGACGAGCGCGTGCTGCGCGCCGTGCAGCAGGTGCTCGACGACCGCCTCGCGAAGCCGATCATCGTCGGCCGCCGCGAGGTGGTGCGGCGGCGCATCGAGAAGCTCAATCTGCGCCTCCAACTCGACCGGGACGTGGCGCTGGTCGATCCCGAGAGCGATCCGCGCTACCACGAATATTGGACGACCTATCACCGCATCATGGAGCGCAAGGGCGTCTCGCCCGATTTCGCGCGCGCGCTGGTGCGGACGCGCGCCACCGTCATCGCCGCGCTGATGGTGCGGCGCGGCGAGGCGGATGCGATGCTGTGCGGCGCGATCGGCCAGTACCACGGCCACCTGCGCCATCTCGTCGACATCCTGGGATTGGTGCCCGGCGCCAGCGCGCCGGCGGCGCTCAGCGCCCTCATCATGCAGAAGGGCATCTATTTCCTGTGCGACACCTACGTCGTCGACGAGCCCGCGGCGGAGCAGGTGGTGGAGATGACCTTGCGCGCCGCCGACGCGGTCAGGCATTTCGGCATCGAGCCCAAGGTGGCGCTGCTGTCGCATTCGAATTTCGGCAGCGCCGACACGCCCTCGGCGCGCAAGATGCGCCAGGCCCTGGCGCTGCTGCGCCAGCGCGCGCCCGCGCTCGAGGTCGAGGGCGAGATGCACGCCGACGCGGCGCTCTCCGAGGAGATCCGCCAGCGGATCTTTCCCCACGCGCTGCTCAAGGGCCCGGCCAATCTCTTGATCATGCCCAATCTCGACGCCGCCAACATCGCCTTGAACACGGTGAAGGTGCTGGGCGACGCCCAGTCGGTCGGCCCCATCCTGCTCGGCATCAACGGCGCGGCGCATGTGGTGACGCCCTCGATCACCGTGCGCGGCCTCCTCAACATGACCGCCATCGCCGTCTATGACGCGCAGGTCACCGCGGCAGCGGCCAAGGGCTGAGTGCTATACATTACACCAGGGTGGTAGCGGCCGCGGGCCGGGCGCGCGACGGAATCTCGCGGGAAAGCGCGCGTTCCGCGCCGCGCGTATCACGTGAAACCTATACATCGTGCGCCGAGTGCTACAGTCCGGGCGCGGATTTGCACCAGAGTCGAACCATCGAGCGCATCATCTCCGGCCCAGCAGCGAGCGTCGGACGAACCATCCTCTATGACGCGCAAGTCTCGGCGGCGGCGAGAGGCTGAGGATCGGAGCCGGGCAAGTCGTCGACAAGCCGAGAATTGTCGGGTTCACAATCGTGGGGTTCCTCGTCGAATGCCATCGGCAGGGACACGGCCTTCAGCCCGCGCGTCGCGAATTGTTCGAGCAGAGCGGGAAGGACGACCAATACAACCGGCTGTCCGGCGAGCGTTCGAGCCGAGCGACCATCGTGAAGCATCAGCACGTCGCCTGCGGCGAGCTTGCGAACGAGCCGACTGAGGACCGCCGCCGGATCGCCGCTGATGCCATCGCAGCCGCGCCGGGCCCAGCCGACGTGGCGCAAGCCGGCGCGGGCGAGGACGGGGTCCAGCAGCGGATTGCGCAGGCCCATGGGAGCACGGAAGAAGCGCGGCGACCGGCCGGCGATGCTGCCGAGGATGCTCTGAGCGACCTCGACCTCGCGGCGCATCGCTCCCCACCCATAGAAGGCGAACGCATGGGGATGTCGGTGGCTGTGGTTCTCGACGCTGTGGCCGCGGCGCACGATCTCGCGCACGATGGCCGTATGGGCGGCGGCATTTTCGCCGACGCAGAAGAAGCTCGCTTTGGCGGCGTAGCGGTCGAGCAGATCGAGCACGTGCGGGGTCGTCCGCGGGTCCGGTCCATCGTCGAAGGTGAGCGCCACCTCGCGGCGGCGGACACTGCGCTCGGGCAGGCGCGCCAGATTGGGTCCGAGCAAGCGGCTCCGCGGGCTCAAGCCCGCGAGACCGAGCACGAGGTGGTTGCCCGCCAGAACGGCGAGCACCCAAGGCAAGGTCGTCGGGAAGGACGCCGCGGCCAGAAGCGCGACGGCATGGATCCAGAGCGAGACCCAGACGGCCGGCGCCGGCGACCACGCGGCCGGCCGGGCCGCTTGAGCGCCGTTATGCTGCAGCGACTGTGCACCGGCGTTCGGCGACAAGGCTATCTGCGCACCAGCGCGCGTCGGAAGTCGGCATCGTGGAGGAGCTTCCCGGTGGCGTCGACCACCGCATCGGACAGCGTCTCGTAGTAGTTTTCCGCCGAGTAGGAACGGCCGAAGTGTCTGGCGGAGCCAGAGGCAGCGCCGTTCCACAGGACCTTGCCGGCGCGGTCGCGCACCGTCACGTGCAGCACCACGTTGCCGTTATAGGTCGAGGTCTCCTCGACGAAGAACTGTCGCACCTCGCCGGACACCACGACGTCGCCGTTGCCGTCCACCATGTCGAGCCCGGCGGTGCCCAGGATCTGGCTCATGTGGCGGGCGACGAATTCTCCGACATCGTCGCGTGTGGTCACCGGCTTCGGGGTCGCCTGCTCGCGGTTTTCCGCGATCAATTCCGGCGGCTTGCGCAAATCGCGGAATTTACTGACTTGAACTTTCGTGTTGCCGATCTCGGTCAGGTTGACCGCGCCGAAATTGGCTTGCGAAGTCGGCTTCCACACCAGGGGGCACAGCCGGACAGGCTCGCCAGCAGCAGCACGGCCGCGATACGGTGAACCGTTTTCATGAACCCCCCTGTTCTTGCTGAACCTGTCGCGCCGCGGAGCCGAAGGCTCTTGCCGGAATACCGCTGGTTGTGCTGTCCGCACTTTTATCAGATCGGATCGACGCTGAAAACCTAATCCCGTGGCAGGGGATCACGGGCCGCCAAGGCGCCGAAAGCACCCCGGCGAGGCGGGACCGCCGAACGATTTCAGCGGCCGGCCGCCAGCGGTCTCGATCTCGCGCAACCTGCCGCCGTCCACGTCTATCGATAGGGCGGCCCGGCGTCGCACCGCCGCAGCGAGCATGGCTTGTGTCTCCTGTAGGCTGAAGGTTCGTGCGAGGCCGCGCGCCGTCTGCTGCTCCCTCTCCCCTTGCGGGAGAGGGATGGGGTGAGGGGGAACCCTCAGCCCCCTCACCCTCCCGCCTTCGGCGGGCCCCTCCCACAACCCGTTCGATCGCTCTGCGATCGAACCCTCTCGGGGCCGACCGCAGAGCGGTCGGCCGGGTTGTGCCCGCGAGGGGAGAGGGGCTTGGCGTTGGGGTTTATTTTGTCGCCGCCTAGAGCCGGCCGCGCTCGTGGCCGTGTTCGTGGCCGTGGCGCGCCAGCATCTCGTCGGCGGCCTTCTTCTGGTCGTCCGACAGGCTGGCGTAGAGCGGCTTGAAGGCGTCGAGGAAGCGCTGCGAGCCCTGGGCGCGGAGCGAAGCGAATTGGCTGCGCGCCTCGAGCCGCTCCACCGCGTTCTGCGGCTGGTCGCGGTTGCCGCGCCGCTGCTGCATCGCCTGGTCGACCGACTTGGCGTTGTCGCGCATCGCCTGCGCCACGCGCTCGAATTGCGGCGCCTGCGCGTCGCTGATCTTGAGCTCGGCCTTCATGTAGGCGATGCGGCCTTCGATGTGGCGGCTGGCCGAGTGGTGGCGCTCGGGCGGCTGCGTCTGCTGCGGCGCCGTCGTCGCCTGCGCGGCAGCGTCGCGCGCCGGCAGCGTGCCGAGGCCCGCGGCGCCGGCGAGGGCCGTGGCAAGGGCGAGGGCCGCGAGGGCGGGCTTTCGGGTGTTCATGGCTAATCACTCCTTACGAAGCGGGGCCCGAGGGGAGGCCCCTTGATGTCCGGTTCTATGGCGCCCGGGCTGCGCGCATCCCTTACCTTGCGCCGATGTAATGCGCCGTTAAACTTAACCCACGAGCGCGATCCACTCTTTATCGTCATGGCCGGGCTTGTCCCGGCCATCCACGTCTTCGCCCGCGCAGGTTGCAAGACGTGGATGCCCGGCACAAGGCCGGGCATGACGGAGTTGGGCTGGATGGTGCGCAGAAGAGTCCCGCAATTCGAAGCGGATCACCGGAGTTCGCATCACATGCCGACCAATCGCTACGCCATGCTCGATTTCGATCTCGGCGCCGAGATCGACCAGCTGCGCGACACGGTGCGGGGATTCGCCGACGACGAGATCGCGCCGCTCGCCGCCGAGATCGACAAGAGCGACAAGTTCCCGCGCCAGCTCTGGCCCAAGATGGGCGATCTCGGCCTGCACGGCATCACCGTCGAGGAGGAATATGGCGGCGCCGGCATGGGCTATCTCGCGCATGTCGTGGCGATGGAAGAAGTGAGCCGCGGCTCGGCCGCGGTTGGTCTTTCCTACGGCGCGCATTCCAATCTCTGCGTCAACCAGATCCGCCGCAACGGCAGCGAGACGCAGAAGCGCAAATACCTGCCCAAGCTGATCTCGGGCGAGCATGTCGGCGGCCTCGCCATGAGCGAGCCGGAGGCGGGCTCCGACGTCGTCGCCATGCGCATGCGCGCCGTGAAGAAGGGCGACCGCTATATCCTCACCGGCAGCAAGATGTGGATCACCAACGGGCCCGAGGCGGAGACGATCGTCGTCTACGCCAAGACCGATCCCTCCGCGGGCCCGCGCGGCATCACCGCCTTCATCGTCGAGAAGGGCATGAAGGGATTCACGCCGGCGCCCAAGCTCGACAAATTAGGCATGCGCGGCTCGCCCACCGCCGAGCTCGTCTTCGAGGATTGCGAAGTGCCCGAGGAGAACGTCGTGGGCCGAGTGAATGACGGCGTCAAGGTGCTGATGAGCGGCCTCGACTACGAGCGCGCCGTGCTCGCCGCCGGCCCGCTCGGCATCATGCAGGCCTGCCTCG
>WNFH01001731.1_pt1 | contig 15524 bp, 14 predicted proteins | sample 5400411 | NCBI WGS metagenome assembly WNFH01 (sample SAMN13153347, study PRJNA577476) | soil metagenome | isolation source: 200 cm saprolite under Douglas fir tree site 2 hole 3 | place: USA:California | collected 2015-04-18
CGGGTCGGCGACGTGAAGCTCGCGGTCGGCCACCGCCCAGGCCATCGCCTCGACCAGCAGCCGGGCCGCCTCGGTGCTGGGCCACCCGTGCGCGCCGACGTCGTACCCCTCTAGGAAGTTGAGCATCTGCAGCAGGGTGATGCCGGCGGCGGGCGGTCCCGCGGCCACGACGGAGAGCCCCCGGTAGGTGCCGCGCAGCGGCTCGGTGACGTTGACCCGGTAGCTCGCCAGGTCTTCCCTGGTGATGAACCCGCCATGCGCCTCGAAGTCCGAGACGATCCGATCGGCGATCTCACCTCTGTAGAAAACATCGGGCCCCTCGTTCGCCAGCCGTTCGAGCGTGCGGGCCAGGTCCGCCTGCACAAATAGTTCACCAATATCGAATAGTTCGCCGTCTCGCATATATATCGCCTTCGCCTCCGGCGTGGCCTGGATCCGCTCGCGGTTGGGCACCACGTCCGGCCCGTAATCGGTCGTCCAGTACCCGTGCATGTACCCGGTCACCGGAAAGCCGTCGCGGGCGAGCGGGATCGAAGGCTCGATCGCCTGCGCCCACGTGATCGTCCCGAACCGAGTCAGCGCCTCGTGCAGCCCCGCCACCGTGCCCGGAACGCCGACCGACTGGTGGCCGACGTCGTTGACCCACCCCTCGAGCACATAGCCATATCGGTCCGCAGCCTGGCGAACGAACAAGCGCTCCCACTGGTCCTCTCGGGAGCGCCCGCCGGCGGTCGCGTAGAACTCGAGCAGCGCATCGCCGGTCCTGACGCCGTGCACGAGCATCACGCCGCAGCCGCCGATGCCGCACATCTGGGGGTCGATCACGCCCTGCACGAAGGCGCATGTGACGGCCGCGTCGACCGCATTGCCCCCGCGCCGCATGACCTCGAGCCCGATCTCGGCAGCAACCGGCTGGGGGCAGACGATGATCGCCACGAGAAGAAGAGTAAGGCTGGCGACATAACTCCAAGCTCGCGCTGATCTTGCGCATCACCCCCAGGCTTCCTTAAGACGTGAACTCGCCGATGGTTAAAAGCCCGGCCTTTTGCAAGACACCTAGGGCGCTTTCGTTTTAAGTGATAGGTGAACGAGCTCCCGCATGGAGGCTCTCGACACCACCAGAGAGGGAGAGTCGATGCAAGCAGGCGCTCGGACGGCGCGGCGGCACATGCGTGGGCAATCGCTGGTCGAAACAGCGATCACCCTGCCTGTGATACTGCTGCTCGCCCTGGGCGTGACCGACATCGGCCGAGCCTTCTATTACCGCGAAGCCGTGGGCAACTCCGTACGGCAAGCGCTGCGGGTGGCGGTTTCGCCGGACCAGCATTCGACTGCCGACAACGTCTGCGCCGCCACCGGCAGTGGGCCGTTGGCGGTCACCGTGAGCTCGCCCATACCGCCATCCGGCGGCCCCATCGTGACCATCGCCAACCAAGCTGCGCTGGAGAGCTCGAACGACGGCACGCCGGCAGGCTCGGTGATCGCAGGCTCGACGCTCTCGATCACATTCCACTGCCTCAACGGCGCGGCCATCACCAACGTCACAGCCAACGGCAACGGACCCCAGGACGCGGGGTCCGATTCGGTGACGGCAAGCCTCACCAACACCATGAAGATCATCACGCCCCTCCTTTGGCCGATCGTCGGTTCGCAGATTCCCATCACGGTGAGCTCCTTCCAAAGGAGTGAGTACTGATGAATCTGAAGAAGGGCCAGGCGCTGGTCGAGTTCGCGCTGGTGTTCCCCATCCTGTTCTTCCTGCTGGCCCTGACCGTGGACATGTTCCGGGTCGACTGGGCCACGACCACGGTGGCGGAGGCAGCGCGCCAGGGTGCGCGGCAGGCAGTCCCCAACGCCGACCCCTCTGACAACCCGTTTGGCGCCTCGGGCGGCTCGTGCTCGGGCACGACCCAGGTGAACACGGCGAACGGCACCGGCTGCCTCACCAGCGCGCGTGTCTATCAGACCGTGGTCGGCGTGCTGGGCGGGTTCAGCGCCGGCGCGAACTTGATGGAAGCGTCGCCGGCGAACTGCCCGAATCCTGCGGTCGGCCATGCCTCAATTTGCATTTATCCCAACGAACAGGGCAGCGCCGGAATCTACGTCAGCTGCGCCGCCGCGCGCAGCGCCCTCGGCCGCGATCCCGTGCCGGGCGAGCTTGGAGCGCGCGCGCCCGAGTACGCCAATCCGCAGTACAAGGGCTGCTTTCCGATTGTCGTGACGGTCATCTATCGCTACGACACGCTTGCCCCGTTCCTCGGCGGCGCCGCGCCCAACTTCCTAAGGATCGCATCGTCCACCTCGATGGTTGCGGAGTACTGAGGCGCACTTAAAAAAATGAACGAACGACAACGCAGGTCCCAAAGCGGCCAGGCGATCGTGATCGTCGCGGGGATGATCGTCGCCCTGACCATCCTCGGCACCATGGTGTTCGACGTCGGCCTTTCCATGTCCGACCGGCGCAACCTGCAGGCGTACGCCGACGCCGCCGCGCTTGCAGGCGCACGATCGTACGGACCGGCCGGTCCTGACCGGGCTCATTGGGTCGCGCTTCAGTACCTCGCGCCGACGCTCGGCTTCACGCTGCCGACCGGCGCTTGCGGGGGACCGGCGAGCTGCCCCGCGGGCACATACTCCGTGGCCGGCTTCACAATCCAGCTCGCCGACTCTTTTCGGGTCAACGGGATCTACAACTACCCACGCGTGCTCGACGTGCTGCTGCAGCATCAGCAGCCGAGCATCTTCGCGCGCATGATCGGTTATTCGCTGCTCAAGACCGCGGCGTCGGCACGGGCGTCCACGCCCGGGCCCCAGTACGACGGCGCCACATACGCGGTCGCCGCGGTGAGTGGTGACGCGATGATCAACGGTGGTGGCGCCGCCTTCCAGACGGTCGGTGGTCCCGTTTATGCGTATGGCAGCTTCGGCGCCAACAACGGTCCGCACTCGACCGGCGTGCCGACCACGCAGATCAACTACGACGGCATCACGCCCTGCTCGCCGGCCGTGCCCAATTTCCTGGACAACGGAGGCGGTCCCAACGGGCTCAACTATCACCCCACGGACGCCGGCACGCTCCAGAATACGACGGGCGTGGCCTGGAACGACATCTTCTCCAACGCCACGCCCACGACTGCCGGCCCGGTCTACCTGTCGGCGGCCGCCGCCCTGGACGGGTCGGGCAACTGGATGCCCGGTATCTACAACGGTTTCGCGCCCAGCGGCGGCTTCATGAACGGCGGCGTGTACAAGATCATCAACTCGCCCAGCCTGGCGCTGGGCTCGATCACCAACACCGTGCACACCGCATCCGGGACGTCAAACGGCGCCAACGCAGTTGCGATCGTTATCGATTCGTCAGACACCGGCGGGCTCAATATCAGCTCGGCCGTCCTCAACGGGCTCGATGATCTCTACGGTTCGGGGGGCGACCCAGCCGGGACGCACAACTTCGTGATCTACGGCGGCAGCGGCCCCAGTGCCTACACCGCGGGCGTGACGATCGGACCCGGCGCCACGACCGACATGAGCGGGATCATCTACCTGCCCAAGAGCCCATACGTGAGCGACGGCAACTCGAGCCCGCAGTTCACAGGCTCGCTCATCGTCGCGAGCATGACTGTGGACGGTGGCGGCAACGGTGCGCAGGTGTTCCACTGGGTGTGCGGCCTGAACGCAGTGGCCGGCAAGCCCTACTCGGGAGGCCTTCTCCGCTAAACGGGAGGCAGCTCGATCGTGAACGTGCTCCGCGACCCAGGCTTGGTCTGAACCCGGATCGTGCCGCCGTGGCGCTCGACGAGAGACGTCGCCGACCACCAGCCGCGAGTCACCGTTGCCTCGGTGCCGGCGGATGACCGCCTCCACCCGGGCCATTAGCTCTTCGAGCGCGAAAGGCTTCGCGACATGATCGTCGGCGCCCATCTTCAAGCCGGCGATCCGGTCGCTCACCGATGATTTGGCGCTGATCCCGACCGGGGCGGCGTCGGTTTGCGCCCGGAATGCCTGGAAGAGCTCGGGGCCGTCGTTGTCGGGCAGCATCAGGTCGAGGAGGACGACATCCGGATTCCACTGGCGGACGAGCGTGCGCTCAGCCGTAACGGGCGCTCGGGAACCGCCGTTCAGCACAGAGTGGGGCCCACTCGTAAGGGGTCCCCGCGAACTCACGGCGAGGCCTCTGAGTTCGTGGGGCTTTCATGATGGTGCCGGTGGCGGCGCGGCGAATTGTCATCGCGCTGCTCGTCTTCGCGGTCGTGCTCGGCCCGAACGTGGCGACCCTGTGGATTTCAACCCCTTCCGCAAGTGACGTCCGGGTTCGGGTCTTTGACTTCACCCGGCACTACGGGGTAGTCCTGCTAGGCCCTGGCGACGTCCCTTCCCTGCTCGCGAAGGCGGTCGTCGCGACCGAGGACGAGCGGTTCTACACGCATCACGGGATCGACTCGATCGGCCTCGCGCGCGCCCTTACGTATGACGCGTCCAATCGCTGCCTGTGCCAGGGCGGATCCACTATCACTGAGCAGCTCGTCAAGGACGTGTACCTCAACGGCTCAGACCGGGGCTACAACAAAATGGTCGACGCGGTCCTGGCGCTGAAGGTCGAAGGTGTCCTGACCAAGCAGGAGATCATGGCCGACTACCTGAGCGAGATCACCACGGGCCTGGGTCGTCGCGGCGTGAGCGCTGCCGCCTGCGCGTACTTCCAGGCGCCGCTGCCTCGCCTCACCCTCGGCCAGTACGCACTCCTGGCCGGCGTCACCCAGGCCCCGTCGCTGTATGACCCCACGGTCGACCCCGAGGCTGCGGAGCAGCGGCGCAGCGAGGTGCTGGCGTCGATGATCTCCGAGCGGTACATCACACCGGCCGAGGCGCTCGCGGCCAACGCCGAGCCGGTCCTGGTGACCGGCACGCAGCCGAATCCGACCTGCGCCTGACCTGGGCCGGGCCTATGCGGCCCACGCCAACGGCGAGGTGGCGTCGAATCCGGCGTTCGTGGTGATCTGAATCGGCTTGATAACGGGCGCCACCACCGCCGGCGCCGGGGTCGGGCTGGGCGCCAGTCCGTTGTAGGGACCACCCGGGGTCGGGGTCGGGACCGGGGTCGGGCTGGGAGCAGGTGGGTTGTAAGCGTTCTTGGGCAGGAACCAGAGCTGGAACTGACCCCCGGCCACACCCGGAGCCAGGAACGCGATCCCGGAGCCGTCCGGCGCCCATGTCGGTTGGGCGACCAGCTGGTTGATGATGAGGGCCCGCCGAGTGCCGATGTTGGAACCATCCCATGACGCGATCTCGAGGCGATCGTCCTGGCGCTCGTAGGTACAGATCATCGCGATCGCGTGGCCGTCAGGGGAGAGCGAAGGCGAGGAGCAATCATCGGTGGCCGAGGTCACCGCCCGGCCCTCAGCGCCGTATGTGGTCAAGGTCAGCCCGTTGGCGGGAGGGCTGGGCCGCATGGAGAGCCAGAGTTGGCCCACCAGGTTGCCGGTGTCATCGCGACTGTACTTCGTGTACATGATCCCGCCAGTGGTCAGTGGAATTGGTTGGATGTCGCCGCCGGTGTAGTCGATGGAGTTGGTCCACAGCCTGCCCTGGCTGAGCCTTCCGTTGACCGGCATCTCCCAGATCGAGAGAGGCACGTCGTATCCGACTTTTGGCTCGTCGTAGCTCATCCACATGGTCTCCCCGTCGGGAGCGAGGCGCGGGTAGAAGGACCAGTGCTTGGACCCCGTGTCAGAGTCGTTGGCCGATCCGGCGTTGTTGACGACCAGTTGGATTCTCTGGCCGAAGCGATTCAGGATGTAGACGTCTGAGTAGTTGTACGTCCTGTGCACGGCCAGCATGTAGCTGCCGTTTGGGTAAAGAGACGGCTGCGTCCAACCATCCTCGATCGTCAGCTGGTGAAACCGTCCGAAGCTGAGGCTGTAGAGCGCGCCGTTCTGGGAGAGGTACAGGGTGCCCGGTAGGGTGACAGCGTTCGGGCGCGGCGATGCGACTGTCGGCTTCTGGACTACGACGTCCACCTTGGAATGGCGTCCACCCAGATACGTATAGGTTGCGAAGCTCGAGACCAGCATCAGAGCGCATAGGCCCAGCCCGAGGAAGAACTTGGCGATCATGGGAAGTACTGGCGCACGAGCGCAAGAATTTCCGGCCAGTTGGGCGTGAGACTGCCGCCGGGTCCGCCCCCGTGCCACAACGGTGGGGTCATCACCATCGAGGTGATCGCGTCCGGATTGTCAAAGGTGGCGGCAAAGGGGATGAGTTGGGCCACGCGGCTGAGGCCCATGCTGGTCTTGATCTCCCCGCCCAGGGCCGCCGCGATCGAGGGCACGTCCGTCGACGACACCTGCTTCGCCTTCTGCCGGATGGCGAGCAGGACCTGTTGCTGTCGTTTCGAGCGGCCGATGTCACTTTGCAGGTCGTTGTGGCGCGATCGCACGTACTGCATCGCGTGGATCCCGTCCAGGTGCTGCGGACCGGCCAGCACGGCGACACGCTGGAAGTCGTAGGGATAGGGATCGTAGATGTCTTGGGGGTAGTAGTCGTCGATTACAGGGTTGCTCGTGACTACGTCAACTCCTCCGATCGCGTCGATCAGCTTGATGAGCCCGAGCAACCCGATCCAGATGTATTCGTCGATGTGCACGCCGAAGTCCTGCTCAACCGTGGCTACCGCGCCTCCGGCCTGGCCGTACGAGTAGGCGCCGTCGATCTTGCCGGAGCCCCCGGCCCAGAAGGGAACGTAAAGGTCGCGAGGGATCGACAGCATGATCACCTGCTTGGTGGTCGGTATCACGCGGACCAGGATCATCGACTGCGTGAGGACGTGGTCGGGCGAGAACTTGGAATCGTCGTCGGAGCCGAGCAGCAACACGGTGAAAGCGCCCGGTTGGTAGATCGGAACGGGCGTCGGTGACGACGATGTTGTGCTCGGCGAGGGCGTAGGCGACGCGATGCTGATGACCTGCCCGGTCGCGTCCCATGCCAGTTTGGCGGCGGGAAGAAAGTACGCCAAGCTGCCTGCCATCGCCGACAGACCGATGGCGAAGATGGCGAGGGCGGCGGTGCGGACTATGCTCAGGCGCCTGCGCGACGCTCTAGCGCGGCGGCCCGGCTTGATACCGAGCGGCACGGGCCAACATTCTAGACCGATGGCCTGTGCGGGTTTGTAAGCGAGTTGTTAATGAGGTGGATCAGTGCTTGGTAAGCGCGATCTCCACCGCTTTTACAGCCAGGAACAGCACCGCCAATACGATGTAGCCCGCCATCGTCAACATCGCGACCCTTTTCGGGAGCGACCATGTGGGCCGTTCGAGCAGGGTCAGCGCGGGCATCCGCCAATTCTCCCTCTCTGAGCGCGGCATCTCAGGAGCCGGCTCGGCCCTGCGCGCGCTCCACAGCATCCAGCCCGTGGCGGCGATGACGACCACCGCCATGATCACGCCCAGCACCACGATCAGGGTCGTGACCTTGATGCTCGAGAAAAGGGTGGAGATGACCAGGACGAATGACAGCAGAAGGAGCGCACTGACGATGATCGTGGCGACCACGTTCAGCCACGGCTTGTTCACCCAGGGGCCGAGCACCGCGCGGTCATTGCATAGAAGGACGAGGAAGACGGTCGCGCTCGGCAGGAGCGTGCCCGCGAGAGCCTGGACAGCGGTCGTGATCAGGCCGAGCGGTGCGTGAGGGATGAGCACGATGGCCGCGGCCACCGCCACCATTCCCGAGTACGAAGCGTAGAAAAACTTCGCTTCGCGGAGGCCGCGGTGCAGAGAGTGGCGCAGACCGAAGATGTCGCCGAACGCATACGACGTCGCCAGCGTGACCGCCGACGCCCCGACGATCGAGGCGTCGAAGAGCAGCAAGGCAAAGATCGTTCCCTCTAACGGTGAGATGTGCGAGGCCAGGCCGCGCGCGACGCTCAGCGCGTCCTGGAACTGGCCGAAGTCCTTGGTGCCGGTGAAGGCCGAGGCCGCGGCAATCATGATCGCAGCCGCGCCGATCACCACCACGAAGGCGCCGAGCACGGTGTCGGCTTTCTCATAATCCAGCCAGCGCGGGGTGATCCGTTTGTCGATGACGTTGGATTGCTGAAAGAAGAGTTGCCAGGGCGCGACCGTCGTGCCGACGATGGCGATGATCAGCAAGGCGGCATCTGACGTGAGACCGCCCTGGATCCCGGGCTTGATGAATCCCTTCAGGGATGCTCCGGGGTCGGGGTGGCTGAGCACGAGCAGAGGCAGGACGAGCAGGCTCGCAAACAGGAAGACGAACATGGCGCGCTCCCAGCGCCGGAAGTTGCCGGTGACTGTGATCCCGATCAGGATGAGCGCCGAAAGCGGGACGACCACGTAGGGGCTGAAGCCGAAGTACTCCCCGGCCAGGCTCACCCCAATGAACTCCGTGCTGATCGTCAGGAAGTTCAAGAGGAAGAGGTCCCCCACCGAGAACCAGCCCCAGAAGCGGCCGAACCGCTCGGCGATCAGCCGTGCGTGCCCAACCCCGGTCACGGCCCCTAGGCGGACGACCATCTCCTGGTTGACGATGAGGACCGGTATTAGAAGGACGAGGGTCCACAGCAGCGAGTAGCCGTAATCCTGCCCCGCCTGCGCGTAGGTCGAGACCCCGCCGGCGTCGTTGTCGCCGACCATGACGATGAGGCCGGGGCCGATGATCGCGGCCAGGGTGAGCAGGCGGCGGCGCCAGGTGCGCCGTGGAGCCACGTCGCTGAGGCGGATGGTCCCAAAGGCGCCATGGATGTCGCCGAGGTGCGCCTCGTCCAGTACGGCAGAGCTGGGGACCAATTGCGAGTCGTCTTTCACCGGCTCGCGCTCGGTCACGCTGGCTTAGACGCCGGTGCTGGCTTCGAGGCGGGCGCGCCACTCTTCGGGGACGATGGCCTCGATCACATCGTCCGCCGTAACAGCACCCAGCAGGTTGCCGGCCGCATCGACCACGGCCAGCGCGATCAGGTTGTAGTCGGCCATGGTGAGGGTGACGTCCGTCACGTCGGCCCCGGTGGTCACGCGGCAGCTGACCAGCTCGAGCTCTTCGACCCTGCGGGCGCCATCCGTCCGCAGCAGGTCGGCCGTGCTCACGCTGCCGAGCAGCTTGCCGTCCTCCTCGGTGACGAACACGGTGTTGAGCAGCTGGTGCGGGGCCTTGTCGTCGACGCGCACGGCCTCGAGAGCCATCGCCGCGGTCGCGCCTTTGACCACCCAGACGTAGTCGGGGCTCATCATCCCGCCGGCCGTGCTCGGGTGGTACTGCAGGAGCTTGCGCAGCTTGTGCTGAGCCGTCGGCGACATGAGGTCGAACACGGGTTTCCGCCGGTCCTGGTCGAGCTCGCCCAGCAGGTCGGCTGCGTCATCGGGCGCCATGCGTTCGAGGACCTTGGCGGCCTCTTCGTTCGACATCGACCGGAGGAACTCGACCTGGTGCTCGGTGTCCAGCTCCTCGAAGACGTCGGCGGTCAGCTCCGCATCGCTTTCGACCGCGTCCAGGATCTCCTCGCCCTCTTCGTGCGACGCGCCCTCGACGAGGTCGGCGATCTGCGCGGGGTGCAGCCTGCGGAGCCGCTGCAGCGGCATCAGCAGCTTGGCGGTCGGCACGTGCGCGACGAAGGGCTGCACGTCTTTCCAGTCCAGGACGGCGTGCCTGCGCAGGTCCGGCCGGCCTTTGCGCGGGACCAAGCGACGAAGCATCGCCCGCGGGCTGCGGTCGACCCCGGTCACTCGCCATCCGTCCTCGCCGGGCGATAGAACGAGGTCGTGAGCCCGCACGATGCGGCCGCGTGCCATGTCCATGAGGTGCCGGCCCAGGACGTCGGCCGCCAGCAGCACCTCGCCGGGGCGTCTTTGAAAGGCGCCGGTGTCAAGGGTTTGGGTCTTGAGCCGCACCTCTCCGGGTGCGAGCTTTTCGATGTTCTTGCTGCTGACGAACACTTCGCTCCTGCCCACACGGACCTTGATCCCGGTCACGGGCGGGTAGCCGCCGCCATCGAGCTTCACGATCAGGTCCTCGAGCCGGCCCACCTCTGCGCCGGCCGGATTCAAGACCGGGCTGCGGAGGAGCTGGGTGACCATCAGCCTCCGCTTCTCCTTGGTCGCCACCGGCTTGGTGTCCGCGCCGTTCGGCGGCCGGCCGTCCACGTGATTGTTCTTGTCGGTCATCGGTCTACCGCTCCCGCGGTCCTCCATTCCCAGCCTGCGCCACGGCGGTTGCCGCGCGCTCGACCCAAGCTGCAATTATCCTGTGGTCTTCTCTATACGCGCCTCGAGCTGCTCCATGCGCTTGATGAGGCTATACAGCGCCTTGTCCTGGGCGGTGAGATGTTTTTGCATCTGGATGCATTCATGCAGGATCGCCTCGGCATCCTGATAGGTGACGACTGCTCGCTTGTCCGAGGCCTGGCCCAAGACCTGCTGGCCGACCATGATCACGAACATCAGCAAGAGCTGGACGATGTTGGAGAGGAAGAGCAGGAAAGCGAACGGGTAGGGGTCGCGGGCGAACAGCCAGATCCCGACCGTGGCCAGGATCATGTAGGTCACCTGGATGGCGAACGCGATGTAGACCGCCCACATCGTGCCCACGCTCCGGGTGATCGCCGCCGCCACGCGGCCGTTGAAGCCGACGTGCTCGTCGGCCACCATCGGCGGCGCCTTGAGCTTCCTCTTCTCCGTGTGCGGGTGCGGGTCGTGGACGAAATCGATGTGACTCTGGCCCGATACCTCGGAGCTACTCATCACTGGGCATCAACAGCACGGGGCAGTGAGCGCCGTGCACGACTTTCCTGCCGAGGTCGCCGGTGACGCGTTCCTGGAGGCCGTGGGCGTGATGGCTGCCGACCACGATGAGCTCGGCGCCGAACTCGTCGGCCTTCTCGAGGATGAACTCCGCCAGGCGATCCGGGCGGTGGCTGTCGATGTCAGAGGAAGCCCTGATGCCGGCGTCGATCAGCCTGCGAGCCACGGCCTCGCCGAACCGGAACGACTCGGGGATCGACTCCTTCTCGAGCGTCGCCCCGGAGGTGACGATCCGCTCTCTCATGTGCACGACGAGCACCTCCGAGTCGAACGCCTTGGCCAGGCCGGTCACGACCGGGACGAGCTCTGTCGCGTGCTCGGTTTCGCCGACCGCGACCACGATCTTGGAAAACACGACGCGATTATGCCCGCCTCCCCGTCAGTTCTCTACCATCGGCGCCACAGATGGCAGGTCGGGTCCAGCATTACCGGTCGGAGCTGAAGAAGAGGCGGGGCGAGTGGGAGCCGTATCTGAAGGCAAACTCGGGCCTGCCTGGCCCAAGGGCGAACCTCGAGCTCGTGACGGCCGTCGGCGAAGAGGCGGACGCCGACCTCCTGTGGCGCCTCTCGGCATCGAGCGACGAGTTCCTTGCGCTGTGCGGGACGGCAGGACTTGGGCGGCTCGCCAAGACCGATCCGGACACAGTGCTGCCCTGGCTGAAAGAGCTGGCCGAGGACCCGCGGTGGCGGGTTCGCGAGGGTGTGGCCATAGCGCTCCAACGGCTCGGGCACGCGAGCATGTCGCTGCTGATCCCAGAAATGGAGGTCTGGTCGAAGAGTGGACCGCTGGTGCAGAGGGCGGCGGCCGCAGGAATGTGCGAGCCGGCGTTGTTGAAGAAGGCCGACGAGGTCCGGCGCGTGCTGCTGGTCCTCGACCACATCACACGCTCGATGGCGGCCACCCGTGATCGAAAGCACGAAGGCTTTCGGGTGCTCCGCCAGGCCATGGGCTACTGCTGGAGCGTGGCGGCCGCGGCCAACCCGGCGGCGGCCCAACCGCTCTTCGTGAAGTGGCTGCGTTCGTCCGACCCGGACATCTCCTGGGTCATGAAGAGCAACCTCGGCAAGGCCCGGCTCAAAGGTTTTCGAAAGGGCTTCGAGGAAAGAGTCCCCTCTCCCCGCAAGGGGAGAGGGTTAGGGAGAGGGGCGTGAAGCACGAAGGCGGCGCGACCGCGTAACGCCTTAGAGCCGGTGTACTAGAAGCTGTTCTCTCCAGGATGCAAGCCAGGCGCCTTGAGGTCGACCTCAGCCCAGGCGAGCTGCTTGCGGACGATCGCGGTCAAGCGGACGCCGCCGGCCACGTCCTTCTGATAGACGGAGTTGTCCGGGTCCATGTAGAGAACGCCGCCCAACTCGGTCCAGCCGCTGTCGCTCATGTCTGCTCTGATCTTGGGATAAAGCGGTGACGGATCGCCGATGTAGCTCAGCGAAAGGGTTGGGGCTGAACAAAGCCAGCTGTTGTCGGGGCCGTCGTTCTCCCAGGTGAAGAGCTCGCCCTCGGCATGGAAGGACGCGACGGGGTCCGATTTCAGGAGGTTGAATTGCGCGTTGCCGGGGTCGCAATGGTTGCTCCATGCAGTGCCGAACAGGTTGTGCGCCGTGAAGATGGCGATCCAAATGAGGATCAGACCGATTGCCCAGCGCGCCCATCCTCGAAACATGCGCCACCGATATAGCAGATGGCCCCAGAGAATTTCGCGCCGAGGATGGCGCCCCGCGAGGGATTCGAACCCCCGACCCTCTGCTTAGAAGGCAGATGCTCTATCCACTGAGCTAGCGGGGCCGAGCCGCCATTCCGGAGAGAATACGCGTGGAGGGTGATGGTGCATGGCTGACGCGCTGCAGCGGTTGAAGGCGATCCTTGCCGAGGTCACCGACCTCCATCGGGCGGCCGCCGTGCTCGACTGGGACCAGGAAACGTACATGCCGCCCGGCGGCGTGCACAACCGTGCGGAGCAGCTGTCGACGCTCAGCGAGGTCGCCCACCGCCGTTTCACCGCAAACGAGGTGGCCCGGCTGCTGGATGAAGCCGAAACCGCCACGTCGAAGTTGCCCTTCGACTCAGACGACGCGAGCCTCGTGCGCGTCACGCGCCGCGATTACAACCAGGCGCGCAAGCTGCCACCCGAGCTGGTGGCCGAGATCGCTCACGCGAGCGCATCAGCCCGACCGCACTGGCAGAAAGCCCGCCGTGAGGCCAACTTCGCGCTCTTCGCCCCCTACCTCGAGAAGAACGTCGAGCTCAACAAGCGGGTCGCCGAAGCGCTTGGTTACAAGAAGCGGGCGTACGACGCCCTCCTGGACCGGACCGAACCCGGTTTGACGACGGATCAGCTCGAAGCGATCTTCGATGAGTTGAGGGCCGCCATCGTGCCGCTCGTCGCCGATATCAGTCGCCACGCAGGCGCCATCGACGACAGCGTGCTGCATCGCGGTTTCGATCCCGACCAGCAGGTCCGATATGCGCTCGAGACGGTCACCAAGCTCGGCTACGACCTCGAGCGCGGACGGCAGGACATCTCCACGCATCCTTTCAGCACCGCGTTCGGTCCGGGCGACGTCCGCATCACCACGCGCGTCTCGCGCGACTTCTTCAATGAGTGCCTGTTCGGATCGATTCACGAAGCGGGGCACGGCATGTACTTCCAGGGCATCGGCCGCAACCTCGACCGCACTCCTCTGTGGGACGGCGCTTCACCCGGCGTGCACGAGTCGCAGTCGCGGCTCTGGGAGAACCTGGTCGGGCGCAGTCTCCCCTTCTGGCATCAATTCTTCCCAAGCCTGCGCACGACGTTTCCCGAACCGCTCAAGGGCGTTGACGCCGAGGCTTTTTATCGCGCGGTCAACAAGTCGTACCCCTCCTTCATCCGTGTCGAGGCGGACGAGGTCACATACAACCTTCACATCCTGCTGCGCTTCGAGCTGGAGAACGACATGCTCGAGGGCAAGCTGAAGGTTGTCGACCTGCCCGAGGCCTGGAACGACCTGTTCAAGTCGTACGTCGGTCTCGACGTCCCCAACGACCGCGAGGGCGTCCTGCAGGACATCCACTGGTCGTTCGTCGGGTTCGCTGAGTTTCCCGGCTACACGCTGGGCAACATCATCGGCGCGCAGCTGATGGAGAAGATTCGATCAGAGCTGACCGACCTCGACGACCAGATGGAACGCGGCGAGTTTGGAGCGCTGCTCGGCTGGCTGCAGGAGCACGTGTACCGACACGGGCGCAAGTTCACGCCCAATCAGCTGCTCGAGCGTGAGACGGGCCGGCCGCTTACGCCGAAGCCGTGGATCGCCTACGTGCGCAAGAAATACGGCGCCCTGTATGGCCTGAATCCGTCCAAAGACTGAGGCTCTCGCCTGGCGAACAACCCTAGGGCGGGATCGCGACCAGATCGCGATCCTGCGCAAGCTCCAGGGTCCACCCCTCTTCGTGCACCAGCCGGTGATGCCGGCGACACAAAAGGAGAAGATTGTCGAGCGTCGTCGGCCCACCATCCGCCCAGTGTTTGACGTGATGAGCGTCCGTCCAGGCCGGCGGACAGTCACAGCCAGGGAACCTGCAGCCCTTGTCTCTCGCGATCAGTGCGCGCCGCGTCGCACCCGGCACCACGCGGCTGGTGTGGTCGGCCTCGCCGTCGATGATCGGCGTGATCGCGGCGTCACAGGCAAGCCGGCGCGCGGTCTCGGCCGGAATCGGCTGTGACCACTCGAGCTCAGCCGCCATCGAGCCCGGCTCCTTGCTCAGGGTCGCCATGTCGACGCTGACCGCCAGGTGCGGCTTCTGACCGCCAACCGCGGGAAGTTGCCCACCGTCCAGCTGCCGGCGTGCCATCTCCACGGCGGCATCGGCGCGGCGCTCGGTCGCACTCCGGTCGTCGCCTTCAACCCATGGTCCCATGACCGAATTCAATGCCGTGTTGAGAGTCGCTCCGCCTTCGGCATCGAGCCAGCCGTCGATCCGATAGACGCCATCGAAAGTCTGGCTGAGGTGAAGGAAGCGGCGGCCATGGGCCTTGTTGGCATCCCTGAGAACGCCGTCAGGCTCGAGGCAGTGCTTCAGATTCCAGATCGCTCGCTGCAATCGCCAGGGACAGACCTCCTTGGACACGTCGACCAGGATGGTCTCCGCCTGGTAGCTGATGTCGCCATCGGCGAGGGCCTGTTCGGTCTGCGGTAGAGCCGCCAGCCTGCGCGAGATCGCGACCCGCTCCGAGGCCGACGTTACCGTCAGGTTCAGTTGCCAGCGCAGCCACGCCCGCGCGCTCAGGGCGCCCGAAGGGGCGTAGCCCTGTCCGCTGTCGAAGCGGCGGAGCCGGCGCAGCCCCTCGGCCTGGACGCGATTGCCGATTCGATGCAGCGCGATCTGGTCGTCGCCCATCGACTCAGCCGACACCGAGTTGAGGTCCTCGGAGGCAAGGCGATTGAGCAACGAATTGATCTCTTGAAAGACCTCTCCCGAGGTCCAAATCCCCCGCTCCCCAGTCCCAGAACACATGTTCGTATTGTATCGAAACTATGTTCGGTGTCAAGCATTTACACCAGGAGATTTCGCGCCTGTTATCGCATGGCGTGACCTTTGCCACCGGGCCCATCCTCAACTCCCTTTTCCCAGTCCTTGGGTTAGTGCGACTCCCCACCCGGCGTGCTCGCTGCGCGAGCAGGCCGACCTCCCCGCGTGGCGGGGAGGCGAGAGCTACGCGGAGATGATCAGGTCTT
>WNFH01001574.1_pt1 | contig 15523 bp, 11 predicted proteins | sample 5400411 | NCBI WGS metagenome assembly WNFH01 (sample SAMN13153347, study PRJNA577476) | soil metagenome | isolation source: 200 cm saprolite under Douglas fir tree site 2 hole 3 | place: USA:California | collected 2015-04-18
GCAAAGGCCTCTCGATCTTCGGTGAGAATGATTGCCGAGATGGGAGTGCCCAGAATTTTTACTTTGTATTTCTCCAGGACTCCTTTGTGAAACAATTCAATGCCGCAGTTCAGTGCCGTTTGCCCTCCAAAGGAGAGCAGAATGCCATCAGGGTGTTCTTTCTCGATGATTTTCTCGACGAAAAAGGCGGTTACCGGCAAGAAATAGACCTGGTTTGCCAGCTCTTTCGAGGTCTGAATGGTCGCGATATTGGGATTGACCAGGACAGTGGAGATGCCCTCTTCCTGTAATGCTTTGAGAGCCTGGGAGCCGGAGTAGTCAAACTCTCCGGCCTGCCCAATCTTGAGGGCACCTGCTCCCAGCACAAGCACTTTCCGCAGCGATTTCACGTTCGTTACCATCCTTACCCTCGCCTTACTCTCTCCAGAAAGTAGTCGAAGATCCACTCGGTATCCTCTGGGCCAGGAGCTGCCTCTGGATGGAATTGTACCGAGAGAATGGGATAGCGGGTATGCTGCATGCCTTCATTGCTGCCGTCATTGGCGTTGACAAACCAGGGAGAAAAATCCGTTGGCAACACGCCGACGGCAAAGCCATGATTCTGTGTGGTAATGTAGCAACGCTTCGAGCCATGCAGGAGACAGGGCTGGTTCTGGCTCCGATGCCCAAATTTCAGCTTATAGGTGTCGCCGCCAGCCGCAAGCGCAAGCACTTGATGGCCCAGGCAAATACCCAGCGTGGGAACTTTATTTTTCAGGGCCTTCCGAATGGTCTGGATTGTCTTACCCACCATTTTCGGATTGCCAGGCCCATTGGAGATGATAATGCCATCAAAGTGAATGCCATGCGCCTGTGAAAAGAGATCATAATCCCAGGGTACGGAGAGAACGCGCACGTTTCTCGCAAGCAGACAGCGTACAATGTTGTGCTTCGCGCCGCAGTCAATCAGCACAATCGCGATATCCCCACTGCCCTCTTGTAGCATCCCATCAGCCGAGACCTGCGCAACCAGGTTGTCGCCATCGGGATCATAGTAAGGAATATCTGTATCAAAAACAATCTTACCCAGCATGGTGCCATGCGTGCGAATATGCTTTGTAAGCAGGCGGGTATCTTTGATTTCTAAAGCGGGTATCTTCTCCTTCCTCAGCCACGTACCGAGGTTCATGCTGCTCTGTACATGCGAAGGGGTATCGATATAATTTGAAACGATCAGCCCAGCTACATGTATTTTATTATCTTCCCATGTAGAAGGGTCTGGTACCCCGTAGTTGCCAATGAGCGGATAGGTCAGGGTCAGAATTTGACCGGCAAAGGAGGGATCGGTCAAGGTTTCTGGATATCCGACCATACCCGTGCTAAAGACAACCTCACCGGCACTCGCTCTATCATATCCAAACGAGGTGCCTTCAAAGGTTGTCCCATCCTCTAAAAGCAATCTTCCCTGTGTGGGTTTCAGACAATCTCCAGCAAGTAGTGCTTCAAGCCTGGAACAGTCTTTGACTAGCAAGGTACGATCTACGACTTGATGTTGCATGTTCAATCCTCTTACTTTGTAACTATTCAGATCTTTCTTTTTACTTTTACCCTTATGCCTTTCCAAGTAACAGGGCCAGCAGGGCCATGCGCGTGTACAGGCCATTCCGAATTTGAGACCTGAAATATTGCGCACGTTGATCGGCATCCACTGCCGGGTCTATCGTGCCTACCCGTGGCAGTGGGTCCAGCAGGATCATATCTTTGTTTGCATAGTCGTGCAAAAGTTTTGGTGTGACGATAAACCTCTCTTTCATCACATCATGATATTCTTCACGAGAGGCAAAGCGTTCCTGCTGGATGCGCGTCCAATACCAGAAATGGCAGTCGCCCGGAATATCCTTCTCGCTGGTAATCTCGATAATTCTTATACCCCGTGCGCTCCAGAACAAGAAATCATCCCTTGTGAGCTGAAGTTGTGGAGGTGACAGCAGGTATACAGTATTATTATTGAAGAGTGAGAGACCTCGTATCAGCGAATGGATGACGCGGCTATTGAGAGGATCTCCGGCAATTAGACAGTTCAGGTTATTAAGCCTGCCCAATTGTTCGTATAGCGTATACAGGTCAAGCAGCGTCTGGGTCGGGTGTTCATTGTTGCCATCACCCGCATTAATTACTGGGATAGAGCTGGCGGTTTCCGCCGCTACTTTTGCTGAACCGGCTATTTTATGGCGCAGCACAATCGCATCAGAGTAGGCTTCAAAGGTGCGAATAGTATCTTCAAACGTCTCTCCTTTGGCAACAGACGAAACTGTTTCGGGACTTTGAATGTCCAGCGTCTGCCCCCCAAGTCTTTTCACCGCCGAGGCAAATGAACCAAAAGTTCTGCTGGAAGGTTCAAAGAAGAGCAGCGATACCAGATACCCCACCAGCAGATCGGAAGGCTCATGGTTAACAACAATTTGCTTCATCCGGTTGGTTAGTGAAAAGAGAACGCGAAAATCCTCGGCAGAAAATTGATCCAGAGAGACAATATCCTTACCTTTGAAGCTACCATTAATCATGCCGGTACCATCGTTGATAGCCCGAGTTTCGCTCTGAGGATAAGTTATGACTTGCTGCATGTAACCTCCAACATTGCTCTAATAATACTTAATGACAACAGGTTGATAGGTCATCATTTTCTTCCTGCTCGACTCAACAATAAGCCAAGCTTACTGCTGAGTCGCCTGGGTACCAACAGTCGACGCCATTGTCATCTGTGGTTTTGCGAAGACCATCAGGTCAAAAAAAATTCCTCACCCCTGAATCAACGGGATGAGGAAGGAATACGTATCGGTGTAGTGACACCGGGTCCATCAATGGGATGGAACAGGCGAGACGCCTGCAACATCATTATTTTTCTTGTTTGTACCCGGTGCTTCTTGGTCATGACAATACCTGGCCTTTTCCACAGAGTGGAACGTCTGGAAACTGATTTCAAATTGCTAGAAGTATACCCGCCAAATTTCCAAAAGTCAAGGGCAAAGAAAAACCCGTAATTCCCCTTTTAAGCGTCTTTCGACATGTAGCTGCGCGAACTTTTTGCATCCGCTGGATGCAAAAAGTTCGCGCAGCTACAGATCACTGTCAAAATCAGTGAAGCTGCCGAAGAACTAAGCTATGGTGAAAATCGCATAATGTGTCAAACCATCAATGTAATTGTGATTCGTCAAGAGAGTCTCAGGAAACACTCAACACGGTCACATCAAAAATCAGTGTTGCATTGGCTGGAATTTTGGGAGGAGACCCTTGAGCACCATAACCAAGTGAAGCTGGAATAATGATGCGGCGTGTACCACCAGCCTTCATACCTACAAGCCCTACATTCCATCCCTGGATAACTTGTGCCTGACCGAGCGGAGTCACAGAAAAAGGTTGACCCCCGTTGTCATAAGAGCTATCAAACTTTTGTCCATTGCTCGCCAGCCAGCCGGTATATTCGACTGATACCGTACTCCCTGATTGCGCAACCGTACCCGTACCAACTTTGATATCCAGGCATTGCAGCCCATCCGAGTTGTTCGCGGGTGAACCTGCAACGGTAGGTGGATTCGCAGGTCCCGCCGTAGGGGTCGAATCATAGATAGGCACACTTGAAGTTGCGGTGGAGCAGTTTGGGCCAACATGAGCAGTCGCTTTTTTAGTGGTACCAGCAGTACTGGCCTGCTGAGCAACAAATCGCTGGTATTGCCAGAAGGACAGGCCCGCCAGCGCAATTACCACCACAGCCACCAGCACGCTCGTCCATATGCGTCGCCGTCGACGCCGGCGTTCCAGGCGCATCAGGCGTTCTTGCTGCCGCTGACCCGGTCGGGTTAGCTTCTGTGAAGTATTTTTCGGTGTCTTATTCTGTCCATTTACAGTCTGGGCCATAGGGATATACACTCCTTGTAGTTTTTTAATTATTGCAAGCAGAGAGTACCATAAGAAGAGCATTCTGGCAAGAGCATCAGGCAAGCATGCTCACATTTTTTTCGCTTGACCCTTTTCAGGCCATACGATATAGTGAAAGAAAATGGGCGTGGAGTAACAGGCATTGTCTCTTCGCCTCTACTCTATTTTTAGGTGAGAAACATGACAACCAGGCAAGCCAATAGCATTCACCTCGGTTTATTGCTCCATAACCACCAGCCAGTTGGCAATTTCCCGTGGGTCTTCCAGCAAGTCTACGAGGAATCGTATTTACCGATGGTGGAAGCATTGGAACGACACCCCAAAGTGCGCCTCTCACTTCACTATACAGGCTCGCTCCTTGATTGGATGGAAGAAGCACAACCAGCATTTCTGGAACGTATCGCGGACCTGGTCAAGCGCAAGCAAGTGGAGATCGTCAGCGGCGGGTACTATGAACCTATCCTTCCCGCCATTCCCGATGCTGATAAGGTAGCACAAATTCGCCGCCTGACTGAACGCATACAACACAACTTCGGGGCAAAGGCCACTGGTATGTGGATGGCGGAACGGGTCTGGGAGCCGGGTCTGCCACGTTTCCTGCGAGAAGCAGAAATGGAGTGGACCATCCTTGATGATGTGCATTTTAAGAACGTCGGTCTGGAGGATCACGACCTCTATGGCTACTATGCCACCGAAGACCAGAGCAGCGTCCTAAAGGTCTATGCGACCAGTAAGTCTCTACGCTACACCATTCCCTGGCGTCCAGTGTACGAGACCATTGAGAACATACATTCCCTGGCAACGCCTGATGGGAAGCGCATTTTAGTGATGGGTGATGATGGTGAGAAGTTTGGCAGCTGGCCAGAAACCGCTCCATATTGCTGGGGTTCTGATGGCCGTTCAGGCTGGGTCGAGGCATTTTTTAGCGCGCTTGAGCAGAACAGCAACTGGTTGCATACTACTCCTTTGGGAGAATACGCACAAAACTACCCCGCTCTATCACGCATCTACATCCCCACATCCTCATATATCGAGATGACCGAGTGGGCCCTGCCGCCTCAAAAATCATATACCTTTGGCAGGCTCTTGCACCAGTTAGAGGATGAAAAGCGCGACGATATCCTGCAATTTATGCGTGGTGGCTTCTGGCGCAACTTCCTGGTTCGTTATCACGAAATAAATAACCAGCACAAAAAAATGCTGCGTATCCATGATACCATCTATGGTGCCACTACTTCTCCTGAAACGGCCCTAGTCCATTTGTGGAAAGCCCAGGCCAACGACACCTACTGGCATGGCCTGTTCGGCGGCATCTACATGGGCCATGTACGCTCCGCCATTTACCATCACCTTATCAAGGCTGAAAATGCCGTCGAATCTGTTCAGTTCGGTTCAGCACACTGGCAACGCTACGAGTTCACCGACTTCGATCGGGATAGCCAGGACGAACTGATTGTTGAGAGTGACCAGCAAAACCTCTACATCGATCCGCTGCGCGGCGGTACCCTTTTCGAGTGGGACATGCGCAGAAGTATGCATAATATGCTGTGCGTGATGACCCGTCACCAGGAAAGCTATCACGAGACCTTGCGCCAATTTGAGCAGGATCGCCGCGCGCGCGAGGCCACTATTGCCCTTAAGAGCACGGCAGCCCAATTGCAAGCTAGTACAGACACTGAGCCGGTCTCACCTCACAGTACCATTCGCACAAAAGAACCCGACCTCGATAAGCTGCTTGTCATCGACCGCTATCGCCGCAACAGCCTGATCGACCATTTTCTTGCACCAGCTAGCAACCTGGAACATTTCGCACAGGTACGCTTTGAAGAGTTGGGCAACTTTGTCGAACTCCCCTACAGAGCCGAGGTACAACAGGACGCCAGTGGTATGACGATCACCATGGTACGAGATGGGCAGGTGAAACGTGCCGGTGCCCTTTCCCCTTTACCCGTACAGCTCACGAAGACCCTCTTCATACCGCTTGGAGAAGAGAGATTGACGGTACATTACACCATTCACAACAAGGGACAATCACGTCTACAAACGAGATTTGCCTGTGAATGGAACATTCACCTGTTAGGCGGCGGCAGCAACGACCAGGCATACTATCGTGTCGAGGGACATACACTAGAAAATAGTCACTTTGACAGTACAGGTGAGGTGTTGCAGGTGCAGGATTTTCACATTGGCAACACCTGGATTCAGCAGGATATGGGCTTTTCTCTCAGTGAAGCGGCAACCCTCTGGCGTTTCTCCATTGAGACCGTCACCGGTTCTGAAGCAGGCTTTGAACGCAACCACCAGGGCAGTTGCCTTACGCTGCTCTGGCCCCTCCTGTTAGAGGCCAATCAAAGCTGGAGCGTCGAGATTACCTGTACTGGACAGAATGCTTAAAGATTCCCTTGAATACTAGCTTTTTCTTGGGTACCATTACAGTACAGAACTCTGTACTCTAGCCTATCGGTAAAGGTCTTGAGCGAGCGAAAGGAAAACAACACATGAAGCGAGTGCTAGCTCTGCAACACTATTGGGACGATCCACCTGGCTACCTTGGCGAAATCATGGATGAGCATGGCATTCCCTATGATGTCGTTAAGGTAGAAGAGGCTCCTATCCCTGATCCTACCAATTACGCTGCGGTCTTTACATTAGGTGGCCCACAAAGCGCGAATGCACATGATAAACATCCCTATATGGTGCAGGAAAAAGAGTTTTTGCGCCACCTGGTGGAACAGGATATTCCCTACCTTGGTATCTGCCTGGGAGGCCAACTGCTGGCAAGTGCCCTGCATGCTCCCGTCACTCGCCATCATACCTACGAGATTGGTTTTTACGAGGTACAACTGACAGACGAGGGTAGAGCTGACCCACTCTTCCAGGGCCTACCGGGCTATCAACAGGTCATCCACTGGCACGAAGATGTCTTTGATATGCCCAGGGGTGCGGTACAGTTGGCAACCACAGACAGTACCCCCAACCAGGCATTCCGCGTCGGGCGGCGGGCTTACGGACTGCAATACCACATTGAAGTCACGCCCGACATGTTCGATATCTGGTTTGGCTATCCGGACTATAAGAAGCTTATCAGAGAAGTCTCAAGGCCCGACACACTAGACACCATTGAGCGTGACCGACCTGCACGCTATCCAATCTATAGAAAACATACGCGCACACTATTTGAGAATTTCCTCAAGATCAGTGAGTGTCTGTAGTCTAAGCCGCGAGTTCCAACCACGATACTATGGGTAACATTTAACAATTCTTGAGTTTCTGGTAGTTTTTACGCTTTAACTCTTTTCTTTTCACCCTCAAATCTGCTATACTTGCACACAATATAACTCATTTGAATTTCACAATGTCCAAATACAATAGATTCTCCACCTCTCTAGGGTGGAGACTCATCATAAAAAATAGCGTGTGGCAGCGGACCTTGCAAGGAGTACTCGACGAAGATGTCGCAACATAGAACCAATCGGCGTAATCATATTACCGTAGGAGGTAACGCCTCCCAAATAACATTAACACCCTTCACCTTTGCGCGCCATACTGTGGCGTGTGAACGCCATCCTAACCGTAATGAGGATAGTATCATCACTGATGAGCATAGCGGCCTGGCCGGCGTTTTTGATGGCGTGGGTGGAAGTGCAGCCGGAGAAATTGCCTCGCAAACAGCGGCCCGCTCCACACGCCAAACCTGGAAAAGTGTGCTAAGAAAGGTACATAAGGGGCGCAAAATACAGAGTTTTCTGGAAGATTGCGGCAAAAACGATCTCTGTACTATTCTCGAACAACTGATTACCGAATCAGACGAACAGGTCCGTACTGAGGGAGCACAACGGGCCGGTACCAATGACCTGGCAACCACTGTCGCACTGGCTGCCCTCTGCCGTCATCCCAATGGCAGAGGCTATACCATGGTTTATGCTCATGTTGGAGATAGCCGTATCTATCTGCTGCGAGCAAACGAATCACTTAAACGGCTGACCAGCGATGATGGACTGCTGGCCAAGCTGGTAGAGAATCAGGTGGTTAACGAAGTAGATGCACTGCGCATCGATCAGGCTATGCGAGCCGAGCAATTATCAGATACAGAATACAGCTACTTCCGTCTTCGCGGGGGCATTACGCAGGCATTGGGTAGCCCCTTACCTCCCACCATCCATACTGACCAGGTGACCATCTACCCTGGCGACCGCGTCCTCCTCTGCACAGATGGCATCCATGACAATTTGATTGATGAAGAGATCGAAGAAATTTTGAGGAGCGGAGCTCGTACCTCTGCCGCACGCTTACTCGTTGAACATTCTATTCGACGCTCCCACGAAGAACGCCACGTTACCGTGCGAGCAAAACCAGACGACATGAGTGCCATCGTAGTGACCTGCCGCTTCTAACTCGCCGCATTGTTGCTACTATTCGCGCTCCAAAAAGTACCATACCATGCCCATCGCATGATAGCGCGGCTCTCTTGTGTGTTACAATCTTAAAGGAGCAAAATTTGTAACATCACCAAGAGGAGTCGAGTTCTTGTGGGTAGAAAATCCTGCTATTTGTTAGGTCTACTCGTCATAGTGCTACTCAGTGCTTGTGGTTCACCACAGAACACCCAATTGACACCATCACAACCAATCATGAGCGATGGACTACATATCGAGCAAAGACCAACGCCCACACCTACTGTATCCATTCCCATGCAGGTTACAAAACCAACTCCCACTCCGACCCGCACCATTCCCTCCGTTCCAAATCCCTATAATTTCCCTGGCTCAGGCTCAGGACCTGCCCCATATGGCCCACCTCCCCCACTGACTGCAGAAGAGATTCAACTGACGCAGCAACTTTTTGCTTTGATCAATCACGACCGGGCTGTACGAGGTCTCTATCCATTTATCTGGAATAACACTCTGGCAGGTGGCGCGCGTCTGCATAGCTGGAACATGGTGCATTGTGGCTTCAGCCATACCTGCCCCGATGGGCTCAACCAATGTACGCGCATTGCCAATGAAGGATTCACCTTTACCGATTGTGGCGAAAATATTGGCCTGGCAGGCCCCTATCCGACCGCGTGGGCCGGTGTCTACAGCGTGCAAGAGAGCATGATGAACGAAGGTCCAACAGGCTGGCACTTTATCCATTTGACCAGTACGACACTCCACCACATCGGCGTTGGGATCTTTGTAGATTCCAGGGGCTGGCCCTGGTTCACTGAAGACATGATAAGCTGACGTGTTTGAGCAAAGCAAGCAGTGGCAGCCGCTGCTTGCTTTGCTCAAAGTTGAATTCTACGCTCCTCTCCCCACTTTGCTTCCCACACCTGCTCCTGTCCCGACCAGCTTAGATGCACCAAACAGGTATCTGTATGCTTTACACGACATTCCACACTCAAGGTATACTTCCCCCACTTTAGCGGTTCCACGCGATAGACTGCCCCCACACGGCGTAATGCCAGTGGCAATATAGGGGCAATGGTGAGCACACCGGCCTCCTCCTCTCGCAGCCCCAGCAGATAGCGCATGAGCAAGTGGATGCTCAAGGCTCCCCAGCCATAGCCTTCGATCCCGGCATTGGCATAAGTATGCGAGCCGTATTTCCCATGCACGACGCGGCGATACTCGCGAGTGATACCAGGCAAACCGCCACGCTCGTCAGGTTCGCGGCTATCGGTACTGCTGTAGGAGCCATCAATGTAGGGATAGGCAAGTTCGGCGGCTTCAAGGGGCATCTGAGCGGTAGAGGCAGCCCCAACCAGCGTCATCACAACTGGAGGCCAGGAAAGTGGTGCCCAGCCCGAACTATGCATGGGAGGCTGCACAAAGTACGGATTAAGCTGTTCTGTCTGTCCCCAACCAGCCGCTCCACAGAAAACGGGAGCAAGATGCATCACATCTTGCTGAGATGACCACTCTTTCGACGCCGAATCATAATCGCGAAACCAACCCTCCTGCCACATCAGCCGCGTCTTGACCGTAAAATCATTGGCAATAGCCCTCCATTGAGCAACTTCAGAGGTGAAATCCGTTATTGGGACACCCTCTGCCGGTGTACTCTTCCCCACCTGAGCATCATCTACAGATTCGCTTTCACCAGCAAGAAGAGTGGCCCAACGAGCCATGATCTCTGCCGATTGCGCCATACTCGCCCGTAAATCTACTGGACGAACATGCTGGATAATCGTGCCACCGGTTTGCTGCGGGCCAAAACGACTGGAGACATCCTGGCCGCTCTCCCAGGAACAGGCATAGACGAGCCAGCCCTCGGCATCAGAGCGATGCTCCAGCCACCAGCGTAGATAGGCCGCCGCCCTGGGATAGAGGCGGCGCAGCCAGGATAGATCTCCCGTCTTGCGAAATAGTTGATCGCAACACCAGAGCGATGAAGCAGTTATCATTCTGCCGCAACCCAAACATGTTTCGGCTTTGGAACGGCTGTTAGCGACCCGTGGGCTTATTGAAGTGCGCCAGTTTGCAAAACAGGCACGTACACGCGAGGGAGAACCAGTTTAGTACAAAGGCCACAAGGAAGAACAACGGGCGAACATCACTCAGAAAACCGCAGGAGAAAGTGACGATGGACAAGTGGCGAACAACTACGAACGGGTGAAGGCATACCTGACAGGACATCCAGGTGCCAAAGTACGGGATGTTGCAGAGGCGTTGACGATCAGTGTCAGCACTGCGAACAAATGGATGAGCCGCATCAGGACAGGTGTTTGCAGGGCGAACAGCGCGAACCGTACGCTTAGCGCGTCCAAAGGGAGAGAGCGTGGATGAGCCGTCTACGCTCTCTCTTTATATTCTTCTTTGACCATTTGGCAATTACCGACGCTGAGCTATTTGACCATGTGCTTGTACTAGCATACAATGTGGAAGACGACCAGCTCTCCTGCAAGGATAGGTGAGCGGAAGCTGCGACGTTGTTTAATGACACAATAAGCTAAGGTGGAGTAATGCATGATGGTTCCCCACGATAATTTTACCCCGCATGGCTACTTAGATAATCCCTACCACTGCTGGAAACTCAATCCCAGCGGTGTCCTGCGTTCACTGGCTCCGCTCGGCATGGGCTGGCATGTGCCCAATCTCGGGAGCTACGTCCGCAACCAGTTTCAATATACGGCCCATCTCTCCATTGGTCTCAAGGTAGGAGAACTGGTGCTGGTCACTCCCGAAGAATTCGCGCAACATGGCTGCACCATCAGCAGCCATGTACATACGAAAAATCGCTTTGAGTACACCTGCACGGTGCCTCGGTATGATTTGACGCTGACGGCACACTATTTTCTCATCCAGGAACACGCCCTTGGCTGTATGCTCTCGCTTTCAACGACGGCAAAGCAATCCCTACCAGTGACCTGCTATCTGCTCCACAGGCACACGCACAATCCTTTCACCAGTCGCCTGTGGGAGCATGGCCTGTATGCCTGTCCGGGGCCAGTGGAAGGCTCGGTGATGCTGGGGATCGCCAGCGAGGGCGATGTCTTTGTGCATGGTACCCGTTCTGCTGATGGCTTGCCTTTGACCTTTGAAGAAATGGGCTATGTCATCTCGCTTGAAGATGCCTCCTCGTGGGCCAGAGGTGTTGCGGTCGCGCGTCCCACTATTACTCAGGGCCAGCCGGATACAGGCTGGCAGGTACGTACCATTATCTTGCCTTGTAAGGTGACCCTGGGAGGCAATCCCGGACCGTCTGAACGGATGATCAATGTGGTCCTGGCACGAGGCGTTTCGCCAGAGCAGTCATACCAGCATTGGGAAGAGGGCATTGAAGAGATTGCGCATGCGGAGGCCGAACACCGGGCTGACGATGAAGCGTTCTGGAGCAGCGCTCCTCAACTCTCTGGCGATTGGCCTGATAGCTGGCGTCGTAGTCTGGTGTACGACCTTGAAACGCTGCGAATGGTCATGCGTCCTCCTGTGGGTCTCATTCCTCACGTTTTCGATGGAATGCAAATACAGGCTCCGCGCCTGGTATTGGCCGAGGCCGCGATGGATGCCCTTTTCCTCAGCTATGCCGATCCTGAGCTTGCGGCAGAAGTAATCCTGGGGCATTTTGAGTCGGCACCACGTCCGAATCTCCCCTGTATGCGCGAGGATGGGAGCTACAACATGGTCGCCGATGATGGGCAGGTGTGCGGCACAGCCCCCGCCTGGGGTTTCCCCCTCTGGTGTTGCGACCAAATTGTGCGCAGGACGGGTGATCTGCACTGGCTGCATCGGCTCTACCCGAAAGCGGCAGCCTATTTACGCTGGTGGCTGGACCATCGCCGCGATACTGAGGGCTGGTTGGTCTATGCCTGCTCCTGGGAGAGCGGGCAGGATGTCTCCAGCCGCTTTGGTCCACAACAAACCGGCGGTACACTCATTCAACATGTGCGCCCCGTGGATCTGCAAGCCAGCATGGCCCAGGGCGCGGCCATTCTCGCCCACTGGGCAACCCTTCTTGAACAGGAACAAACAACCATACCCACCATCGAGGCTCCCATCGACTTTACTAACGAAGCTGCCTGGTGGCAACAGATCGCCAATGAGTTCATCGTCAAGACCCGTCTGATGTGGCAGGATGGCTGGTTCCGCGATTATGATGCAGTGGCGCACGAGTGGTCAAGCCAACAAGATACCATGCACCTTGCCCCCGTATTCTGTGGAGCAACGAGTTGGGGACATATAGAGCAGCTCCACTCATACTTTTCTCGACCCCCTATGCATAGCGGGTGGACACCTCTCTCCTGGCCGCCGGTTGTCTTGACGCTCGTAGGCGCTGCCGCGGCTGCTCAGATGCCTCTGGATGCTGCTGAACTGGCCTATCACTTTATCGATGCAGCCTACCGTAGCATCGATAGTCGAACAATAGATCAGCATGGAGGAGTACCTGGCGTTACTCGTGAATATCATGCAGTGGTCACGACAGGCAAATGGGGGACTTCTGAATATGTCAATGCCGGGATCGAGGGGTATGGTTGGGGTGCATTAAGTGTCCACTTACTCATGCGCTATCTATTGGGACTGCATGAGGAAGAAGCAGGAGTGATCAAGGTTGCTCCTGTATTACCGCAAGCACTACGTCGCGTTGGCGCTGCGTATCGTGCGGGGCCTGTGTCATGGGGAAAATACCTGCTGCACGTCGAGTGTACAGTGCGAGATGCCCAGCGCTACACTATGTGTGTCCGCTGTTCCGTGCAAACTGCTCCTGAAGCTATTCAAGAGGTAGCAGAGCAACAATGGGAGTGGGAAGGAGCATGGGGAGATGAGAGAATTCTTCATCTCCCATAAAAATCTACTTCTCTTATGCGCATGGAGATGAACCGCCCTTAGGAGCAAGTGTAGAGGGCAAATGCCGCATATATTCTGCCTAACCGCTGTAAAATCGTAAAAGCCTGGATCGATAGCCCAAGCTCTCTTTTTACCACTTGGCGGCAGCGAGGAGAAGTGAATACAAGTCACAAGATAGACCGGTTCATTAATCCTGATTGAGCCGTAGCGTCTGGCTAAGCGAGGGATGTGTGACAACACGGATCATTATCCCAAGTGCAATTACACAAATGCTGACCAGTATGGCAAGAGCGATACCGAGCGATAATGATATGGCTATGCGGGTAGGAGGTACACTCTGTGCAAGATAGAGCGCATTGCCTGCAATATCGCTCGTCGGGCTATTAAAAGCAATATCGGTAAAAACCAAAGTCGGCACTACCCAGGCTGAGAGCACGGCTCCAAAGATAATGCCTAGCATCATCCCTATCATGTAGATAATACCTTGCTCCCAGATCAGCACCCCCATAATCGAGAAGGGCGGCATTCCCAGCGCACGTAGCACCGAAAAATTGAGGAGGCGACTGTGAGCACTTAACCACGAAGCGATCAGGTTGCCTATCAATGCGAGCAATAATGCTGTCGTTGCTCCAAACGCCAGGACGATGATCAAGCCGAAGTAGAATGGATCATTGAGGAGAGAACTCATGATCTCCCGGCGATCATAAAGGGGATTGAGCGCCAAACTTCCACTACTCAGCGCATTACGCACACTCATCAGCGAAGCCGCATCGCTCTCAGTACGCAGCAAGATATAATTGATAGGCAAGCTCGGACTATGATCAGGGTCCACATTATGAAACACATTGGCATAAACATTCGCAAAGGTTTGATAATCGACCAGCATACCTCCAACCGCATTGGTATCGTTGAACTGTGCATCATCAGTAATAGTTGGAATATGCGGCACCTCGGCTATAGCAACAAAATATAACATACCATAAGAGGTACTTATCTGGAAGGTAGCCTCGGAACCTAGATCAAGTGCATTCCAGGTGGCAGCATCGACAATAGCAGGTATCGGCTCGTTGCCGCCGACCGATGCGCGGCGAGATGAAAGCAATGACATGAGTGAGGAAATCGATTGCGATGAGTCCTGCGATGTCCAATCTGCTGTTTGTGCAAACGTATCGGCATCCACTGCCCGTAATTGAATGGATAGGGTACCTGCAGCAAAGCCTGCCGCAGTTTGACCGCTATAGCCCATGGACGCAGAAAGAACACCTGGAATACGCTGATAGCGTTCTGTCAGGTTCGTCAACTGGCGGGCCGCTATGTCAGCAAAAGGCGATGGAGTCAAGGGGTGTACCAGTAGGCCACTAAAATCGGCCCCACTTTCGTAACCAGCGACGTCGATAGGACGTTGTGCCTGTGAAGCGGTGAAGACCAGGGTAAAAATGGCAAAAGCCGTTGAAAGAGCCAGAAGCAACGTCATGCGCAACGATTGATGGGGCGCACGAGCCATCTGTGCCACCGCTAACAGAGGAACCGCACCTCGATTACGCCTCATCAACCACGAGCCGACCCGGAGCACGAGGGGAAAAAACCGCAAGAAGAACAACACGCAGGCAAGTACCAGAAAGGCCGATTGCAGCAGAGTTAGTGGGGCTAGTAGAACAAGACGTAATTGTGGATCAAGCAAGCCAGAACTTACTAGATAGAATGAAATGCCGTAGCCTACCAGCATGATAATAGCAGCTACCATGTCCAGATGAAGCCGCTGCCAGAGCGGGCGGCTGGTTGAACGGGCTGCTTCGCGCCGCATTGCGAACACATCCCAACTGCCAGTACGAAAAATGGCGATAATCATGGCAGCAATAGCCGCTAACACCGTTCCTAATCCATACCATCGTACCTCCCATATCGCTTGCAACGGGTTATCAAAGAGATCGCCTGGAACGGTTGAAACGAAACCTGCAAACAGGCTGTGCGAGATCACATATACGCAGAGCAACGCTATCAATGGTCCGGCCACGAGAGCAATCACACCCAGTCCAAAACTCTGCGTAAGCAGTGCGCCAAAGATCTGGCGAGGGCTGGCTCCGCGACTTCTGAGGATAGCAATGGATGCAGCCTGAAGTTCCACCAACAGATCAGTCATCATACTCACAAAGAACAGTATTAAGCCAAGTATAAGTACCAACAGGCTTACCACAGCAATAGTGCTGCATCCTCACAATCAGAGATGCTCATTATATGAGACGCTGGAGTTGGCAAAATTTGGGGCAAGAGTTACAAGGGATAGTATTGCTAACGAGCAAGCGCAACGATACGGGCATTGGACTCTCTCCAATGCCCGT
>WNFH01001575.1_pt1 | contig 15523 bp, 16 predicted proteins | sample 5400411 | NCBI WGS metagenome assembly WNFH01 (sample SAMN13153347, study PRJNA577476) | soil metagenome | isolation source: 200 cm saprolite under Douglas fir tree site 2 hole 3 | place: USA:California | collected 2015-04-18
CCAGATACCCCGCGTCAATACTGGATTCCCGCTTGCGCGGGAATGACGATCTATTCGAGATGCGTAGATACCTATGCCCGCAGGGAGAAGGGACGTAATGGATGCTGCGGTGCGCACTATTTACCGTTCTCCTCAGTAATTCGAGCTTCCTTTAGTCTCAGGAAGGGCACTAAGTGAGTTCTCATTAAGTAGTATCGTTCGCCCCATTTCGTGTCCTACAAATAATACAAGCAATAACTTGTTTTTTATCGGCCTCCGCTGTACATTTGCAGTGTCGCCCTCCGGGCGCATCCCAAAATCACTAAAGCAGGAGGATACACTTATGCTGGTTGTTGCAGCGGTACTATTTGCAATCGCCGCCGTCGGCGGCTTGTTCATGGCCTACATCCACTTTAAACAAAACCGGAATCCCCCCGGTGCCATCGCGGCGCTACACGGCCTTCTTGCGGCGACGGCGCTCCTCGTCCTCATCTGGGCGGTGTTGCAGTCGGGAGCCACCAGTTTCATCGCCTGGGCGCTGGGGCTATTCGTAGTCGCGGCGCTCGGTGGGTTCTTCCTCGTGAGCTTTCACCTTCGCAAGTTGCGCCTGCCAAGCCCGGTGGTCGTGATTCACGCGCTGGTCGCGGTGGCCGCGTTTCTGCTGCTGCTCGCCGGCATCATGGCCGTTTGAACGGCGGATAATGATACGCGCGCGTATTGCGGGTCACCCGCTGCATCCGGCGCTTGTGCACTTTCCGCTCGCGCTCTGGATCGTCGCGATCCTGTGGGACCTCGTGGGCTGGCGGCAGGCCGATCCGCTCTGGTGGCGGATGGGCTACTGGTGCCTGGCGCTCGGTCTTGTGGCGTCACTCCCGGCGCTTATCACCGGTCTGCTCGATTACTTCGCGCTGCGCGCGGACGAGCCCGGCGTTAACGCCGCCACGGCGCACATGATGGTGATGATGAGTGCAACCGCCGCCTTCGGCGCGAGTTGGATAATGCGCGCGCAGGCGGGCGCGGCGGTCGCGCCGTCTGCGTTCGCGTTCGCGCTCGCGCTGGTCGGCGCGGCGCTAGTCGCGGTGGGCGGCTGGTTGGGTGGTACACTGGTATACCGCCATGGCATCGGGCGCATTAACGCCGGCGATGCGCGGAGCTCCGGTCCGGGTTAGCACGCAGCCGCGCGGAAAACTTTTGAGCGATCCCAATGAGCAGACGCAAGACCAAGAAGACAGCGAGCAAGGAGGTATCGGCGCACGCCGGCACAGAGGCCGTGGGCGGCGCGCGCGCCGCGATCCTCGCCTTCCTTAAACACCACCACGGTGGCGAGGTCGCGGACGTTGCCGCGCACCTGCGCATCAGCTACGAAGGCGCGCGCCAGCACCTGAAGCAGCTCGAGATAGCGGGCTTGATTGAAAAGCGCTTGGTTCGCCCCGCGCGCGCCGCGGCCGGTCGGCCGGTCGCGCGTTACGCCCTGACGCCTTCGGGTGACCATCTGTTTCCGAAAAGTTACGACGAGCTTGCAGTCGAGTTAATCGATACGCTCTCCGACCGCCGAGGTCAACCGGCACTCAAACAGGTGCTTGGCGCACTTACCGACAAGCGCGTGCGCGAGTGGGCGCCGCGCCTGGAGGGCAAGCCGCTCGAGGAGCGTGTTGCCGCGCTGCAGGCGGTTTACCGCGACGGCGATCCGTACATGTCGGTCGAGATTGGACGCAACGGCATTCGTCTCATCGAGCGCAACTGCCCCTTCCTCAATGTCGCGAGCCGCCGCCCCGCGCTTTGCAGCGTCACTGTCAGCACGCTGGAACGGCTGCTGGGCGTAAAGGTCGTGCGCGAGGAGCGTTTCCAGTCAGGGCACGGGCGCTGCGTGTTCCGGGTGTTGACCGGCGAACCGATCGACCCCCGCCGATTTCGATTCGCACTGGAACGCGAGAATCCGGAATCCCCCGCCGCGTGACCCAGCGCCGCTGATTTGTCCTAGTCAAGTACATCGAGCTTGGCATGCTCGCGTGTGGCGTAGCTGCGATGATACACGCGCTCAACCTGTCGCTGGTGCGATCCCGCTCCGCGGCGGCATCCCCTTGACGGCGTCGCATTTCTGCGGGATGCTCATCGCGCTAACGGGCGCCGCGGAGCGCCCGCCCTGTTAGGCTTCCTGTTCATGGACTGCCAATGACCCGCGCTGGCGCTGATCGTAGGAGGGATTGATGCGACCAATAGCTTCGGTTGTAAGTGCCATAATGCTCTATGCCCTCAGCGCTTTAACGCCTTCGGCTGCCCAGGCGGTCAGCGGCGTGGAGCACTGGGTGGAGCATGCCGGGATCAAGCTCTACGTCTGGGAGAAGTACGCTGGCAACCCTGGCGGCAAGCCGGTTGTCATCTTAGCCCACGGTTCGGCCACGGCCGGCCGGGAGAGCTTTGACCTACAGGTTCCGGGGAAGCCTTCATACAGCCTCATGGACTTTCTGGCGAGCGCAGGCTTCGATGTCTTTGCCCTGGATACCCGGGGCTTCGGCCGCTCAACCCATCCCGATACCCACATCACGACCAAAGACGCGAGCGAAGATCTGAACGCGGTGGTCGACTATATCCGGAAGTTGAGAGGGAGCCAGAAGGTACACCTCCTGGGCTGGTCTTGGGGAACGCAATACGGCGGAATGTTCGTCATGGCCCATGCCGACAAGGTGGCGAAGTACGTGAGCTACGCCCAGATGCATGTGAACAGCCCGGATATCGCCAAGCGGCGGCCCAGCATCGAGACCTTTCGGAAAAGCCCCTACATCAACATCCCGGAGGCCGGCTGGAAGCCCCGGTTCTATTCCATGACCCCGGCGGCAGCCAGCGACCCTGTGGTGGTGGACGTCTTTGCCAAGGCGGCGGTACAGGTCGAGGTGAAGACGCCGACGAGCCCGCAGCTGGACATGGTGACCATCATGCCCATGATCAATCCCAGGCTCATGCCTGTCCCCACGATGCTCATCCACGGCGAGTACGACGACGTGGCCGATCCCGACGGCCTCCTCCCGTTCTTCCAGCAACTCCCGAACCCGTATAAGAAGTACGTGGTCATCCCCAACGCCGGCCACATGATGCACCTGCAAGAAGGCCATCGTTTGTTCCAGCATGAGGTCGCCAGCTTCTTCAAGGCGCCGTAGGCGACGGATTGGGCAGACCGGTCGAGCAGAAGGTTTTTATCCTGAGAGAAGTGCGCCATAAGACCTACGCGTTTTCAAGGAGCCGGACACTTAAACACCCAAGCGGATGTCCGCACTAGGAGTCTGACCCTGACTGAGTGAGGGATGCTACTCCAGATTCGGTCTTTCCTGCGCGCGAATATCCGCGGTATAAAACTTCCCCGTATCGACTAATGTGATCTTTTTTAAGGCTCCCCCCTTCTTTCCATCCCGCAGCGGAGCCAGGTCGACCGTGACTCGGTCGCCGGGTTTTACGACAGTCCTCGACCATCCCCCCGCCCGGACCAGATTGCCGGGACTGGTCATCTCGAGTAACCACATTGTCGGCTCCCCTCCCTCCTTGGAGATGCCGTAAACAAAGATAGCCACGTGAGGGTTTGTCCAGTGCACCTCTTTTACCGTGCCGGTGATCGACACGACTTTGGCATGATCAAACATCGTCGTGGAGTGGTGAGCCGCCGCTGGATAAGTACCGGCTATCAGGCCCAAGAAAGCAGAAAAGGCGATAAGCTTTTTGAGAGATGGTTTCATTGGGGCTCCTTCAGATTGCGGAATCATTGAGTCGTCATCTATTACCGGCCGAACTATTAATCCGGGGCAACCCGATTACCGCCAACATTGTGTTGTATCGGAACAAAAACCTCATTGCCGTCCTTATCGATCCTTTCGACAAAGTAACCCTCAAGGCAAACGCCTTCAACGATATCGAATTTCCTCGCGCGTTGCCTGAAATGTATTCGCGTCGTCTTCCAGGGTGTAGTTAGAATTTTGGGGGCGATGATTTCGAGGTCATCGTGCAATATGTCTTTGCCTTCCAGGTGAATGCGTTCAATGACGCGCATGTCGCCGTTGTTTGGAACGCCGGCGGCTTCACTCACGGCGAGATAGGCTTGTGGACGAATGCCCACCGTGTCGACGACGAGGGTGCCTCCCTCCCAATGGCCGATCGAGTGGCCGTGAAAGGTCGGGTCCGGGTCGGCAGGGTGAGGACGGCCGTCGGTATAGATTCGACGTATTCGGTTGCCGTCGGATTCACCGAGAATCGTGACTCGGCCGGGCGTGAACAAAAATTCCATCGCGTTGTGGGTGATCAGCATCCAGGACGGCATGCCCTCGGGTAAGCAATTCACGAAAAGAGGGGGAGGACGACCTGCCTTTTCTTCCGCGAACATATAGGCGATTTGGGCGGCGGCCTTGGGGGTCCATGGCGGCGGATTGGTCTTGACTTGGGCATCTTGATCGGTGATTTTCGGATTCCATACGCCGCTCCAATCGGGCAGTTTGGCCAGAGCGGCCCAGTCTTTTGCCGTTGGCGGCGGATTGATGACGGGCTTTTCTTTTGCCGGTTCGGCGGCCCGAACGGAGAGCGTGGCGAGAGCCAGGAATGCCAGCAAGACTGCGCGAAGACGGTACCTCATGTGATTCCTTCTTCTGTCCCAAGTGGTGGTTACAATACTAGCGTTCAACCCAAAAATTGTCCATTGACGGGTGGTTGAAATCATTCAGGGACATCGTGTCAGGCCGATTAACTCCCCACTCGCCCGCCCCACCGTGGCAAATCAACCTGCTAAAGCAGTTGGGTGCAACGTGAAGCCGATCCATCGGCCGCAGGCGACAACGCCGATCCACAAAAGCAGGGAAACGGCGCCCGCGATCTTGGCGGGCAACGGGGTGGTGTGAGGCGAGGCGCCCCAGCGCTCAATATCGCGGCTGACAAATAAATGAAAGATCGCCATGTTGATCCCTGCCAAGACCAAAAAGACGAGCTTCGCCTGAAAATAAAAATTGTGTGCGTAGTTAAAGGCGTTGGAGGAAAACAGCAGGGCGCCGGTAATGGCGGCCGCCACGAAAGCCGCCCAAGTGCAGCGCAGCACGTCCGCCGTCAGCCGGGTGACGGCGCGGTCGAGCGAGGCCAGGCCAATCAGCCGTAAATCGACGACCGCGATGGATCCGATAACCAGCGTAATAGCGAGCACATGCAGAGACTCGACCCAAGGGAATAAAGACTCATCTTCCCGAATTACCGTCGCGATGGAGGTTGCCTCTAGTGACCGCAGTAGTACGTCAAGCTCCATGCGTTACTTCCCTGTGCTTCCGCGCGCAGCGGGCAATTGGTGCCGCAACCGGCAGCCGTCTCGATGATCGCTTCATTTCAACTGTCATAGTAGGCAATCCATCGGCCTGCGAAAACGATTCCCACCCACAGCAGTAAGGACAGGACCGCAATGATCCGCGCGGCCCCGCGCCGGCCGATTGAAAGGTCCCAAAACGAGGGGTCTCTTCCGAGCGGAACCTGGTAGCTTAACGTGACGATGATCGCAGCGACGAGGAGCGCCATCTTCAACTGAAAGACCGGGCTCTCGAGCGATCGCGCCGGCTCGCCGATGATCATGATCATGCCGGTGGCGAGAAGTATGGGCAATGTCCACCAGATAACGGGCCGGAAGCGTTCGGAAACGCGCGCGAGCGGCTGATCGCGCCCGAGAATTCCGATTAGCCGCAGGTCGATCATGAGGACCGACGACATGACGGCCGCGATCGACAGGATATGGACCGTCTGCACCGTCGGAACAATCCATCCGGCACTCTGGATCGTCTGGCTCAGAGGTGTTTGCTCGAGCCACGAGCAAAAATTATGGAGCGCTTGCGTTCGCATTGGATTGACTTGTGTTCGGCCAAAAATCTTTTCGTAAAGAGCCTACACCGCTTCCCTCCCCAAAGGGACGGAGACGGCTCCTCCAGTACTTTATTCGGTGAGACAGTTGACCTGCCGCGCGCACGCCATGTTGCAGGCTTCTCCGGCGATGCGTTCTACGGAACAAATGCGTATCGTTGATGACATGCGGTGCATGCATGGTAGATGTCTTCCCCCGCCGTGAACAGCGCATCGGCATTTTTGGCCTCGGCGGCCTTGAGCGCCCGGTTGGCGGCATCAGTCAATCCACGCGCAACGGTCATCCACTTGTCGCGATCTCTGGCGCGGCCATCCATCATCAGCAGGTTTCCGGATTCGGCGACTATCGCCGCGCCGTTGCGCACAGCGGCCCATTCCTCATCCGTATGCGGCGCGAGTTCTTTTGTGCCGGCTTCAGTGTAGATGGTTCCGACGGAATCCCAGATGACGTCCACGGCCGGATCGACGACCCAGGCCATGAGCTGCTTCACATTCACAACCGTACTGAAAGGCGGCGCCGTGGGAGCGGGGGACGGCGGCAGTGCGCTACAGCCGAATAACAACACCGTGCCGAGTGAAATCAATCGCAGGATCGTTCGCATCTTGTTCCCTTTACGTGTTATTTGACGTTGCTGCGCAGTACGCGTGCCGCTGGCGCGCGTGATTGTAAGTCATTTCCCGTTCCGAAGGAATCGGGGTCAGTCCGGCCCTATTTCCACTCGCTATTTCCACATTCGATGCGTGATTCGATAGTCTTGCAAAGTAAGCGCTTTTTTGTATACTTGGCTGCCGCCGGGGAGGCATATCGATTTTGCTTGTCGCCACCACGCCGCCGCGCCCACTCACCAGGAGAATTGTCATGAAACGTTGGCTAGTTGGATCGTTCGTGCTGTTGACCCTATCGGTGTACGCGCAGCAGCCGGTGCCCACAATTCCATTCGATTCGGTCCAGGATGTATTGAAGCTTCCGAACAACCTGTATCTTGGCGAAGTGACCGGCGTGGCGGTCAATTCCAAGGGACACATCTTCGTCTTCTCGCGCGGCAACACCACCGGCCCCGCATACGCGGCGGCAGCGGCGCAACTGCTGGAGTTCGGCCCCGACGGCAAGTTCATCCGCGAGGTCGGCAAGAACCTGTACGCCTGGTCGTTCGGGCATACCGTGCGCATCGACAAGGACGACAACATCTGGACCGTGGACAAGGGCTCGGACATGGTCGTCAAGTTTAACCCCGCGGGCCGCGTGGTGATGGTGTTCGGGCGCAAGCAGGAAGCCTCGGACGAGGACACCGCGCCATTGGAGCATCCCAAGCCGCCGCTGCCCGCCGAGGACGGGCGGTTCAGACAGGTGACCGACGTGACCTGGGATCCGGCCGGCAACATCTTCATCAGCGACGGCTATATCAACTCGCGCGTCGCGAAGATCGACAAGAACGGCAACTGGATCAAGTCCTGGGGCGAGCGGGGCGACAAGCCCGGCGAGTTCAACACCCCGCACAGTATCGCCGCCGACGCGAAAGGGAACATCTATGTGGCCGACCGCTTCAACCGGCGCATCCAGGTGTTCGACAGCGACGGCAATTTCCTGCGCGCCATGACCATCGACGTGCCGTTCGATCACAGCGCCCGCCCGGTGATCGGCAACAAGCCCAACCCGGACGCGACCTCGGGAACGTTTTCGCCCGGCGCGCCCTGGACAGTTTGCATCACGCCCGGGCCGAACCAGGTGCTGTACAGCTCCGATGCGTATCCGGGCCGCATATATAAGCTGAGCCTGGACGGCAAGGTGCTGGGCGTGCTCGGCGAGTCCGGCAGGCAGCTCAAACAGTTCGGATGGATACACGAGATCGCCTGCCCGTCCGAGAACGTGCTCTACGTCGCCGAACTGATCAACTGGCGCGTGCAGAAGCTGATTCTCCATCCGCGCTGAGCCGCGCCCGATCCTGCCGAGGCCCGCATCACCCGGATCGAGATCACGAGTACTGAATCCCCCACATTCGAGGGCGGGACGTTCGTGACTGTCGGCAATCCAGATCAGCAAAAGAGAGATACGCCATGTCACTGAGGATATCTGAACAGTTTCGCGGGTCGGTCGTAACCGGGATTGCGGCGGCAATCGCGCTCTGCGCGTGGGCGTCGGCGGCGGACGCGCGCGTCACACGGATCGTCATCGATACGGTATCGAGCTTGGACGGCGGCGCGTACGAAGCGCTCTCCGGCCGCGCCTTCGGCGAGCTCGATCCGCGTCACCCGCTGAATGCCATCATCCAGGACATCGAGCTCGGCAAGGACGCGGACGGCAAGGCGCGCTATATCACCTCCTTCCTCCTGGTCAAGCCGGTCGACATGGCGAAGAGCAGCGGCCTGATGTGGCACGACGTGCCGAACCGCGGCGGCCGGATCACGCTCGCCGCCGCAAGCCGCGCCCAGGGCGACATCGGCTTGAGCAGCGGCTGGCAGGGCGACAACTCCGGCAACACCTTGGTCCCGCCCTATGCCGGCAATTCGCTGCCGCAAGCAGTGGTTGTGAACCGCGAGTGGGTCAAAGTGCCGATCGCGGTCAACCCCGACGGCTCGCCGGTGACTGGGCTCGTATTCGGCCGCATCGTCAATCGCGGAGGCGCGAGCTCGCAGCCGATCAACGTCCAGAACAACCCCCTGCCGTACCGGCCGCTTACCCTCGATACCACCCAGGCGACGCTGGTCTCACGCGACCACGAGACGATGGAAGGCGTGGTCACCGGAGAGACGAAGATCGCGAGCACCGACTGGGCGTGGGCTAAGTGCGGCGGGGCGAACCCACCGTTTCCGGGCACGCCGGACCCGACCCAGATCTGCCTCAAGAACGGCTTCGACGCGACGAAGCTCTACCAGGTCGTGTTCACCGCCAGGGATCCGTACGTGCTCGGCGTCGGCTTCGCCGCGTTCCGGGACCTCGCATCGTTCCTGAAGAATGAGACGCATGACGACGCCGGCACGCCCAACCCGCTCGCCGGCGACGTCAAGTGGATCATCAGCCGCGGCGTCTCGCAGTCCGGCAACTACCTCCGTGGCTTCGTCCACTTAGGCTTCAACCAGGATGAAGCGGGACGCCAGGTGCACGACGGCATGTGGCCCATCATCGCCGGCCGGCGGATCGCACTGGACTTCCGCTGGGCCCAGCCCGACGGCGTGCTGGAGCTCTACCAGGCCGGGAGCGAAGGCCCGCAGTGGTGGCACAAGTTCCCTGATCATCGCCGCGGTCTGCCGCCGCTGGGCATCCTTGATCGCTGCCATGATACCCACACATGCCCGAAGATCATGGAACACTTCGGGTCGGCCGAGGTCTGGGCGCTGAAGCTGACGCCGGAATGGGTAGGCACGGATCCCAAGAACGATATCCCGTTGCCGGACAATGTCCGCCGCTACTACATCCCCAGCACCACCCACGGCGGTGGCGCCGGCGGCTTCAACAGTAGTCTGCCCGGCGTCGGTCTACCCACCGTCGGCCCCAATTGCCCGGGCAACAACTACGGCACCGGCATACTCCCAGCCAATCCGGTTCCGCATACGGAGACGGTCAACGCGCTGCGGTTCCACTTTCGCAACTGGGTAATGAATGGAGTGGCGCCACCGCCCAGCCGCTACCCGACGCTGCGCGGTCCAAAGAACCAGCGCAACCTGGTCGAGCCCACGAAACAGGCGATGGGATTTCCGGCCATTCCGATCGCCGCGGTTACGCGTGGGTGGCGCACGACCGTACCGGAGGCGGGATTCATCAATCCGGTGCTTGACTACGACTGGGGTCCGGAGTTCGATCCCAGCGACGGCTCCGGCGTGCCGAGCAACATCCCGCCGCCCATCAAGCAGGTCATCCCGATGCTGGTGCCGCGCGTGGATCGCGACGGCAACGAGCTTGGCGGCGTCCCAGTGGTGCTGCTCGACGCGCCGCTGGGGACGTACCTGGGCTGGAACATCACCGCCGACGGCGCGCGGCCGTTCCACAAGGACCAGATCTGTAACTATGTCGGCGGAATGATCCCATTCGCCAAGACCAAGGCTGAACGCCTCGCCACCGGCGACCCTCGGTTGTCCCTGGAGGAGCGCTACAAAGATCACGCCGGCTACGTTGCCGCGGTTGCGGTCGCCGCCGCAAACGCGGTCGCCCACAAGTTCCTGCTGCAGGCGGACGCGGACGCACTCAATGCGCAAGCCGCGGCGAGCAATGTTCTGAATCCGTAGCCGAAGCCGTGTCGCAAGCCCTGCTCGATTTCGGACCTACCCATAAGTTTATACACCACGTTTGGTGTCCTTTTGAGTCGGGCTATAGAGAGTGATGGGAGAGTTCGATGTCAGACCGTGAACTGTGGGAGACTCCAGACGTAGTTCCGTCAATTACCTACACCAACCTGCCGCGAGCAGTCGAGTGGCTTGAACGTGTGTTCGGATTCCACGAGCGCTCCGAGGCGCGCTTATCGTGGTCGGGCGGTGGCATGACATGGATGGAGGTAGGGAATGCACTCATTAACGTCTCTACCCCTGATCCCGGCTGGCGGCAGAGTCCTGCCGCAACTACCGCGAGCTTCGTGCTTAAGGTCTATGTCGACGACGTCGACACACATTTTGCCAAGGCCAAGGCTGAGGGTGCCACGATTGTTTCCGAGCCCGAGGATGGATTCTGGGGCGGTCGGATTTACCGGGCGCGCGATCATGAAGGTCATCATTGGGAAATTTCCCAGCGCGGCCGCGACCTGGCGGCACACAAATGGCAACTACCGCCCGGTGTAACGCGGGGCGTTATACCTCAGGAGACCGGTAAGTGCGAGTAGTGCTGAAACGTGCGGCGAAGCTCTTTGCCGTTTTCGTCGTACTTGCAGCAACTACGCTCGGACTTGCGTCTTTAGCGAGCCCCGGGTTCGGCAACCCAGCTCTATATAGGGTCTTGGCGTTACTGATCGCGCCAGAGCTTGTCGTTCATCGCTGGATATACGGCCAGCCCGATCAAGAGGAACCTATATTAGATGTCTATGTGATAATAGGGGTAGAAGGTCTCGTTGGATTACTTTTGGTGTATTTCGTTGTGTGCCTTGCATTAGCTTGGTGTTGGACGTGGATAAAAGCCCGAACGACAAACACTTGAACCAAACAAGGCATAACACGCAGTTCGAGGCGGACGCGCAAAAACGGGCGCGCCGTTAAACCGGAACGTTAGGCTTCTGGGAGAAAAGATGGGAGCACATCCATATTGGTACTTCGTTGAATATCAAAAGAACGTCGGTAACGCCTTAAACGCGTTGCGAGAACGCGAGTTTCGAGCGGGAAGATACAATCCGGTCACGCCATTTATTGATTTTCCAATAGCAGCAAATTCTCCTGCTCCCGGCCCGCAACATTCTTCGCCGCAAGGGGCGCTAGCAAGCGCGGAGGAAGAAGGAACGCGGTCCATCCTGGATATATCCGCTGTTTCTGATACACCGGATTTTTGTGTCGCTAGCCCGCTCGATGCGAAGGTTCTGAAAAGTGTGTATGGCACAACGACTCCCTCTAGGGCACAGGTAGAGAAGGACATGGCGTTTATGGAATCGATCGAACGTGGACATTGCGTCTACTTCTTTATTTACGAGAACGGAGAACCGAAGGAAATTTTCTTCGGGGGTTTCTCGTTTGATTGAGAGTGCTCCTAGCTTGCCTAACCGGCATTCAACCGTACGCGGCAAGCAACGCCGCGCTGGTTAATTTCGCGTTAGGCACCATGGCGCACATCTTTCCATGGTTCGTGACTCCGTGCCTCGAAGCGTTCAGCTATTTGGAGAGCCGTTTCGGTTTCGATGCACCTGTCATCGAGCAGTTGGGGCGTGAGTGTTTCATTCGATACCACTAAAGTCGACCGTTGGGTCTCGATTGCATACGAGCCAGGTTGCGTCCCCGTCGTTGAGCTTTTCCACCCGACTCACGACATCAAGCACCGCCGTATCCCACGATTGCAGACGGGTCTGGCGAATCCCAAGCGATTCGCGGATACTGACGAGAGCCAGCAGCGTCGGACGCTTCAGGCGCAGGCGGCAGACCTTGAGACCACAGAGAGAGACTTTTTGTCAGCGACATGAACATGATGCCTAACACAGCGCTGGAGCCAACAGCCGCCCCGCTCTTGCGTTCCACCGTCGCGGGAATTCGTGAGCGCGCCGTGCGCTCCACCGTCCCTCCCGGCGGCTGCGGCTCAGCTTGGGTTCGTTAGGCCCCGCTATGCGCAGACTTTTCTTGACGCTCTGCCTCCTCGTTGTGGTAGGAGTGGCGCATGCCGCACCAAAGGAATTCTTTCTAATCGACTTCTTCACCCAACGGGGCGATCGATCAATTCATGGCACGCTTTCGCTCATTGACGGCGTGACTAAGGCTACATGGACAGTCCAAACAAAACGTGAAAAAACTACGTATGAAACGGCGCTAACGGAGGAAGACTTTCGTGGTCTTTGGGACCGTATGTCCGATCTTCCTAGCCTGAAGAATTTTGCCGTTGCTGATCCGGATACAAAGCTCTCGTTCACGGGCCACTATGTCGTCGGCATCATTTATTCTTTCTCAGGTGGTCAAGGACAGCGTACTTTTCTCATACCCCATGAGAGCAAAGTCAAAGATGCGGCTAGTTGGGTACAACAGATTGAGTCTCGTTCTAAGCGCAGATAGGCCTAACTTTAGGTCGAGCGGACGGGCCGGAAGCGGCGTGCCACGTATTGTCCGTAGCGGCTCGTTATCTCCACGGTCAGCTAAATATGGGCGCGAAATATTGAATAAAGCCGGTCACAACGCAGCGGAAAGGGCTAGACAACGGTGTGTGAAAGTATATACTTAAGGTATATATTTGTGAGAGAGTTCAGCTATGGATACCGCCAAACTGTTTCAAAATGGCCAAAGCCAGGCAGTGCGCCTGCCCAAGGAGTACCGCTTTGAAGGCAACGAGGTCGTGATCAAAAAGATCGGCAACGCGGTTGTACTGCTGCCGCTGGATAATCCCTGGCAGGTTATGGAGGAGGGTCTAAAACAATTTTCGGACGACTTCATGTCTGACCGTCATCAGCCGAAAGAACAACAACACCGGGACGATCCCTTCGAATGAGGTTTTTGCTCGATACGGATACCTGCATCTACCTGATCAAGAAAAAACCTCCCTCGGTCATCGAAAAGCTACGGGCCTGTCAGGCTGGCGATGTCGGCATCTCCGCGGTTACCGTCGCTGAGTTGCGTTACGGCGCATCGAAAAGTCAACGGGTTCAGCAGAACCACGAAGCGCTCGATTTATTTCTTGCACCTTTCGAAGTTGTTACATTCGATGAAACCGCCGCCGCAGCCTATGGCGAGATACGCGCGCAGCTTGAAAAGGCCGGCCAGCCTATCGGTCCGCTCGACATGTTGATCGCCGCTCACGCCAAGGGCATGAATGTGGCGCTTGTGACCAATAATGTTGGAGAATTCAAACGGGTTAAGGGGCTCAAGGTCGAGACGTGGATATAGCGGTGATTAAGCGTGGAACAACACTTGCTCTCGGTCTTGGTCGATCATTTAAGTAAATGTAGCCCAGATGGAGTGAAACGAAATCCGGGAAGATATCCCGGATTCCACTGGCGCTGCATCCGGGCTACCTGCTGACTCGCCTAATGCAGCAGTTTGCCGAGCTTGACACCGATAAACGTCGCGCTCGCATAGCCGAGCGTGCCGCACAGAATCGCGGCGGGAACAAGCTGATACCAGCGTTTGACAGCCGCCATTGCCGCGGCCGACGTCGAGTCACCCACGCCGGCGCTCGAGGCGATGATAATCTGCGAGAGATTGATCCTGAGGTACTTGCCGGCCGAAAGGATGACGGCGAGATGAACCGCGAGAATGACCGCCGCGAACAGAAGCAGTATCGGCCTGTGCTTGAACACCACGCCGATATTAGCGCTCGCGCCGATGGTGGCGAAGAATACCAGCATCAGGAGCATGCCCATTTCATTCGCTCCCTGTAGCGTCGCCATCTTGCGCGGCAGCGCGGCCGCGAGCGCCACCGCGACAGCCGCGATGATCAGGATTGCGGTCCCTTTCCAGCCGAAGCGCGCTTCAATGAAAAAACCCACGACGCAAATCGCCGCGCTCAAAGCGAGCGCGAACGCCATGCTCGGCAGATTAATGCTCGCGCCCACCCGGTCGGAAATCGGCTCGTTGAAACTCCAGCGCAGGTTCCACAACACCGGCAGAGCGAACAGAAACAGGAAATAAACCATCATCATAAGATCGATGGCGGCCAGGCCGGCGAGCAGATTGGGCGCGCGCAAACCCACCGCCTGCGCCGTCGCCGTAGAGTTCATCGGACCGCCGATGTAGGCGGCGCTGAACACCGCGGCCATCTGCCACGCGCTCTTCCCCAGGGGTACTATATAGAACGCGACCACGGTTCCCACGATCGTGCCGACCGCGCCGACGGCAAACGCGATGAGGGTAAACCCGGCGTCGCGCGGGATGCGGTGCACGTTGGCGTTAAACAGAAGCAGCGGGATCGCGAGCGGGACGAGATAGAGCCAGACCGTTCTGTAGACCGGCGTGGCCGCCGGTATTACGCCGAAGTTCGACAGCAGAAAGGCGACGATCAGGGTAAACGCGGCGCCCGGCAAGCGCGCCCCCCAGGGGGTTCGTTCTATCCACAACCCGAACGCGGCGCTCCCAAACAGCACCGCCCAGAGCGCCCAGGTATCTTTGAATGTGATCAGTGTATTCATGGTGTTAGGCCCATGAATTCAACTTAGCACATCCCCGGCACATCGGTAGGCGCTTCAAAAGGCGTTTCCCCTCTCCGCCACGACAAATGGTCGGAGAATACTGATAAGAGGTTCGTTCCGTCCTTTGCGGCCGCGGGTTTTCGAGAGATCGGGCGCACAGGCATCCGCGGGCACGTCATGCGGCTGCATGTAAGCTAACGCCACGGTGTAAGGATTTAATAAGGTCTGCCATAATTAGCCACCATCTAGATGTTAAACAAGACACCTTTTAGGGTGTCTACGTTAAGTTAGGCACAGGAGGTTGCAGAAATGAAGCCTCAAGAAATCGAGCGATGGAAGAAAATCCGCGACAAGGGGATGCCGCGTTTTATTTTGCTCACAGGTATCTTGTCTTATGGGGTACCCATGTTCGTGGCATTGAACTTTATCATTCCACCGAAAAATCCGTTAAGCATTACCGATATTGTTGTAACGCTACTAATTTGCGCGGTAGCAGGTGGCGGTGTCTTTGGATACATCGTGTGGCTCGTTCAGGAAAAGCGGTATCGAAAGGTATTAGATAAAGCGAATTGAGCGGTCGCGGAGATAGGTAACAACCGTACGCGCGCAATGGCCCGCGCCGGTTAGCTTGATCATTGGGGCACTCGAATTGGAAGCAATCCCTTTTGATCTCGTTTTGAACACGCGGCGTTGTGTCTTGCGCGTTGTTTCGGGCGACTCAACGTCCCTTGGGTCGTATTGCTATCCGCGCCGGGCCGTAACAAGATGTTTGGAGCATAGGCTTTTGGATACATCCAGACTCCTGGGGCATAGGTATCTACACATCTCGAATAGATCGTCATTCCCGCGCAAGCGGGAATCCAGATACCCCGCGTCAATACTGGATTCCCGCTGGAGCCTGCCCTCGACTCGATCGGGGGCGGGAATGACAGTTGGGTGTTGCG
>WNFH01001577.1_pt1 | contig 15520 bp, 15 predicted proteins | sample 5400411 | NCBI WGS metagenome assembly WNFH01 (sample SAMN13153347, study PRJNA577476) | soil metagenome | isolation source: 200 cm saprolite under Douglas fir tree site 2 hole 3 | place: USA:California | collected 2015-04-18
AGAACCGCGATTTTTTCGCGCTGTCAAGTGTCGAGAAAATAACTGCCGCGCAAAGGGTGCAACTCGTGCAGGGCTGCTTACGGAATCGTACGCCGTTCCGGTTTTGCAGCGGTTTTATAGTTTCCCGGATAGACGACCACCGAACGCCTGCCACCTTCGCCGTCGCTCTCGGTGCGCAAATCTTTTTCCTCCCGCATTGCTAGATGCACGATGCGGCGCTCGCGGGAGGACATCGGAGCGAACCGGTAGGGCTCGCCCGTGCGGCGCACTTTCTCGGCCGCGGCGCGAGCTGCCATCTGTAGTTCCTCGATGCGCAGCGAACGGAAATTCTTGCAATCGAACCAGATCTTCTCGTGCTCATTGCCTTGCAGGCGAAGGATCTCTGTCCCCAGCAATTCGAAAGACCGCAGCAGCTCGCCGCCGCGTTCCAGCAGTAGCCCCGAGTCCGGCCCGGCGAACTCCACGAGGATCTCCGGATGCTCCCATTCGCGTTGCTCGGCGATGGGCGGATCCACCGTGATGCGGTATTTCAGTTTGAATCCACCGTGCGTGATCACGGCCTGGAGGAATTCTCCCATTTTTTTTGCGGCGGCGACTTTGTCGGCGATTGGCATATGTTAGTTCTCAGCCTTCAGCCATCAGCTTTCAGGTAACCCGCCATCCATTCAACCTGATGGCTGACGGCTGATGGCTACTTGTCTTTCTTCCTCGCGCGCTTCTCCATCATCTCGCGCATTTCGCGGCCCAGGGCGGTGCGGTTCATGACCGCCTGCTGCACCAGGCCGATCAGGTTGCCCATCGACCAGTACAGGCAAAGGCCGGCTGCCAAATTCAAGCTGATATAACCCAGCATCACCGGCATCAGGATGTTCATCATCTTCTGCTGGGTCGGGTCCATGCCGGCCTGCGGCGTCATCCGTTGCATAAAGAACATGGTGACAACAATGGCGATCGGCAGAATGTGCCAGGGGTCGGGCGCCGAGAGGTCGTGTACCCAGCCCCAGTTTGCATGGCGGAGATCAATGGCCACTCCCAGCATGCGGTAGTAGGCGAACAGGAATGGCATCTGGATCACCAGGGGCAGACATCCGCCCGCCGGATTCACGCCTTCTTTCTTGTAGAGCGCCGAGACTTCCTGGTTCATCTCGGCTTTGCGCGGGTCGCGCAGACTGTACTTTTTGTATTTCTCCTGAATCGCCTTGATCTGCGGTGCCACGCGCTGCATCTTCAGCATGGACTTCATTTGCGAGAGGCGGAGCGGCAGCAGGGCCAGATTAATGATCAGCGTCTGAATGATGATCGCCCAGCCCCAGTTGCGGACGATGTGATCGTGGGTCCACTTCAACCACAAAAATAGCGGACGCGCGATCAAGCCCAGCCAGCCGAAATCGACGATCGCTCGCAGGTCGGGTTCCGCGCCCGTGATGCCCGGAACCTGCACCCTTTCGAGGTCTTCGAGCGCCTTCGGGCCTACATAGAGACGGTCGGCGGTCGGGCCCTTCAAGTTGCCGACCGCGGCCCCGAGGACTTCCACTTTGTCCATCTGCTTGTTGTTCCGGTCGGACGCATCGTGGGGAATTTCAATCGTGTTTCGCAGCGTCACCAGGGCTGCATTTGGCGGGTCCTGCGGAATGAAAACGGCGGCGAAGTACTGGTCTTCAATTCCTGCCCAGTGCAAAGGGCCGGGCAGGGTGCCGCCGCTGCTGATCTTCTTGATAGCCAGCCGTTCGACTTTGTTGTCGTACTGATACGCAGTCTGACTGGCCGCGTACGACGGGCCGTTCGTCTGGTCTCCGAATCCGGCTGGCCACATCGGGAACGCCATAACCGCGGCGCTCTTCAGCTCCACTGAAGTCTGCATCTCGACCACATAGCTGTGATCGAATTTGTAAGCCTTGTGGACTGTGACATCGCCGTCGGAGTATTCGAAAGTGATTTCTCCCGGCGCTCGGGAACTGGTACTGGTGGCTACGTAAAGCGCCGAGTTTACCTTGGTGCGCAAGCTCTCGTCGTAGAGCCACAGTGACAGCGGGTAGCCATACTTCTCTGCCGCGACCTTGTTGACAAGTTCCAGCGGATTGCCGTCAGGCCGGTCCTTATAGTTTTTCAGGACCCAGGATTTGACCTGGCCGCCCCGATTGGTGAACACGATGCGGTAGAGATCGTTCTCAATCACCGTTTCGGATTCGTCGGACGCCTGCTTGGTGGCCGGCGCCGCGGCTGCGCCCTTCGGAGTCGCGGAACGCGTCGCCGCCATTCCTGCGGCAGCGGGTGGTGGGGCCTGAGGCTGCGTCGTTTGCGGATTTTGGGGCTGAGAAGCTTGGGGCTTCGGAGCGGGCGGCTGCGGCCCGTACTTCTTGAGCAGCGGCTGGAACAGCATGATAACCAGGAAGGTCAGCGCGAAGACCAGCAGCAGCCTGCGCTCGGTTCCGGGTTCTTGCTGAGGATTTTGAAATTCGGCCAAAAAAGTCTCGTCTTCGGTCGTTAGTCGTTAGTCGTTAGCACAGCATTGTGATGGCGGTGCTCATGGCGAAGGTCCACGGGTACCGGGTCGTATCCGCCCTTTACAAATGGATGGCACCGTAACAGGCGCCACGTTGCTATGAATCCGCCGCGCAGCAGTCCAAATCGCTCGACGGCCTCCAACGCGAACTCGGAGCAGGTCGGCACATAGCGGCACGACGGCGGAAACAAGGGGGATATCCACCGCTTGTATGTCCGCAGAGTTCCGAGCGCCAGCGTCTTCATTTCTATTTCTCCGCCATCTTCCTGGCGATCGCGTCGAATGCCCGGCCTATTTCCTCGAGCAGGATCGGAAACTCAACTTTCAGCACCGACTTCTTTGGATTGATCACCACATCCACCGGGCCCGTTAGAATCGAACGCCGCTGCCGGACCGTCTCTCGCAGCCGCCGCTTAATGCGATTGCGCTCGACCGCGCCTCCCAGCACGCGGCCGACGGTAAAGCCGACGCGCGCGTTACCCTCCGCCTGCCGCAGGTAGAACACGGTCATGTGGGAGGAAAAGTGACGGCGTCCCTGCTTGTAGACGCGCTCGAAGTCTGCGTGTTTCAGCAGCCGTGCCGCCCGCGGAAATGTCGCCCCCTCGCGTACGGCGGGCTGCTCTCCACGTTGCTCTGCGCGCTGCCCTACACTCTGGTTCGGAGCGTCTGCGCTCACTTACTCACAATCCTGTAAAAATAACGGGCTTTCTGCCCGCTTTATGGGGAAGATTACTCGCGGAAACCCGGCTTTACCGAGACGCGCTTGCGTCCCTTGGCCCGGCGGCGAGACAACACCTTGGCTCCGCCCTTGGTCTTCATACGGGTGCGGAACCCGTGCTTCTTCGAGCGCTTCCGCCGGTTGGGTTGAAATGTACGTTTCGGCATGAAAAATCCCTGCTCCTGAATGAATCAAATGCCTTGAGGCAAACGGAAAGTATAAATGACGGCAAGCACAGCGGGCAAACGCGCCAGACCGCTACAATTGCCCTGCTGACCATCACCAACCACCGATTTCATGAACCTGGATGACACAATCGTTGCCATCGCCACCCCGCCGGGGCGCGGCGGTATCGGTGTCGTTCGCCTGGCTGGCTCGGAGGCGCGGTCGATCGCCGAGCCGATGGTGCGCCTGAAGCACCCGCTGGTGGCGGGGCAGGCGATCTTCGGGGAACTGATCGAGCCGTGTGGCGCGGGCGCCCCCGCCCACGAAACTGCCCGCATCGACGAAGTCGTCGTCACTTTTTTTCAGAAACCCCACTCCTATACCACCGACGACATCATAGAAATCTCGGCCCACGGGTCGCCGGTGGTCTTGCGCCACATAGTGGAACTCTGCCTGGCCCGCGGCGCTCGGCTGGCGGAACCTGGCGAATTCACGATGCGTGCTTTCCTCAACGGACGCCTCGACCTGACTCAGGCCGAAGCGGTCCGCGATCTGATCGATTCGCAGACGCTCTTCCAGGCCAAGGTTGCCGCCCAGCAGCTCGAGGGGGCGCTGTCAAAGCGCCTGAAGCCGATCAAGCAGAAGCTGGTCGAATTGATCGCGCTCCTCGAGGCGGGCATCGACTTCGCCGAAGACGACGTTTCTATCGCTCCCGACACGACAATTCTGGAGCACATCGCCGCCGTGCGCCGTCCGCTCGAGGAACTTTCCGCGAGCTTCGCATACGGAAAGCTCGTGCATGAAGGACTGACTCTCGCCATCGTCGGCCGTCCGAATGTCGGCAAGTCGAGCCTGTTTAATCGGCTGGTAGAACGCGAGCGCGCCATTGTCACGGCGCAACCGGGCACTACCCGGGACCTGGTCAGCGAAACGGTGGCGATCGGTGGAATTCCTGTGCAACTGGTGGACACGGCCGGCATCCGCCGCGCGCTCGATGAAGCGGAGAGCATCGGGATCCGCAAATCCATGGAAGCTCTAGCCGACGCTGATCTAGTGCTCGTGGTTCTGGACGCGACCCAGCCGATTTCTGATGAAGACCGTGAATTGCTGAGCCAGGTGGAAGGACGATCGGCGATTTTGGTGGAGAACAAATCTGACCTGGGGAGTTCTCAGTTCCCGGTTCTCAGTTCTCAGTTACCCAAAGTCAAAACCTCGGCGCTTACCGGCGATGGCATTCCGGAACTGCGTGCTGGCATCCTGCAGCAGGTCGGTGGAGAAGCGGGTCCTCAGATCGAAAGCGGATTCCTGACCAACGTGCGCCATCAGAAACTGGTCAGCGACTCTCTGACGGCACTCGACACTGCTCAAAATGCCGTTGCTGCCCGCGTGCCGCACGAGATGATGCTGCTCGATCTTTACAGCGCCCTACGTCCGCTGGATGAGATCACGGGGGTGACTACGACGGATGACATCCTTAACCTTATTTTCGGGTCGTTTTGCATTGGAAAATAAAGTGGATAAGTGCTCGTTCGGTCGCTCCAGACCGCACCGAATATCTTCGAGTTTGTTTTCAGGCGGCTGGTCCGCTTAGGGGACGCAATCAGGCGCCATAAAGGCGAGGCTCGGGGAGTGACGGAGAGTATTCAAGCGGCTTACACCTGAAGAGCGGAAGGACTTGTTTAGTTTCCCGAACTCGCTGTGAGACGCCGCCGTCACGTGCCTGCTGCAGCGCAAAGAGATTCAACTGGCCTCGAGATCGTCCATCGCAACACTCCGCGGCAAGGAGCGTATTCGACGGCGACAGCATCGCAGATTTCACCTACGGTTCGGCCGCGGTGACTCCTGATCGATGGCATTGACCCGTCTGCGACTGGGGCGTAGACTTCCTACTCGAAACGCCTCCCCAGCGTTTCCTCCTCACTTATCGGGCAGTGAAGTGAGATCGGGCCCCGTAATTCCCCAGGTAGCCAGTCGAGAGGAGTGCAACCCATGACAGATTCTTTATGGCTGGTCCGAATGAGACTGGGAACCGTTCTAGTGCTGGCCGGGATTGCATCGAATCTTTCCGCACAGACGATCACGACGTTCGATGCTGCGGGCTCAGCGGATACAGAGCCCGCCGCCATAAACTCTAGAGGTCAAATTACAGGGCGCTACGTGGACGCGAGCTCGCAGTCTCACGGCTTTCTGCGGGAGTGCGGTGGCGCCTTAATCCCTTTCGACGTGCCGAGCTCAACCAACACGCAGCCTGCGGCCATGAACGCAAGAGGTCAAATTACAGGGTACTACGCGGACTCAAGCTCTGCCTTACACGGTTTCCTGCGAGAGCGGGATGGCACTTTCACTGTGATCGATGTGCCGGATTCATTTGACGACGGGATCCAGTGGCATACCTATGAGACCGCTGGGACAGCCATCAACCCAGCAGGACAGGTCACGGGGTACTACAGTCAAACTTCGGTTCCGGCATTTCTCCTTCGAGTCCAAGGGTTCCTGCGAAGCAGTGACGGCACTTTGACCACCTTCGGGCTCGGAGGACGAACCTACATGACACCCACAGCTATCAATCCTATCGGGCAGATCGTGGGGTCCGTCCATGATGATGTGGGTCCGACACTAGCCTTTCTGCGCGATGCTGATGGCACTCTCACCATATTCACTGACCACGGCGACGAAATGCGGTTTCAAGACATCAACCCAGCGGGCCAGATCGTGGGGTTTGGGAGAGTGTCCGGCGGTTTCGTGAGGCAGCCAGACGGCACCATAACAACGATCAATGTACCGGGTTCGGATCTTACGCATCCCGATGTCATCAACGCGCCTGGCCGCGTTGCAGGATCTTACAGTGCATTTGACGGTATCCCTCACGGTTTCCTGCGGGAGGGCGATGGAACCTTTGCTCTATTCGATGTACCGGGTTCAAGTTCCACGCAACCGACCGGCATGAATCTGTCAAGCCAGATCACCGGGTATTATCAGGACGCTACCGGAGTCCATGGCTTCCTACGCAGCGGTCGGAGATGTTAAGCGCGTGCTGTTGCTTGCAGTAGCAAGCAGGGATTAGGGATCGCTCACTTCCACAGGGTCACCTTTGCTTCCCCGCAAGCCTCCAGGTAGTCCGCCACCAGACTCAGCGGCAAAGGACCGTATTCGGCGGAGACGGCATCGCGGATTTCGCCCACGGTCCGCTTTCCATCCACGAAGTTGACGATCTCATAGGCGTACAGTTCGGACTGGTCCTGCACATTGAGAAGTGGAGTGGCTTCGGTATTGAGGAGTTTGATTTTCGCGTAGCGCTCTTTTCCAAGACGCGCCAGCAACACGTTGTCGTTCTGATAGGTGAGCGGACCGAACTCTCCCGTGCGCAGCGGTACGCGCCGGGCATCGGGAGTGTCGAGCCACGCTGCGAAGGGCGCTGTTCCTTTTGCTCCGCGAAGTTTGGCGCGGGCGTCGATCCAATCGTTGAATGCCGCCACTTGGGCCGCGACCGCTTTCAAGCCGTCTGCTTCTGAGCTTGCGGGTCCCCCCGCAAGTTCGACCAACGAGTGCAACACGGCATTCTCGCGGCGGAGCGCCTGGTTTACGAGGTTCCGCGCTTCGTACCAGGCAACGCCGGACTCCATCTTGGGATCATCGACCAGCTTCTGTGCGTCCTGGAAAGTGCGGGCGAGGCGCGTCTCGCTTGCAGACGTCAGAAACGGAAGCAACTTTGGGAGTTGCGGAGCCTCGACGCTCGCATACACATATCCCGAGGCGGCACCCAACAGCGCTACGCGGCGGAGCTTCGTCGGGTCGATCTGGTCGAGGCTGTCATGATCGGTGTGGATGTAGATGTCCGGCCAATCGCGCAGATAAAGCGATGGGACTGCAATAGTGGAGGAGTCGTAGTCATCGTGGTCGCTGCCCGCAGAATAGGGAGTTACATCGGCGATGAACTCGTTGCGCGTACCCTGCCCTCCAATGCGCGTTTCGACAACGGCTGCTTCGGGGGAGTTCCCGCTTCCTGCATATTCACTGGCCGCGGCCCGGATCGTGTCGAGGAACACGGCACCTACGTCCGTCACGAAACTCGGCAACGACCATGGCGTCGCGGTGACGTGGAACACCGACTTGTTGCGGAAGGGGTCGCCGCCCACCATGTCCATGTGGATATTGGCGCGCAAACGCTGCCTGATTTCTGAATGCGTCGCGAGAAATGCCATCGTGCCTTCCACCTCGGGTCCCCAGATAAATCGAAGAGTTCTCCAGGGACGAGGTAGAGCACCGGAACCGATCAGACGGGCCAGCACACGTGCGGATTCGAGGATCGTTACGCAACCGCTACCGTTGTCATTCGCGCCGGGACGCTCATGATCCAGATGACAGCTGTATACGATTTCACCAGCGGCGGGATCGGACCCTGGAATGGTCGCGGTGACGACCGTCCAGTGTCCGGGACCAACGGTGGCTTTTACTTCGGCCTTCAGGACGATTTGCTCGCCGCCCTGCAAACGGGCGCGCAGTGCCTGAGCGGTCTGGCGCGAGACCATGAAGGCGAAGCCGGAGGGCTGACGCGCGTCAAGGTGTCCCCAGCGCACAAGCGTCGGATCCAGGCCCGACCAGGCAGTGGTTTGATTGGGCATGTCGCTGACGATACCGGCGGCGCCATGCTCCACGACGGCCAGCGCTTGTACGCGGGCGAGCACGCCATCGGCCAGGACGATTTTTCCACGCACATCCTTGTTGCGATAGTCGTCTTCACGGGCTCCGTTGCCAACATCCAGCAGCGCGGCGGTTACGTCGCCGGAGTGGCTGTAGTCGGCCAGGCGGATTGGGTCAGTCTTCCAGTCGCCGAGCAACAGATGTTGCGGGCTGACTTCCCACAACGTTGCGCCCTCAACATTCCAGCCCAGGTAGGAGCGCATGAGGCCGTAAGTTTTCGTGCCATCGATGGAGTACTGCTCGCTGTGAGCGTCGGCGAGACCGTACTCGCGCGCTTTCTGGAGCATGAATTGGGCGGCCTGGTCGAACTCCGCCGTAGCCGGGACGCGATGCAAGCCTGTGAGGTAGCGCAGATTCTCGTAGGGAGCGGCGCCGCTGGATTCGTCTCGGATGGCTGCCCATTGGCGGGTGGAGAGGAAGGGTTCTTGTGCGAAGACAGAGATGCTGCTGACCGCGAGGAGAAAGATAAGGCGGAGGGTGTACATGGCGAGAAGAGAATAGCATCGCCGCGAGGTCGAGGCGCTTTTCCCCGTATTCCCCTGTGGCTCCGGTGGTTAGGTTCTTTGCGTCCCTTGTTCGATCGCTGCCTCTTCCGCGACCCGCGCCTTGCGCAGCTGTTCCACTTCGTCTGCCATCGCGAACTTCAGCTTCTCGATGCCCTCGCCGGTCACAGCTGAAATCGGATAGAGCGTCAGGTTCTTGCGCGTGGACCATTGCTTCAGCTTCTTGAGCTTCTCCGGATTCGCCACGTCGATTTTCGAAGCCACCATGAGCATGGGCTTCTTCTCCAACTGCGCGCCAAAGCTTGATAGCTCGCCGAGGATTACTTCGACGTCTTTCACTACATCCGGGCGCCCGCTCGCGTCCGACACATCCACCAGGTGGACGAGCAGCCGCGTGCGCTCGATGTGCCGCAGAAACTGCGTCCCTAGGCCCGAGCCGGTGTGCGCGCCTTCGATCAACCCGGGGATATCGGCCACCACGAAACTGACCTCTTCCTTGGCGTCGCCTACGGCGACCACGCCCAGGTTCGGCTCAAGCGTCGTGAACGGATAGTCGGCAATCTTGGGCCGGGCCGCCGAAATGCGCGAGATCAACGTGGATTTGCCGACATTCGGATAGCCCAACAGACCTACATCTGCGAGCAGTTTCAGCTCGAGCCGAAAATTGCGCTCTTCCCCGGGACGTCCATCTTCATGTTCGCGCGGCGCCTGATGCGTGGAGGTTGCGAACTGGGCATTGCCGCGTCCGCCGCGTCCGCCGCGGGCAATCACGATGCGGTCGTCGGCGTGCGCGAAGTCGTGGACTATTTCTCCGGTGTCTTCGTCGTACACGATCGTTCCGACGGGAACTTTCAGGACGATCCCTTCGCCGTCACGACCGGTCTTCTTGGAGCCTTCGCCGTGGCGCCCGCGCTGGGCTTGGTATTCGGGATTGAAGCGGAAATGGACGAGCGTGTTGTGACGTTCGCTCGATTCCATCCACACGTCGCCGCCCTTGCCGCCGTCGCCTCCGGACGGTCCGCCGCGCGGGATGAACTTCTCCCGACGGAAGGCCATGCAGCCGTTGCCGCCGTCGCCGGCTTTGACTCGAATTTTGGCTTCGTCGATGAACATCGTCGTTGGTCGCTGGTCGGTTGCAAAAGGCGATGCCGCGCCAGGTTTACTTCTGGCCGTCGCCCTCCAAAAAGAGAAGAGCCCCTCCCTGAGGGGCTAATGGCTAGCCTGTCTGTGGGACCGGGTCTTCGACCCGACTGGTCCGGGTCAGAGGCCCGGACCCACATTCATTTCTATTTAGCTTCGGCTGGTTCGATCATGACAAACTTGCCCATCGAGCCTTTGTTGAGGAACTTGATGCGGCCGGTGATTTTCGCAAACAAGGTGTCGTCCTTGCCGCGGCCGACGTTGAGCCCCGGCTTTACGCGCGTGCCGCGCTGGCGAACGATGATGGTGCCGCCCGGCACCAATTGCCCGCCGAATGCCTTGAAACCGAGCCGCTGCGCGTTCGAATCGCGCCCGTTTCGTGATGTTCCCTGCCCTTTTTTATGCGCCATAAATCAGTTCTCAGTGGCCGGTTGCCAGTAAATCCAACTCAAAGATTGCTTGTCATCTGAGCGAAGCGAAGGACCTGCTGTCGCTTACTTCTTCTTGGTCGTCTTCCGCGCGACGGCCTTCTTGGCCGCCGCCTTCTTCGCCGGTTTCGCCGATGCCTTCACGTCCGTGCCCTCGGCCGCGGCCTTCTTCACTTTTGGTTCCTTCTTCGGCAGTTCGGGAGCCTTGAACGATTGCCCGTCAAAAGCGATCTCGGTGATGCGAACGGCGGTAAAGTCCTGCCGATGTCCGCGCAGCTTCTTGTACTGCTTCTTGCGCTTGTAGTGGAAGACGAGGATCTTGTTGCCGCGCCCCTGGTCGACGATCTGGCCGGTCACGCGCGCTTCCGCTCCGGGACGCACGACGCTGCCGGCCTCGGACGAAACCGCGAGCACGTCGGCAAATTCGACGTTGCCATCGGTGCCATTGACCTTCTCGACCCGGACCACGTCTCCCGGGGACACCTTGTACTGCTTACCACCAGCGCGGATCACCGCGTACATAACTCTCCTCCACGACTCGCGTCGGGGCTGATGCCCTTGCAGATGCGCTCAGGACTCGCCCAGCGGAGCGAAGCTCCGCAAATCTCAAGCTTGTGCTTGCTGTTTTCCCGCTGCGGCTTGTGACCGGAAACGCGGCGCGGTCCCAGAACGGGTCCGCATCTACAGGCAAACCCAACTAGTTTATCGTGCGCTGTGGAAATCGGTCAAACCGAGCAGATGTAGCACCGGCATCTTGCCGGCTGTCGCGAGTGCATGCTGCTCTCGCAGGTGGGGGCGGGGACGCCCCCACGACAGCCGCCGGGACGGCGGCGCTACGATGGTGCGATTGCTACTTTGCGGTTTCTTCGGTGGCCGTCGGCGTTTTCGCAACCACCCGTTCCTGCTCGACCGGTTGAATTTTTACGCTCGCCAGGATCTTTTCCAACTTGGCGAAGACCTCATCATGGTTAACCGGCTCAACGCCATCCTCCGTGCCGTATCCGGCCGTCCCGAGGCCGAGTACGAATTCGTAGCAGGCGCCATTTTCATAGCGATGGTAATACTGGGTCTCGCCCTGCTTCATGGCGTCGCCGGCGAAGTTGGAGGTCTTCTCCATGTAGGCGGCTCCGACTCGTAATTTCTCAGCGTCCACCGGTTCGCCGTCAGCGTTACTCGCGTCCACAAAGGCGAACTCTGAGCATTCCTTTTCAGAGAGGCTCCGATTGACGTTCACGTGGAAGAACGCGGTTGTGAAGTCCGTGCCGGGATAAGTAATCGGCGGCACTGCAACCATGGCCACAGAGGTTCCGCCAGGTTGCGCGAAGTTCATTGGCACCGGGCCGAGACCGTCAATTGCCGGCTGGATTTTGTCACCCGAGGCAAGTTCGTACTTGCGCGGATACTGGAACGAGACGCCGGTCTTCGGATCGCTGTAGGTCACGATCGCGGCGGGCCGTTTCTTGTGCGTTTTCTTCTTCGCGACGGGGGTGGCCGGCGCGGGAGTAGCCGTTGGCGTGGGGGCCGCCGCGGCAGTTGAAGTTTGTGTGTCCGGGCTCGAAATACCGACCAGCGCCGGCTTGGGCGCCGCCTTCGAGCATGCGCTGAGCGCGATCAAGATCCCGAGAATTACGAACCCGGCGATCATCGCGATCTTCTGCTGGCGCGACCAGGACGAGAGCGTCGCGCCGGAATCGTTGCTGTTGGTCTTGTTGGGGAATTGCTGAGAGTTTGCCATGTGTTCACCTCCGCTGCTGACGCAGTCGCAGGTGATATGGCAGGGCAGCAGCCAATCCCGAGCGCATTGATGCAGTGAGACTTACGCGCAGAAACGGCACCGGATGCCGCGTTTCGGCGAACACGCTGTGTTGCCGAAGACACGCCGTCAGGCTGCCGGACAGCTGTGGTTAGAATGCCGATGTGAGCCAAGCCTCGACCTCTTATCGCGGACACCTAGCGCCGTCGCCGACCGGACTGCTGCACATCGGGCACGCGCGCACGTTTTGGATTGCGGCACAGCGGATCAAGCGTCATGGCACGCTGATCCTTCGCAACGAGGATCTCGATCCGCAGGTCCACCTCCGGTCCAGACCACGGTGATTCGTGTGCACCAAATTTTGTGAATGAATTCGTATCAGCTCGACGTTTCGTATCAGGGCATCATTTCAGCGATGCCATGACTTGGCCACTGCACTGGGTAAGGGGGGAACTCAAGTAGGAATCCCACGTCTCGAAAGAGCGCGAGACGTGGGGCACCGGCTAGGCAGCTTTGCCTGCTGCAATTTTGTGGGTAGTCGAGGTGTGGACCTCGAATGTACGAATCACGGGTTCGGCGTCCAGAAGGGGCCGAAGCGCTTCCTGCACTTTCGGGTACTCCGTGCGGTGATATTGTTCCGCATCCTCTCTTGTGTTCCAGAAGCTAAGTCCCACGACGCGGTTGTCTTCTTTGTCCGAGATCAAAACCATCTCATCGACAAAGCCTTTCTGTTTCTTCAGGATCGACAGGACTTTGTCATTGATGGTGGCGGAGAGTTGTTCGTTCTTTCCTGGCTTGGTGGTTAATTCGACGATTCGTGTAAACATACTGCGCTCCTTTCGTTGGCTAGAGGGTGAAAGGAAGCCGTCGCTGGCGCGACGACGGAACGATTGACTTGTCAGAATATCCCGACGCTACACCTCGTCCGGCCCGGGGTCAATAGCCCAAAACTGGTGCAGGGGCGTCGGAGTTTGGCGCGTTGATAGGCGGGATCATCGGTACCTCGACGGACGAGGATGAATCCAGAGTCATCGAGAAATCCCGAGCGGGAGACGCCCGTGGAATCCCACCCTTCAAGAAAACGAAGGGTGGGGAACCCGGCTAAGGCTTTGAGGGAGAAGTTGAAGGAAATGTTTGCCTTGCGGAGTGATGACGGCAGTCCTCTGGCTCCGAAGCCTTTCAATCTCAGGCTCATACAGCCAAGTAAATATCAGCGTCTGAAACGTTGACTGCTGTGCCAGTTGTTTAGTGAGAAATGTAAGGAACAACTCTCGATGGCTCTCGTCTGGATTCTGTTGCAGCGGCTCGTCCATGATGAGGAATCCCGGGTGCTTTCCTCCCATCTGCTGTGACGCCGCAGCCAACGCAAGGCTATACGCAGCGACAAGTCGTGACTGATCGCTTGCGGATCCTAGCGCCCTTAGTCGTCGGCCGTTCATAAATGGAATGTACTGATCGTCCAGAGTTACCAACTGATCACTAGGGGGTTCGACAGCGCTATGTCCCAATGCGACCAGGTACTTCCGCAGGGCATCGACGAACGCACTACGTCTGCCATCTACGTCAGGCGAAACAATGCTTGCATCCTCAAAACTACGCGCATCTGCTATCCAGCGAGTAATGGACGCCTGAAAGGTGTCGATTTCTCTTCCCGCATCGGCCAATCTCTCCAACTCTCGCTCTGCGGCAGTCAAGTCTGCTGCTGTTGCGGCAATCTGCTCACGCACGGGTCCAACCGCACTAGTGACTGTCATTAAGGCCTTCTCGGCGTCCCGCAGCTCAGAATCAACCCGCTGTATCTTCGCGGATGTAGTTTCGATATTTGCCGAGAGGGACTCTAGATTCTTCCGCATCAGCTCGCGGTCGCGCTTGAGCGCTTCTATGTGTGCGCTCACCGACTCCGCCGACTGGGAGGTCAATCCAAACATAGTCGCGTCGAGATCGCGGTGACATGTCGGGCACTCTATGTGGTCAAGCCTTCCCACCCCAGTCGTTTTCAAGCGTAATAAATCAGTCGCGGCGAGCACGCGGTGATCAAGACTTTCCAGCAGGCTCGATGCTTGCTCGGATTGGGAACGAAGGGTGTGTAGATCCTGGCTCAGTGTGTGCCGCTGCTCTTTCAGTTGTATAGCCTTCTGCGAGGCGGCGATGGGAGCAGAAGAGTTGCTCGTGTCGATTGGTTGCGTCGTAAGGGTTTTTCGGAGTTGCTGTGTTCGCTCGTTGATAGCCTTCCAGCGCGCATCCAGATCCACAGAAGCATCTGCATGCAGAGCTTCGCGCACCTTGCGCTTGGACCATCTGGATTACGATATCTGATATCGTGCCGTGACTTGACCACTCGACACGCCAACCCCGCCTCAACAGCGCTTCAGTCAATTGTTCCGCGATAAGACGCGCACTCTCCTTCAATTCGGAAGCCCGTTGCGTCGCTTGCAGCTTGCTAACGCGAACCTTGAGGGCGTCAGTGGCTCCCAGCAAGTACTCGACCGCGATCTCGCCAATTTGTTGCTGGCCGTAGCGAGCTACCTGGAGCGCCTGTATATTTGTCCAGCCCTCATTCTGATCGATATAAAAAAGAGGAGCCAGGTTCTCAAGGTATATTTCTGAGCCGCCCGGTCGAAACGTCGGTACTTCTATGCGAGGCCAGTTCAGCCAACCGAACAGAAAACGCTGAAAGCCTCCATGCTGATCCTGCATCGTGACTTTTCGGGCTAACAGTTTGCTTTCTCTGGCCCTTCCATCTGGGGCCACTTCGCGCACCACAACCGTGCTCGGGTCTCCACCCTTTATGGCGCGCGTGATTACAAGCTGCCGCCCTGCCTGATCGCGAATCGTTATCGCGCATTCAGAAGAAAGGACTCGGCTATTCACGTGTCCGCCTAGTTCTAGGTCTTCCCGCACTGCTTCCGGGAGGCGAATCGGATCGTTATCTGCGTTACCGAAAATTGGCTCCAGGCCAAAGCACCAGGCTATTGCTTTCACCGCCAGTGACTTCCCGTAGGCATTGTGTGCAGATATAACTTGAAGCCCAGAAGACAGTTCCAGAACACCAGAAAACTCTCCAGCCTCTGCCTTCCCACGAACTTCAATCTTTGTGAGGTGAATCACCACCCCTCCATCATGCTATCGGTCAGTTTCACGCTAGTAAGCTCCAAAATAACTTTCTGTTCCCCCTCGAACAATTTGTGCGTTTCCGTCGATTTTGCAATTTCGGATAGCGTATGTGCTTTTTCTCCACTCACCAGATGCTTTTCCTGGCGAGCGAATATCCCGCAAGCAACGAGGAAGTTAATGACATCATCGTGAGCTGTATCCGACAGGAAGCCTCTTCGAATACGAATGGAGGGCACGAAACCTAGCGACCCTTGGCTTGTTCCCCTGCTCCACTCGCGGATTGCAGGTAGCAACCATGGGCGAAGAGTAACGAACTGGAGTAGTTTCAGCCGAGCAACTGAGATCCTGCGATGTCCAGCAGGCCCAAACGGCTTTGCGAATTCCTTGAAAAGGAGAGCTATCACAGCGGTCCTATACTCAACATCGTATATGGCGGATGGCGCGAGTCGGGAAGGAACAACAAGTGGTTTTGCGTCGCTGTTCTGCAGCAGATCC
>WNFH01007141.1_pt1 | contig 15517 bp, 18 predicted proteins | sample 5400411 | NCBI WGS metagenome assembly WNFH01 (sample SAMN13153347, study PRJNA577476) | soil metagenome | isolation source: 200 cm saprolite under Douglas fir tree site 2 hole 3 | place: USA:California | collected 2015-04-18
ATGGGGATGCGGCTCGTGCGCGGTCACCTGTTGCCCAGGCGCTTGCGGACGGTCTCGGCCTCGTCCTGCAGACCGCCCTCGCGCAGGCGGGTGATCAGGTTCGACTTCGAGGCGGTCTGCACCGCGTACGATTCCTTCAGGTCGAGCTTCGCCACCGGCGTGTCGTGCTCGACGCGCTTGAGATGCGGCCGCACCAGCGCGATGAGGCTGGCCAGCGCCCACACCATGAGGAACCCCTTGGCGGTGCCGAGCAGGGCGCCGCCCACGCGGTTCAGGCCCCCGGTGACTCCGCCGCCGAGCTGCTGGTGGACCACCTTCCCGGTCACCTTGGCGAGGACCTCCGCGAGGACGAAGAAAATGAACGCCAGCGCCGCGGTGGCCACCGCGGGCGAGATGCGCAGATCGGCGCCGAATGCCTCTCCGAAGGGCGGAGCGGCAAGGCGCGCCAGCAGGATGCCGCCGGCGAAGCCCAAGAGGCCGAAGAACTGCCGGACGAATCCGCGGAACGCGCCCCACACGGCGAAGGCGATGAGCAGCGCGACGCAGACGACGTCGAAGGGCATCCACAACCTCAGCCGCGCGGGCCGCGTCCCATACTGTCCGCGCACAAACACGCAGCCGCCGAATACGGCGGCTAGCGAATCGTCATGTCGTTCTTGATCAGCTTGCCGGCCTCGTCCCGCTTCGACTTGTAGTTGGGGTTGTTGGGCTCGTAGGTGAGCGCCATCTTGAAGTTCCGCTCGGCGGCGGCAAATCGCTGCGCCGCCATGTCCGCCAGGCCCGCCATGAAGAACTTGCGTCCCTGCGGCGTGGTCCCGATCTCCTGCTCCTTGTCCTTCTTCAGCTCCTGCTCGCTGGCCTCGACGAAGCGAAGCTTCCTCTGCCGCTCGGGGCCGCTGACGTCGGACTGGTACTTGGTCCGCTTCACGTCGTCGCGCAGGCAGACGTACGCCTCGTTGATCCGCTTGTAGATGCGCCCGATCGACTCCTTCAACACCAGATTCGCGAGCTGGTAGAAGCGGTCGGGGTGGTAGGCGCGCGACTCGCGGTAGTAGGCGGACTTGATCTCGTTCGGGCTGGCGCCCTGGCCGATCTTGAGGATCTGGAAATAGTCCAGCTCGTCCAGCACCTGGGCCAGCGCCGCCGCCTCGATCTCGAACGTCTCGTCCAGCATCTGCCTCCGCCCTTCGGCTCCGGCCCGTCGCCGGCAAAGCCGGCTCCTCCGCCGGGTTACGCCGCCGCCCCGCGGGCGAGCTGGGTGGCGGCGGTCTTCGCCTGCGCCGCGCGGATCATCTCCTCCGTCAGGCCCGAGGAGAGGCGGATGGTGGTGGTCGTCTTCTGGCCGGTCTCCACGTCGGCGGCGGTGACGTGCACGATGCCGTTGGTGTCGATCTCGAACGTCACCTCGATGCGCACCTCGCCGCGGTAGGCGATGCGGAAGCCGCTGAACTCGAACTCTCCCAGCAGCTCGCACTCCGAGGCCTTGTTGGACTCGCCCTGGTAGATGCGGATCTTGACCTTGTCCTGGCCGTCGCGATTGGTGGTGTACGACTTGGAGCGCTCGATCGGGATGGGCGTGTTCTTGTCGATGATCTTGTCGGTGTAGCCGCCCACCGTGCCAACCCGCAGCGTGAGCGGAGTCACGTCGAGCAGGTAGTGGTCGCCCTTCGCCTCCATCAGCGACCCGGCCTGGATGGCCGCGCCCATCGCGACCACCTCGTCCGGGTCGATGCCCGCCATCGGCTCCTTCTGGAAGTAGTGCTTCACGCTGGTGCGGATGATGGGCAGGCGCGTGGGGCCGCCGACGAGGATGATGGCGTCCAGGTCGGCGGCGGTCATCCGCGCCGACTGAAGCGCCTCGTCGCACACCTTGAAGGTGCGCTGCACCAGGTCCATCACCATCCGGTTGAACTCGGCCTCGGTGAGGGTCGCTTGCAGGTCCATCACCTTGCCGGTGGGGTCCTGGCAAATGCCCTCCACCTTGATCTTGGCGACCGCGTCGCGGCCCACGTCGATCTTGGCCCGCTCCGAGGCCTCCTTCAGCATCTGCAGGCAGTACTTGTTCAGCCGCAGGTCGATGCCGCACTTCTTGAGGAAGTCGTCGGCCAGCCAGGTCATGATGCGGTCGTCGAAATCGTCGCCGCCCAGGTAGGTGTCGCCGGCGGTGGAGAGCACCTCGAAGACGTCCTTGCCGATCTCCAGGATGGAGATGTCGAAGGTGCCGCCGCCCAGGTCGTAGACGGCGATCTTCTGGGTGATGGCCTTGCCGAAACCGTAGGCGAGCGCCGCGGCGGTCGGCTCGTTGAGGATGCGGAGCACCTCGAGCCCGGCGATGCGCCCGGCGTCCTTGGTAGCCTGCCGCTGGTTGTCGTTGAAGTAGGCGGGCACGGTGACCACCGCCTTCTTCACCTCGTGCCCGAGGTAGTTCTCGACGATCGACTTCATCTCCTTGAGCACCAGCGCGGAGATCTCGGGCAGCGAATAGACGTTCTCGCGGATCTGGATGCGGACCGAGTTGTTCTCGCCCTCGATGATCTTGTAGGGCATCACCGCCTGCGCCTTCTTCACCTCGTCGGAGAAGAAGAAACGGCCGATGAGGCGCTTGGCGCTGTAGACGGTGTTGTCGGCGTTGGTGATGATGTTGCGCTTGGCGCTGTTGCCGACCAGCACCGTACCGTCCTCGAGGAAGCTCACCACCGAGGCGTGGGTCCGCTCGCCCCATTCGTTCGGGATCACCACGGGCTGGCCGTTCTCGATGATCGAGACGCAGCTGTAGCTCGTGCCCAGATCGATCCCGATCGCGATTTCGCCTTCGGCCATCCGGTCGGACCCTCCGTGTGGGCCGGTCCACTGTACGAGCGGGGTCCGGGAGGGTCAAAGACCTTGCGCAATCCGGTGGATGGCATTGTGGGGAGAGGTGCGTTACCCTCCTAGAGGCCGCAAGTTGTTGCACGCGGGAGGGTTCGCGAAGTGGCCGAGTTCATCAGCATCCACGAGACCGACGCCAGCCTGCTCCCTTGCGTTCTGCGAAAGCTGAAGGGGAGAGTCTCGCTGGGGCCGCCGGAAAGCGCGGCGGGGGTCGGATACTTCCAGAGCGACGACGTTCTGGTGCGCAAGCGCCCGCTCGCCAGCCAGCCGCCGCATTTCGTCGAACGCCTCGCCGAAGGGGTGGAAAGCGAGGCCGTGCTCATCGCCAGCGGATCGCTGTCGCGCGCCTTCAAGGAAGAGGCGACGCTTCCCATCCGCTTCAAGCGGTGGCTGTTCGCGGTGGCCGGGCAGCCGGAGGCGCTCGCCCCCGCCAGGGACGCGCTCACCGCGGCGCTTCCCCAGTCGCTGCGGCGCGCGGCGCGCAGCGACTCGGCCGCCGAGGCGCTGTTCTTCACCTTCCTCTCCCGCTTGCGCGACGCGGGCCGGCTCGACGACGCCGACGTCGATGCGCAGACGGCGGCGCGCTCGCTCGCCGCGGCGGTCGGCGAGGCGGAGCGCGCCTTCGAGCAGGCCGGCCAGAGGCTCCCGCCGCTGGCGGCGATCGTCACCAACGGACGCGTGCTGGGCGCGCTGCGGCGCGGGCACCCGCTCTGGATCGCGACCATCGAGGGCCTTGCGGAGTGCGCGCTGCACGAGGTCGGACCGGGCAGCAAGGAGCTCGACCCGAGGGTCCGCGCTCACCGGGCCCTCCGCGCGGTGGTGCTGGCCAGCGGCGCGCAGCCGCAGCCCCCCGAAGGCGCGCGCGAGCTCGCCGAAGGCGAGGTGCTGGCGGTCCCGCGCACGCTGCAGCCACAAAAACTCTAGGCAAAGGCGGCGCGCTCGAGCAGCAGCAGCCAGACGTTGAAGACGAAGTGGCACACGGCAGCGCCGACGACCGTGCCGGTGCGCGCGCGCAGCCAGGCGAAGACCAGCGCGGGGAAGAAGACCGCCAGCCGCCACGGCGCCGGCTCGAGCAGGTGGCCCAGGGCGAAGAGCGCCGCCGCGAGGATCGCTGCGCGGCCGATCGGAGCGCCCAGGATGCGCGTGCGCGGAGGCCAGCGCTCCTCCAGGCGCAGCGTCATGTACCCGCGATAGAAGAACTCCTCGGAGAAGGCCACCGCGGCATTGCCGGCGATGCGGCCGGCGAGGTCCCACGCGTCGGGTCCGAGGCGGAAGCGCAGCGGGTGCGCCGCACCGACGTACGGCGCCAACCGCGTCGCGAGCTCCGGCGGCAGGCGGTGCAGCTCCCGCACGAACCAGGTGAACGCGAGCGTGAACGGCGGCAGGATGATCGCGCACGCGAGGAGCGCCCACCCGAGGTCCGCGCCCAGCCGATCGAAGCGCCACCCCGCATCGTGCGCATCCTGCCCGCGCCGCTCGAGCAGCTTCACGGGCGCGTAGAGGAACGCGCCGACCGCCAGCGCGCCGACCAGCTGGTGCAGGAACGGCACCGCGAGCCCCGCGATGCGCACCGCGGCGAGCACGCCCATCACGGCCGCCCAGACGGAGATCGCTTCGCGGGTGCGGAGGCGCGCCGCCTCGTCGCGAACGCGCGCGGTGACGTGGACCATCGATTTCAGCATAGATCGGCCCCCTGACACTCGAAGGGTCCGGGCGCGCGCCCAACTTGACAGCGGAATGACCCCGGAGAGGGGGACACTCCTCCGGCCCCGACATGTACGAGCTGTACAGCCCCGCGGGCCGGACCTCTCCCCCTCTCGCGCGCCTCGGCCCGGCTTCCACGACGCGATCCGCCCGGCGCACTCGGACTATCGCGCGATGGGAAGACCCTGCGCGCGCCACGCGTCGAGGCCGCCGGACAGGCTGGAGGCGTCGTAGCCTTGCTGCCGCAGCCACTGGGCGACGTTCCAGGAACGCTGGCCGCGCTTGCAGACGGCGACGAGCTCGCCCTGGCGCGGGACCTCGGCGAGGCGGGCGGGGATCTCGTTCATCGGGATGTGCAGCGAGCCGGCGATGATCCCCTCCGCCTGCACTTCCTGCGGCTGGCGGACGTCGAGCACCACCGGCTTGTTGTCGCCCGAGAGCTTCCGGGACAGCTCCTGTGAATCGATCTGCGGCGGTTGCATGCGATCTCCTTTCTCGGACGCCTGCGGGCTCCGCCTACGCGGGCCGGGTGCGCGCCTGGCGGATGTAGCGGTCCAGGTCCTCGCGATCGATGAGCGAGAGGACCTCCAGTCGGCTCCCGTCGCGGCGGTAGATGAGCCGCACGTCGGTTGCCACGCGGATCCGGTAGTAGCCCGGCACCCCCTCCAGCGCCAGCGCTCGGAGCGAGCCGTGGCGCCAGTCGTTGGCGAGGCGGTGGATCTTGTCGAAGGCGGCCCGCTGCATGCGCCGGTCCCAGCGCTCGATCGAGTCGTAGAACTCGCGGGTGAGCACGGGAACCAGGAAGGTGGACGCCTCCTCCTCGCTGGGCAGGTCGGCCTCGCCGGAGGGCTGCGGCATCGCCACCTGCGGCGCTTGCGCCAGCCGCCGCTCGACCTGCGAGACGCGGTCCTCGGCCGCCTCGCGCGCCTCCTCGGCGCCGCGCAGCTTCTCCGCCAGGGCGCGGGCCTCGTCGGCGTAGCGGCGCGCGTCCGCCAACGCCCTGCCCTCTCCGGCGGCGGAGAGCCGCGCCACCTCGGCGGAGAGGCGCGAGACCTCGCTGCGCGCCTGCGTCAGCTCCGTCTTCTGCTCGGCCAGGCGCTGCTCGCGCGAGGAGATCTCGCCCCGCGCCTGCGCGAGCTGCTGCTTCATCGCCTCGCGCTCGCGCTCGGCGCGCTCGGCGCGCTTCACCGCCTCCTCGGCTCCCCGTCGGCGAGCAGCGCCCGCCAGGCGATGCGAGCGAGGTGCTGCAGGGGATCTCCGGCGACCACCAGGTCGAGGAGCTGGCCCAGGTCGGCCGCGCTCACCGCGCGCGACTCGAGGACGGGGTCCCGCAGCAGCTCGCGGACGGCGCCCTCGAGGTGGGGCCGGACGTCCTTGGCGGCGAGGTACTCGTCGGCCAGCACGCGCGCGACCTGGTCGGGCGGCAGGGCCTCGAGCCGGTATCCGGGCGTGTGCAGCTTCAGCTCGTGGCAGAGCTCCAACAGGCGCTTGTCGGGAAAGCACAGCTCGAAGAACGCGCCCAGGTCGCCGGGGGAGAGATCGAGCAGCGGCAGGCGCGCGGAGGAGATGGGAGGCGGAGCGGATTCCGCTGCCGGCTGGCGGCTGGGGGCGGGCGGGGTCGAGGTCGATTCGGAGGTCTTCTTCTTCTTCTTCCCCATCGCGGATGCGCAACGTGCTCGGCGCGACCGTTGCTGTCAACATGCTACGCTCGCGCCGGATGGACGAGCCGCGGGACAGCTGGCGCGGCCGCTCGGTGCTGGTCACCGGCGGCGCGGTGCGCATCGGACGGGCCATCGCCCGGGCCTTCGCCGAGGCGGGGGCGGACGTGGTGCTGCACTACCGCAGCTCGGCGGCGCAGGCGCAGGAGGCGGCGGCCGAGATCCGCGCGCTGGGAGTGCGCGCCGCGCTGGTGCAGGGCGACCAGGCGCGCGACGGCGATCCAGAGCGCATCGTGGCGCAGGCGGTGCATGCGCACGGGCGGCTCGACGCGCTCGTGTGCAACGCGGCGCAGTTCGAGGAAGCGCCGGCCGCGGAGCTGACCCGCGCGCGCTTCGACGCCCTGCTCGCCGCGAATCTCTCCGGGCCCTTCCAACTGGCGCGCGCGGCCTGGCCTTTCCTACGGCAACGGCAGGGCAGCATCGTGAACCTCGTCGATCTCTGTGGCACGGCCCAGGTGTGGGAGAAGACCGCACATTACGCCGCGTCGAAAGCCGGGCTGGCCGCGCTCACGCGCCAGCTCGCGCTCGAGTGGGCGCCGGACGTGCGGGTCAACGCGGTCGCCCCCGGGGCGATCCTCTTCTCCGACTCCCTCCCACCGGCCCGCCGCGAGCGCATCCTCTCGCGCATCCCCGCCGGCCGGATCGGGACGCCGGAGGAAGTCGCGCGGGCGGTGCTGTTCCTCGCCACGGAGCCCTTCATCACGGGGCAGGTCCTGGCGGTGGACGGAGGCCGATCCGTGCAGCCGTAGAGAGGACCGCAAGGCGACGCGATGAAGACGCAGCGCCGCCCTATCTGGCGGCGGCTGCCGCAGGACGTTATATTGCCCCCCGGGACCGTCTCGGAAAGGACGCATGACGATGGAGACCACGCAGAACGTCGCGCCGCACACCACCTCGCCCAGCGAGCCGCCTTCGCCGGTGCGTCTCAGCGACAGGGCCGCCGCGATGGTGAAGGAGACCATCGAGCGCGAAAGCCTGCAGGGCTCCGGGCTGCGCGTCGCGGTGGTGGGTGGCGGGTGCTCGGGCTTCCAGTACAGCCTCGATCTTGAGAAGGAGCAGCGCGCCGGCGACCTGATCTTCGAGGTGAAGGGCGTGCGCTGCTTCGTCGACCCGATGAGCTCGATGTACCTGATGGGCGTCGAGATCGACTACGTCGAGGGACAGTTCGGGCAGAGCGGGTTCTCGTTCAAGAACCCGAACGCCAAGCACACCTGCGGCTGCGGGTCGAGCTTCTCGGCGTAAGCGCGATCCAAAAAGCAGAAGCACTGGCCGCCCTATCCGGCGACCAGTGTTGTCAGCCGGACAGCCGATGCCCAAGTTCCTCCACAGGAGGGACCCATATGCTGAAGGGCATCATCGGCGCGCTGGCGCTCGCTCTGGCGGCTCCGGCGCTGGCGGACAACGACAAGGCGAAGGACGCCGACAACTCGGTGAAGAACACCGTCGACGACGCGAAGGACAAGCTGGGCACCGACTCGGGCACGGCGAAGGCCAAGCGCCACGCGAAGAAGGCGGCGCGGAACGCCAAGACCAAGGCGCGCCACACCAAGAACGACGCGAAGGACAAGGCCGAGAAGGCGAAGAACGACGTGACGAAGTAAAGGCCGTGGGGCTTGGGGCTTCACGCCCCAGGCCTCAAGCCGTCCTCTCGAGAAGTCCGCTCTGGTCGAGCGCCTGCAGGATGTCGTCCACGCTGCGATAGGACAGCGACAGCGGATCCTCGTGCCGGTAGCGCAGGATCCCCTTCGGATCGATGAGGAAGACCGAGCGCCGGGCGGTCCCCATCAGTGACCGGACCCCGTACGAATCCGCCACCTTGCCCTCCGGATCGGCGAGCAGGGGGAAGCTCAGGGCGTAGCTCTTCGCCATCCGCTCGTGCTTCTCCAGCTTGTCGGTGGAGACGGCCCACAGGGTGGCGCCGGTGGCGACCAGCTTCTCCCGCTCCTCCTCGTAGTGTCGCAGCTGGCGCAGGCAGACGGGCGTGAAATCTCCCGGATAGAAGGCTAGAACGACAACCTTGCCGCCCTGGTCGGCGAGGCGGTACCGCCCCTCGGGGACCCCCTCGAGGGTGAAATCGGGTGCGGGATCGCCTTCGCGCGGGACCATGCGCGGATGGTAGCGCGCGACGCGCGGGGAGGCCACGTGGCGGGAATCGGACCTCGGGACGCGGTGATCGTGGATGCCCTGCGCACGCCGGTGGGCAAGCTGCGGGGAGCGCTCGCTTCGGTGCGGCCGGACGACCTGGCGGGATACGCCCTGCGTGCCTTGCTGGATCGCGTCGGGCGCGGCGTGGGGGAGCAACTCGACGAGGTGATCCTCGGCTGCGCCAACCAGGCCGGCGAGGACAACCGCAACGTGGCCCGCATGGCGGTGCTGCTCGCCGGGCTGCCCGACCGCGTGCCGGGCGTGACCGTGAACCGGCTGTGCGCCAGCGGCCTGGAGGCGGCGGCGCAGGCGGCGCGGCTGATCAAGACGGGCGAGGCGGAGCTGGTCGCGGCGGGAGGGGTGGAAAGCATGACTCGCGCTCCGTGGGCGGTCGCCAAGCCGCCCGACGGATATGCCGGTGGTTCGCTGCAGAGCTGGGACACTTCGCTGGGCTGGCGCTTCCCCAACCCGCGCATGGCCGAGCGGATCCCGCTGGAGAGCATGGGCGAGACGGCCGAGAACGTGGCCACCCACTACAAGATCTCCCGGCAGGCGCAGGACGAGTTCGCGCTCCGGTCGCACCGGAGGGCCGTGGCGGCGGCCGAATCCGGCGCGCTCGCGGCGGAGCTGTTGCCCGTGCCCCTCGCCGAGCTCTCCGCGGACAAGCGAAAAACGGACCGCGCGGTCGAGCGCGACGAGGGCCCGCGCGCGGACACCTCGCTGGAGAAGCTGGCTGCCCTGCGGGCGGTGTTCCGCGAGGGCGGCTCCGTCACGGCCGGGAACTCGTCCTCGCTGAACGACGGCGCGGCGGCGGTGCTCGTCGCCTCGGGCGCGAAGGCGCGCGAGATGGGCCTCACCCCGCTCGCGCGGATCGTCGCCTCGGCTTCGGCCGGCGTGGATCCGCGCGAGATGGGCATGGGCCCGGTGCCGGCGACGCGCAAGGCGCTGGCGCGAGCCGGGCTGTCGCCGCGCGACCTCGACCTGGTCGAGCTGAACGAGGCGTTCGCCGCGCAGGCGCTGGCGGTCATGCAGGAGCTGACGCTCGACCCGGACCGGGTGAACGTGGACGGCGGCGCGATCGCCATCGGGCACCCGCTCGGCATGAGCGGCGCGCGGCTCCTGACCCACCTGGTGCACGCGCTCCGGGCGCGCGGCGGGCGGTACGGGCTCGCGACCCTCTGCGTGGGCGTCGGACAGGGACTGTCGGTCATCGTCGAGGCGGTCTGACGAATGTTGACTTCCCCGTTCACGCGTTAGGATGCTGGGCGGGGGGGAGGCACCGTGGCCGAAGACATCTACCTGCAGACGCTCGTGAACACCGATCAGCCCGCCCGCATGGTGGGGATGCTCACGCCGCGCCAGATGCGGCCGCACGAGCTGGAGCGGCTGGTGGGAGTGTGCCTGACCGCGATGCGCGATGAGGACCAGGGCGCGTCGCTGACGCTCACGCCGCTCGGCAACCCCACGGCCGCGGAGCTGGAGCTGCAGCGCACCTGGCGCGTGACGGTGAGGGAGTACACCGATTCCGAGCCTCACGACTGTCTGGTGCAGCTCTTCTCGCTCGACGACCCCTCCAGCACCCACTTCGCGCTGGTCGATCACCTGGCCACCATGGACGACGAGCTGGGCATGGAGGCGCGGCAGGCGCTCCAGTCGTCGCAGACCTTCCTCACCGTCGCCAGCGGCAAGCTGGACGACCAGAATCGGGTCCATCCCTTCCAGAACCTGGTGGCCCTCTTCTCCTCGGCGCTGGGCGCCTGGATCCTCGATCCCGCCGCCGCCCTCGTCACCCAGGACGCCGGCGAATGGGCCGACTCGATGGAGATGTCCCTCTCCCTGGAGAAGGACCTGGGCCTGTTGAGGCGCTGAGCACGATCGCCTACCGCGTTGTTCGTCGCCCTGTGGACCGGCCCGGAGCCCGGGGAAGCGACTCGTCCCGGGACGAGTTGTGCGAGAGGAGTGCTACGATCGAGCCGGTCTACCCTGCAGAGAACCGGAAGCGGATGGCGTGACGGAACGGTTGAAGCATTCCAACTCGTCCCGGGACGAGTTGGCCACCCGAGGCGGATGCACATCATCGGTCATCTGACCGATGCTTCGCTTTTTCGATTGACGACTCCAAGCACCCGTTGGGCGCGCGCCGGGACCATCGCTGAACGGCCAATCCTGAGCGCCGAGGACGCGTTCTGGTGAGCGCCAGCGCGACAGCGGACCTCGCGCGCGAGCTTCTCGTCGCACGTGCGGCATTGGGCACCGTAGAGCCTCGGAAAACAGCCGTGCTACGAAACCACCATGATGAACTCACAATCAGATCTGCGGTCGCTCAGCAGCTCGGAGCTTCTCGCCCGAACGCGCGAGCTCGTCGAAACGTCTAGTTGCGTGGAGGCAGAGCTCCTCGTGCATCTCGGCGAGATCGACGAGCGGAAGCTGTACGCCGAATTCGCGTTTCCTTCGATGTTCGCGTTCTGCGTCGGCGAGCTCAGATTCTCCGAGGGTGCCGCCTACAACCGGATCATGGTGGCGCGCGCGGGACGGCTGTTCCCCGCCGTCATAGAGGCGATGCGCTCCGGGCAGGTGCACCTGGGCGGACTGCGTCTGCTCGCGCCGCACTTCACGGCCGAGAACCACCGCGAAGTGCTCGCACAGGCGGCGGGCAAGACGAAGCGCGAGATTGAGGAGTTGGTTGCCCGACTGGCACCCCAGCCCGCGGTCGCGCCCATGGTGCGGAAGGTTCCGGAGCAGTCTCCGCGAACTTTGGCGGAGCCGCTTGCGCTCGCTCTCCATTCAGCGCCAGTCACGCAGCCGAAGCGCCAAGACTACCGGCCCGCCGTGGCGCCGCTCACGGAGGAGACGTTCAAGGTCCAGTTCACCGCGAGCCGCGCACTTCGCGACAAGCTGCGTCAAGCGCAGGACCTGCTCAGGCACCGGGTTCCCGACGGAGACCTGGCCTCCATCTTCGATCGGGCACTCGACCTGCTCATCGACCAGGTCAAGAAGGAGCGCTTCGCGACCGGTCGCAAGCCGCGGCCGCCGTCGAGGGAACCTGCGCAAGAACCCTCGTCGCGCCACATCCCCGACGCAATCAAGCGGACCGTCTACGAGCGCGACGCCGGACGGTGCACGTTCACGGATGACCGTGGGCGGAGGTGCGCCGAGACCGGTTCACTGGAATTCGATCACGTCGACGGTTTCGCGAAGACGCACTTGCACGCCGTAGATCGCATCCGGCTCCTCTGCCGCGCGCACAATCAGCACGCCGCGGAGCGGACCTACGGGCGGGCGTTCATGGAGCGAATGCGATCGTCAGGTGTCCCGACTCGTCCCGGGACGAGTCCTCAGCCCAGGCTGCTGTGACCGCTGGACATCACGGGTGACAAATCGGCCTCTGCGCCCTCTGCGAGCTCTGCGTGAAACCAAAGGATCTGCTAGATCGGCGCGGATGGGGCTGGTCAACGCGGTCAAGGAAGGCGGGGTGGCGGTGCTGGAGCTGAACGCGCCGCCCGCGAACACCTACAGCTACGAGATGATGCGCGAGCTGGACCAGCACGTGCTCGACGCCCGAATGGACGCCGGCGTGCACGTCGTGGTGGTGACCGGCGCGCGGCACGGGAAGACCGAGTTCTTCTGCGCCGGCGCGGACATCAAGATGCTGGAGAAGGCCGATCCCTATTTCAAGTACAACTTCTGCCTCCATGCCAACGAGACGCTGTGCCGGCTGGAGCAGACGCCCAAGCTGGTGATCGCGGCGATCAACGGGCATTGCGTGGGCGGCGGCCTGGAGATCGCGCTCGCCTGCGACCTGCGCATCGCGCGGCGCCAGGCGGGGAAGGTCGGGCTCCCGGAGGTCGCCCTGGGCGTGCTGCCCGGGACGGGCGGCACGCAGCGGCTGGCGCGCGCCCTGGGACGCGCGAAGGCGATCGAGCTGATGGCCGAGGGCGCCACGGTCGAGGTGGAGGAAGCCAAGGCGCTGGGCCTCGTCAACGCCGTGCTCGACGTGCCCGCCGACGGCTTCCGGGCGGCCGCGCTGGAGTACGCTCGCAGGTTCGTGCCGCCCGCCAAGGCGTCGCGCGCGGTGGGCTTCATCAAGCGCGCCGTCACCACCGGCCTCGAGGTCGGGCTCGAGCAGGGCCTGGCGCTCGAGCGCGAGCTGCAGCAGCGCCTGTTCGAAGGCAAGGACGCGGCCGAAGGGATCGCGGCCTACAACGCGCGGCGGAAGCCGGAGTTCAGCGGCACCTAGGTCATGACGTCCGCGCCATGAAAAGCGCAGCGCCGCCGACTAGGGCGGCGACTGGCCTTCGCGCTGGAACGCGGGCGCGTCCGGACCGCGGGGGCGGTCCATCAGGACGCGGAACGCGCACCGTCCGTCTCCGGTCTGGAACCGCTCCTCGCGGACCACCTCGAAGCCGAGCAGCCGCGAAAGGAGCGAGACGGTCAGGCTGCAGAGCACGGGCCGCTCGAGCGCGACGTTCAGGAACGGGCAGTTGTGCTCCACCAGCCGGAACCCGCCCGCCACCTCCTCGGCGTCCATGAACGGATCCTCTCCCTCGTACACGCCGCGCAGGGCCTCCACGCGCTCGCGCACGGACTTGCCGGCGAGCCGCGGCTCCCACTGCCGCGCACGCGCCTCGGTGAGGCTGGCGAGGATCCGGTCCAGCGATTCCGGACCCAGCTCGCTCGAGACCGCATCCAGGACCGCCACCGTCAGCGCGTCGTAGTGCTTGGGGAAGACGTGGTCGCCGGCCTGGGTGAGGCGATAGCGGGCGGCGGGGCGTCCGCTGTGGCGGGCGGCGGCGCGCTCGTGCAGCGCCTCGATCCACCCCTCGCGCTGCAGCTGCACCAGCTGCTGGCGCACCGCCTCGCCGGACATCCCCAGACGCTCCGCGAGCTGCGCGATGGCCAGCGGGCCCTCGCGCTTCAGCGCCTCGAGGATGCTCTGGCGCGTCCCGGTGGGCTGGGTGGACACGAAACAGATTCTACCGCCGTTGCCCACCCGATCTCCAGCGTTCGAGAACAATTCTCGATCCTGCGGCCGCGCTCCGGAGGAGCGGCCGGCTCAGTGCACCGTGTCCTGGCGGTTCTCCAGAGTCCGATTGTCGACGGTCACCAGGTCGTAGAACGCGTGCCCGACGCCGCCCGGCGACTCCGCGGTGCTCGGCGAGTTGGGGAAGGTGTCGTCGCAACCGGTGAACCCCGGCGGATTGCCGACGTACCCGAACGCGTTCCCGTCCGAGACGCCGTCGCCGTCGAGGTCGATCGCCAGCTGGAACCGCGGAGCGCCGCCGCCGCAGGTGCGGTCGACGAAGAAGTACTTGAGATCCAGCTGACAGCGAACTGCGCCTGGGAGGACCCCCTGCCTTCGGCGATGGTGGTGACGATCACGTCGTTGGTCGGATTCTTCGGATCCTGCGCGTCCTGGGCGGTGCCGAACAGCTCGAACTTGTGGCCCAGCCCGGGCAGGTCCTGCGAGAACGCCGGATCGGACGATCCCGTCAAAGGCGTCTGCGCGAGCGCCATGTGGCTCACCCAGTCGGGCGCCCCCGCGATGAGCGCCGCTCCGCCGCAGGCGAGCAGCGTCGCCGCCATGGCCGACAGCGAAGCGCGAGTCCTTCGAGTCTCCTGATCCACCGTTTCCTCCCCCAAGGGTTCCGGAACGGTTGCGCGGCCATGGCTGCTCGTCAATTTTGCCGGGTGTGCGTCCTCCTCCGCGCCGCGGAGGGCTTGTGCTGCCCGGTGAGGCGCTGGAACACGTCGCGGACGGCCCCGGGGACGCCCAGGCGCGAGGTGTCGACCGCCATCTCGGCCTGCGCGTAGAGCGGCTCGCGCACCTTGAGCAGCGCGCGCAGCTCCTCGCGGGCGTGCGGGCTGGCGGCGGAAGGACGTTCGTCGCCCTGGGCGAGGACCCGTTGCCAGTGATCGTCGGGCGTCGCCTGCAGCCACACCGTGCGGCAGCGCCGCTGGAGCAGGCGCCACGCCTCGCGATCGAGGACCAGCCCGCCGCCCGTGGCGAGGACGCCCGCCTCGGTCTCCGCCAGGAAGCGCGTCAGGACCTCGCGCGCGAGCCGCCGGTAGTACGCCTCGCCGTGCAGCGAGAAGATCCCCGGCAGGGAGAGACCCGCGGCCTGCTCGACCAGCGCGTCCAGCTCGAAGAACGGGACCGAGAGCTTCCCGGCCAGCGCGCGGCCGATGGTGCTCTTCCCCGCGCCGCGCAATCCGACCAGCGCGACCAGCGGACCCTCGCCGCGGCCGAAGCGCGCGCGCAACCAGCGCTCCGCCTCGTGCAGCTCGTCGCGCGAGAGTCCGGCGAGGAGCGCCGGCCCGGGTGCGGCCGGCGTCCCTTCCGCCTGGCCGAGCAGAGCGGAGGCGGTGGTCCCCAGCGCGCGCGCCACCTCGGCCAATCGGACCACCGAGATGTTGCCCGATCCGCCCTCGAGATCGGCGAGGAACCGCTCCGACACGCCGCTCTTGTCGGAGAGCGCCCGCCGGGACAGGCCGCGTTCCTCGCGCAGCCTGCGGACCGCGCTTCCCACCCCGCCCAGAAGCCCGTCCCTGGCCTGATCCATGAGTTGATGCACTATAGTGCAGTTCAGCGGCGCGCACAAGTGCGAGGTCACGCACTATACTGCTTGCGGAGCGCCGCGCGATGCGCTACTTTGTCGCGCGCATGGACAAGCCCGAGGAAGCCCCGCGGCCGTCGTTCGAGACGCATCCGAGCCGGTACCGGCACTGGACGCTGGCGGTGGAAGGCGAGATCGCCCGGCTGACCATGAAGGTGCAGCCGTTCGGCGGCCAGGACGCCGAGGTGGAGCTGAAGAGCAACTCCTACGATCTGTCGGTGGATATCGAGCTTGCCGATGCGGTGCAGAGGCTGCGCTTTTCGCATCCCTCGGTGAAGGCGGTGGTGGTCACCTCGGGGCACGACCGCATCTTCTGCGCGGGCGCGAACATCTACATGCTCGCCTCGTCGTCGCACCCCTTCAAGGTCAACTTCTGCAAGTACACCAACGAGACGCGGCTCTACCTCGAGGAGGCCAGCGCGCAGAGCGGCATCCGCTTCCTGGCCGCCTGCAACGGCGCCACCGCCG
>WNFH01006759.1_pt1 | contig 15516 bp, 15 predicted proteins | sample 5400411 | NCBI WGS metagenome assembly WNFH01 (sample SAMN13153347, study PRJNA577476) | soil metagenome | isolation source: 200 cm saprolite under Douglas fir tree site 2 hole 3 | place: USA:California | collected 2015-04-18
TCGATACAGCGCCAGGCGTGGAGCGGCCCGAGGCGCCCGCTACCTATAGCGAATGGGCTGGGCGGGGGTCGCTCAGGAGGGGATCAGGTCTCGTCCTTCGGGAAGTCGTCGCGCGCGGAGAGGCTGTTCTGGGGACCGAGATCGAGCTTGACCGTCTCGTCGGGCGGGATCTGAACGCGCAGGCGCCAGATCGGACGGCCGGCGACGCGGTTGGTGAGCTTGTAGCTGCCCGGGGGGATCTTCGGGAACTCGAAGCGCCCCTGGTCGTCGGCTCGGCGCACGTACTGACTTCCGGCCGTCGGCGTGCCATGGATACCCTGGAGGAAGAGCTGGAGCCGCGCCGTTTGGACCGGGCCATCGGGCCAGTTCACCTGTCCGCTCAGGCCGCTCGTGCCCGTTGCGCTGCTGTCGACCGCTGCCGCGTCCCGCGCCTTGCGCACGCCGCCGCCACGCTCGGCGAGCCAGCGCCGCGCTGTCTCGGCCTCTTCCGAGCCGGCGCGGGCGTTCGCGAGGACCCACCTGAACTCTTGCTCCGCCGCGTCGCTCAGGTCGAGGTACGTGTCCGTGATCGCGAGATAATAGTGCAGCTCGAGGCTCGCCGGTTCCTTGCCGAGCGCCTGGCGCAGGAGCGGAGCCGCGGCCGTCCAGTCCCCTCGCTGGAACGCGGCTCGGGCGAGTGCGGTAACGTCGACGTCTGCGGGCGCGGCCGTTGGCGCCGGCGCGGAGCGGCCGCAGCCCGCCAGCGCCAGGAGCGCGAGAGCGACGGCGAGGCGGAGCGGTTTCACAGCAGGTTCCTCAAGCGCAGATGCGCCTCGAGCGCCGCGCGCTGGTTTTGGGGCCCGGCGCCGGCCGTCGCCTGCTCGCTGAGCGTCTGGATCCGGATGTGCAGGCTCCGGACGGCGCCGGCGGTCACGGTCAGAACGCCGTTCGTGTCGAGACACCAGAGCCGGAGGGCCTCGACGCCGGGGGTGATGTCCGTCGTCGTCCCTCCGGATATGCGCTGCAGGTTGGTGCCGGTCAGGATGTACTGGACCGGCGTGCCGGCCCAGTCCGTAAACGTGATACTCGACGCCCCACCGCCTGACGGAATCGGTCCCGTCCCGCATCCCGCGCCGACCGTGGTGACGCCCTGCGCGGAGCGAAGCTCCCCGGTCAGCGCGTCAAGGGCCCAGCGGGCGTTTTGCTGCGTCTCGACGCGAGCGGCGCCGGTGATGTACGCGAACTGTCCCTGCTGCTGAACGATGAGGAGCGCAGCCATCATCATCGAGAGGACCGCGGCGGCAACAAGGATCTCGGCGAGCGTGAAGCCGCGCTGGTCACGGATCATCGCTGGGCCACCATCCACTCGAGCCGCACCGTGCGCGTCCGACTCGTCGCGCCGGGTGACCCCGAGCCCTCGTAGGTCACAGTCACCGTGATGAGCCGAGGCGCCGCCGTCCCCGTCCCCGGTACCGGCGTGTAGGTGAAGCCCGAGCAAGCGACGGCTCCGCAGTCGGTGATCCGCGTCGTGCGGGCGTAGCCCGGGAACCCGGCGACCGCGCTCTCGTCGGGGAACGTGACGTTCGTACCGGCGACGTAGGTCTCGCTGATCGCCGCGGTGCACGCAGCCCCGCTCGGAACGGGGGCCGCATTCCCGGCCGAGACGCCGACGCAGTCCGTCGCCGGGACGGCCGTCCATACGGCGGCGTGCGCCTGTTCGAGCCGTTGCTGGGCGACCAGGGTCGCCGTCGACTGCTGGTTGCCCTGCTGCAGGCCTCCCGCGGCCTGCGGCACGACTTGCAGGAGGGCGACGAAGCCGATCGCGATCAGGGCCACCGCGACGAGGATCTCGGTGAGAGAGAAGCCGCGTTCGTTGTCGATCATGGTCCTATGCTCACGCGTCCGTTTTGAACAACGGTGACGCTCAGGGTGCCGGCACCACTCGGGCTCAGCACGGTGTAGCTGCCGGCCTGGATGGCCGCGCCGAGATAGTTGAAGGTGACGTTCGCGGTCGCGCTGACGGTCACTCGGTTGTCGAGGCGGATGTTGCCGCCGCCGTCCGTGACGGGTCCCGTCCACGGTGCGGCGCCGCAGGTCCCGAGGTGGTACTGGAGGCGGGTGCCGTCCGTCGTCGTCACACAGACGTTCTTGTTCTCCCGGATGGCCAGCTCGCGCGCGCTGTTGAGGGCGGCCGCGACCTCGCGGGCGCCTGCCATCAGCGTCGACGTCCGCCAGTAGGTGAGCATCATGGGGACGGAGAACGCGGTGAGGATCCCGATCACCGCCAGCAGCACGATGAGCTCGGCGAGCGAAAACCCGCTCTCACCTCGCGTTGCGCGTCGTGCCATGGCTAGTCGGACACCTCGCGGTACGTTCCCGCCTGGAGACGGAAGTTCTGCGGGATGAATTGCCAGCTGCGCGTGTACGCGCAGTTGAACTTGACCCGCGAGTTACCGGTCGTGGTCGAGTCTGGGTCGACGAGCGTCGAGATGGCGGTTTCCGTCGTGTCGCGGATGTTCTGGGAGACGGCCAGCCCGTTGATCTCGCCCGTCCCGGTGCCGTTGTACGTGAGGTCGTTCACCACGTAGACCAACCCGTTGATCTTCATGTTGCCGCTGATCGCCAGCGCCCCGTTCACGATGATCCAGCCCTTGAACTGGTTCGGGCTCGACGGGTCGCCGATGAACGGGTTGCCGTCGATCAAGACGCTCGCGAAGTCTGCCGGGTTCTGCTGCGACATGACCATCGGAATGTCGTTCCCGCTGACGGTGTCGATGAACACGATCCCGTTCTTGACCTGGTTGCTCGCGCTGAAGTGCACGCTCCCCGTGTAGGCCGGGCTCGACGCCACTGTCCCGTTCGGGCTGCCAGGCCCGAAGTAGGTCCCGTTGAGCTGGGCCAGCGCGCGGAGGGTGTTGAAGTTCTTCGTGCTCAGGGTAATCGAGTCGAAGGTGCTGGATGGCGCGTTCTGCTGGTAGTCGGTCGACTGGTTCGGTGTGTTGTTGCCGTCCACCGCTCCCTTGATGGAGGCGGCGCCGCTTTCCGTGAGTGCCCCGACGCTGACGACGCCGAGCTTGTTGCCGCAGCTCGTGTCGAGCGTGGCGTCGATTGTCGAGTTGCCGCCGACGCCCACGTCCCCCTTCACGCACAGCGCGCAGGGAGTGTCAAACGCCACGTCCGGCAGCTTCTCGACGGTCGCCACGATCCTCCGGCGCGAGCGCGTGGGAGCCGTGTTGCCCGGGGCGTAACCGATCGCCTCGACCTCCCGCTGGTTCGTCCCCATCCCCGGCTTCCTCGTGACGGTCACCTCGAAGCCGCCGGTCGTGCCTGAAACCACGTACACGCTCCCGTTGTAAGGGGCCGGCGCGACGCTCCCGTCGATGGGCAACAGGGCGGGGTCGATCGCATACTGCGGAATCGCCGCGGGCACTGCCTTTGCGATCGCGCCCTGAGAGAGCGCCCACACGGCCCGCTCGAAGCCCGCCTCGGCCTGGGCGCGCGCCTGGGTCGCCAGCAGGTGGTTCTTCGCGATCATGGGCTCCGTCTGGGCAAGCGATACGAACGCGAGCATCAGTGAGGTCAGCACGAGCAGGAGGAGCACGGCCATGGGAAGCGCCAAGCCCCGCTCGTTCTTCCAAATAATCTCACGCATGGATATTCCTCTCCCCCTCGTGGTGTGGCGTTGCCCGACGCAGGCACCCGCACCAGAATCTATAGGCAAGCGACGTGCCAGGAGACCCCCCTCGCCACGCATTTGCTCATCCGTACTTAGGCTTCGGGAAAAACTCACGTGCGCGACAGGACGGCACCGTCGGCGAGAAACTGACAGCCGGGTGGCTGAAAACTTCTCGGCCCGAGCGGACAGTCTCGGCCGTTTGCCCACGGGAACGATACTGCCGAAGAGCTCAGCCCCGAGGGACACGTCAGCCCCCGAGCTTCTTGATGAGGTTGTCCATCTTCGTGCGAACAGCCGACTGACAGCCACAGTCGACGATCCAGTCATCGCGATCGGGCGCAGCGCCGCAGCCGTCCGTTCGCATGCGCAGGTTCCGGAGCATCTGGACAGCGGGCACCAGGTTTCCGGCATCGATGGATCGCAGGATGTCGGTCAGGCGGGCCTCGAACGCTCGCCGGAGTCCGAGGTTGCGGAACGCTGCATCGGGCATGGCGTCGACCACGTCTTTGATGCTGGCGACCTACGGCGGGCTTGCGGACAGCCCGCTCGCGATGAGGAAGGCCCTCGCAGAGCCCTGGCTCACCGTCCAGAGATTGCCGTTCTCATCCATGTCCAGCCCGGCGCCGTTGAACCCGGGGTCCGGGTGCGGCAGCGTCCCCGTCCCGTTGAGCCCGAGCGTGGGGACGATCGCGCACGTACTGGGGTCCAGTGCGTAGACGGTGTCGCTCTCACTGTTCGTGGCCACCCAGAGAACATTGAAGAGGGCGTTGTACGCGAGGCCCGAGATGTTATGGTCCGCCGGGGTACACTGGCTGACCACCGCTCCCCGGTCGGGATACGAGAGACCCTTGATGCGGTAGATGATCCCCTCGGTCCATCCACCGATGTAGAAGGTGTCGTCGGCCGCGCGGTATGCCAGGCCCCGCTGAGATTTGAGGGTCCAGGGAAACGCTCCGACGATCGAGCCCGCCATAGCGCCGGTCTCGGGGCTCCAGCAATAGATCCCTCTGTCACCGCCGACGTTCACTTGACACAGGAGCTTAGGGCCGGGCAGGTACGTCATGTCGGCGATCCAGCTCCCTACCCAGGCCGCAGCCCGTTGAACTCCTGTTGGCGTGCCGTCAATGGTGAACTCATAGTCTGTGTCCGGATCCACCACGTTGGAGATCCAGAGCCGACCCGTGTACCCCACGCCAAAGGGAGTGGCCGGCACCGAGATCACCCAGGATTTGAGAACGTCGCCCGGCGCGGCCGAGGCGATGCCCGGCGTCCAGACGGCCGCGGAGATCCACGCGGCAACGATCAGCACCATGACTCTCCGACGCACGCGCAGGTTCGCCGGTTGGTTCATTTCCGTGTTCCCCCTTTTGTTCCCCGCTCCCGTGCTGGGCGTCCTCGAGCCCACGACGCCCTTGGCCGTGTCCTCAGCGCGGCAGTTCGGTTGGCTTGCGTTCAACATGGCACCCCACCAGAGAAGCAAGGCGCTTGCCACCTGACGCGATTCTGTCCAGGCGTGAGCAAAGTCATAGGGGGAATTCATCGAAAAAATTATCGGAAAGTCATTCGATCCTGCGACAACCTTCGCTGCCGAGGCAGCGCACGCGGCAAGCTGACACCGGTATGACAATCAGCGGCACGGTGGCCGAGAAAAGCGCGCAAATGTTGCGGCAGGATTCTCAGGAGATGAACTACCTTTAGGTTACTAATGACTTCTGCGCGCTCATGACTGCTCATCGCCGGGGATCTACGGGGCCACGACGCTCCGATCGCGCCGTTGCTCTTCGTCGCGCGGGAGCGCGCCGAGGGGATTGCACTCTGGACGAGCGCGGCCACTATGGTCCTGGCGGGGGACCCCTTCGTGGCGCTGTATTTCTACGGGCTCGAGTCGGGGCTCGCTAAGGCGCGCTTGCGCGGCACCGCTCGTCGTCGGTCGCGCTCACTGCTCGGGGGCGCGTAGCTGACGCCGCTGGCCTTTCGCACATGGCCTTCAGGGCTTCGTCAATGGTCATCAGCGGAGAGTTCAGGTTGTAGAGGACCTGCTCGAGTTGATGCCCGTTGCTTCAGGATCCGGGGTTCACAGGCCGAACCCGCCCGTGTACCACGCCACGATCCTGTCGCCCCAGAACAGCGCCACGGCCCCGCCGGCGGCGAGAAAGGGGCCGAACGGGATCGGATCCTTGCGGCCCGACCGGCCTGAGGCCAGCAGCACGATCGCGAGAGCCCCACCGCAGACGACGCCGACGAACAGGGCGACGAGCACCACCTTCCAGCCGAGGAAGGCGCCGAGCATCGCGCCGAGCTTGAGGTCCCCGCCGCCCATGCCGCCGCCGCTCACGAGAATGACGGCCAGGAACAGACCGCCGGCGAGGACGATTCCGACGGCGGAATCGAGCCACGAGACGCGCCCGGTGGCCAGGTTGGCGGCCAGCCCCGCCAGGACGCCCGGGACGGTGATCACGTCCGGAATCAGCTGATGCTCGAGGTCGATGACCGTGATCGCGATGAGCGCCGCCAGGAGCCCGGCCGCAACGACGAATTCCGACGTCGGACCGAACGCGAGGTATGCCAGCGCGAGCGCAGTTGCCGTGACGAGCTCGACGATCGGGTAGCGCCACGAGATCGGCACGCCGCAGGCCCGACAACGACCGCGCAGGACGAGAAATGAAAGCACCGGAATATTGTCGTGCCACGCGATCGTGGTGCCGCATCCCGGGCACGCCGAGCGCGGGCGCCAGAGGCTGCGCCTCGCCGGGACGCGCGCGATCACGACGTTCAAGAAGCTCCCGATCGCGAGCCCGAAGAGCATGACGGCGGCGAGCGTGAAGACCGGCCTCGTGTGGGCGAGGGTCTGCAGCATCGCCTCACCAGGTCTGGACGAACGCCGGCCCGAGGCTCGCCGCCAGCTGGGCATCCAGCATGCCGAGGATCCCCCACGCGGTGTGCGCGGCGCCCGGGCGTCCCGACTCGAGGTACACGCGGGCGAGCCCCGCCCAGGCGTGCGGCATATCGTACTTCAGCGCGATCGCCTGGCGGAACAGGCTCGGCGCCTCGGCCAGCTTCCCGAGTTGGGCGTATGCGTAGCCCATGTTGACGTGAGGCCCGGCTTGGCGGGGATTGACCTTCATCGAGCGCTGCAAGGGCTCGATTGCCTCCTGGGCGCGCCTGTCGCTCAGAAGAGCGGCGCCCAGGTTGTTGAGCACGTCGACGTCGTTCGGGTACCGCTGGAGGTAGAGCCGGAAATGCTCGATGGCGCGGGGAAAGTCGCCGAGCGCCGCATGCGCGCCCCCGATGTTCATATGGATCCTCTCGTTGTTGGGTCGGAGCGCCAGCACCCGCTCGAATTCGGTCTTCGCCAGCCCGAAATATCCCTGCTTCGCGAGATAGGTCCCGAAGTTGCTACGACAGACGGCACAGTCCGGGTCGGACTCGAGCGCGTACCTCCACAGGCTCTCCGTATCCCGCCAGATCTGGACCTGCTGAGCGCTCAGGTAGGCCAGGCCGCAGAACCACACCACACCGAGGCCGGCCAGCATCCTGGCGAGCGACGGGCGGAGCGTGCCTGCCGCTCCCGCCCGGACGACGGCACCCGCGGCCGCGCCGACGACGAGCGCGAAGCCGAGTCCGGGGAGATAGCTGTACCGGTCGTTCGTCAGCTGGTGTCCGGAATGAACGATTCCGATCACCGGGCCCAGGGCGATCGCGTAGTAGGCCCAGACCGCGAGCCCGGCCGGCCACCGGCGCCTCAGCAGGACCACCGCCGCAGTGATCGCCGTCACGGCCATCGCGGGAACGAGGAATTGCCGGTCGAGCAGGATCACCCGCCGTGGAAGCTCGTAGAGCGGAGAGAGCCCCTGCGGCACCACGGTCTTCTCGAGGTAGAACCACAGGCTGTAGAACACCATGGCTGGGCGCGCGGACAATGGATACCGCGCGAGCGGCGTGATGAACATGTTCGCGTTCTGCGCGTAGTAGGTGACGGCACTGCCCGCGATAGCCAGAACCAGGAAAGGAATCTTTTCGAGCCACACGGCACGCGCCGGCGCTGCCATCCACTCCCGCCAGCACCCGCTGAGCCGGCGGAGGGGGTAGATGTCGAGCACGACGAGCGCCAGCGGCAGCACCATGACGCTTCCCTTCGAGACGAGAGCGAGGCCGTACAGGCCGACCGACGCTGCGAGCCGCCACCGCCGACGTCCCCCGCCTTCATCGCAGGCCTTGAGGTACATGAGGACCGTCAGCAGGAAGAACAGCCCGGAGAGCACGTCACGCCGTTCGGTCGCCCAGCCGACGGACTCGGCGCGCAGCGGGTGGACGGCGAAGAAGAGCGTGGCCGCGACCGCCGACACGCGGAGCGTGCCGCCGGCGAACCCGGCCGCCCGCCGGAGCAATCGCAGCGCGACGAAGTAGAAGACCGGGGCGTTCGCGGCGAAGATCACCAGGCTCGTCAGGTGGTAGCCCGCGGGCTTCATTCCCCAGATGACAAAGTCGAGACCGAACGTGAGCCAGGTGAGGGGGATCCAGTGGCCCAGCAGCACCGTGGTGAACATCCATCGGATGTGCGGCCACGTGAGCCCCCGATACTCCTGATTCCCGGTCAGCGTGACCTGGTCGTCCCACTCGACGAAGTCGTTCCAGAGGGCCGGCAGGAAGACCAGGAAGGTGACGAGGGCGAGTGCCAGCGGGATGATCCGCGGGCTCAGCAGGCGGGTGCTCAGCGTGCGCTCGATCGGTCGCGTGAACGTGCCGACCGCGACCTCGACGCCTTCGATCCCGGGCATGACTCGATCCCGGGCATGACTCTCCTCAGCGTGCGGATGCGAATCTCAGCGTGCGAACACAGAAGAGCGCACGGGAAGGGAGGGACCCTTCCCGTGCGCTGTGCGACGCGGACCCTTACGGCACCACGGCGCTGGTGCTGTCACCCGCCGCAGAGATCTGGAAGGTGCCGGCCACCGTGTTGGCAGTGTAGAAATATGAACCCAGCGGCGTCCAGTTGGCCGGCGGCTTAGGAAGCGACGCCATGAACGGACCGGCGACCTGGCCCTGGGGGTTGGTGGCCACGCCGGTGAGGAGCGCCAGCGCGGTCGGTAATGTTTCCATGTGGGCGGCATAGACCGTCGCCGCGGAGGCGAGAGTCCGGGTATCGGCCTGGGCCTTGGCGATCCGCGCGCGCGCCTGAACGTTGGCGTAGAGCGGGATGGCGATGGCCGCCAGGATGCCGATGATCGCGACGACGATCATCAACTCGATCAGGGTGAAGCCTCGCTCGTTGCTTAGCATGAGCCGTTTCTTCGTCCACCACCGAATCATTGGGATCCTCCCTCTTGTCCTTTCCACTAACGTGAATCGCGGCATTCGATTGTCGTAACCGGTCGAATTGCAGCTTCGATGCCACTCGTCGATCGAGGCGCAGCATCGACTTTTCAGCTAGTTAGGACTACATATTTCGGAGCTGGCCGATCGATCATGACGGGGCGCGGCAATCCGAGTGACGAAAAGCGTCAGGGCTGGGCGCGGGCTCGTGCGGCTAGTTACTTTTCGGTGCAGAAATGACGACAGACATCGACTCGGGATGCGGGATGGAGCTTCTGCATCTGAGGACCCAGGCGGTTCATGGCCCGGCGCGGCCGAGGAACCCCCCGCTTGATCGGTTGGCCGCAGGATGGGCAGACATCGGCGGCGGCCTGGTCGCTCACCTGATTCGAGCACTCGGGGCACGTGATCAGAGGCATCGTGGATCTGGCCTGCGGGTACTCATCGGACCCACGACCCGTCACGCAGAACGTCGCCGGCCAGCCTCGCGCATCGTACCGCATGAGCGGGAGGTCCCTGGCGCGCCATGCCCATCGCGATGGTGCCGATGCCCGCCCACGTGTCGAGCCGGCGGTGCAGGACGACGAGCGCCCGGCCCCGTGGCTCGAGTCGAGGCGCGCGAAGCCGAGGCAGGCCGTGAGGAGTGTGCGGCGGCGATCTTCCATGGAATCCATCGACAGGTCTCAGGTTGTGACGAGGAGAACGCTGGCTCGCGACCCAGCACGTGGGCCAGCCCGCATTCGGTGGCCTCTGCGTCGTTGACGCACCGGTCGAGCGTCCATATGGTCTGGCACGCCTCAATCTCTTCGCGGGTCCGAGGGAGTTTGCAATCGTCGCACGCCCACCAGCGAGGCATCGCCCGTCAGTTCCACGCCGCCCGCAGCTCGAGCCGCAGCAGATCCTCGGCAGCATCCAGCTCGGTGATCCACCGCTCGAACATGACGCCGCACGGGCAGGCCACCGTCACCCGGTAGCCGTGCGGCCCGGGCTCGGTGGCGTCGCCGATGAGCTGGCCGTGAGCCTGGTGGTTCTGGACGAAGGCGGTTAGGAGTATAACTCGCGACCGCCAAGGCGTCGGAGGGCCTCCAGCGCCGCCCTACGGCCCTTACGCCCTCATGAGCTCATCTGAACCTCCCTGCGAGAAAGACAGCGTTGAGCCCGTCCACGAGCTTGTCGATTTCGCCGTCCATCCCCATGATCGCGAACCGCTCCGGAAAGATCAGGCGGAACGTCTTCAGGGCCCCGACGGCGACCTCGCCGGTGGTCTTCAGGGCGAACGCGATGAGGACGGGTTTGTCGGTCAGGAGGACGGCCCCAAAGGCGTGGCCCTTGTCCGTGTCCATCCGGGTCGTGGCCGCGAGGACGCCCCGCGGATTGGGGTGAGCCCCGAACTCAATCGTCTGCTCGTAGAGAGCATGGAGAGCGGCCTCGGCGGCAGCGTCTCGCTCGGCGTGCGTCGCCCGGACGTTCCCGATGGTGAACTCGGCCCTGCACCGGCCTCCGCCTGCCAGAACGTCGTCAGCGCAGGCCCCCGAGCGCTCGGGTGAGACCTGGGGAAAGTGCCCTGAGAAGGCCAGGTCACGCTCAGGTCATGCCTTGGTCGCGTCCTGGTCGTGCACAGGTTCGTTCGATGACCACGCCCACGCCGTAGCCCTCCGAGTATCTGCGGCGAGCCCGGATGCGATAGCGAGTGCTTACTGATCGGAACGCGCGAGCCCGGCCGCGTTCACCTTCAGGCGGTCGGTGACCTGCTCATTCATGAACGCATGAACGCTGCTCCCATGTCGATATGCTTGAAGGCCATCGCGACCGCTGGGTGCGGGGGACGGAGCGCGAGTATACCCTCTAGGGGTATTCTCCTGTCTTGGGCAACAAACCACCAGAATTTTCGGTCCCCATCCCGTCATGAAGGGCGCCTCTGGGAGTGCATCGGTGAACCGGGCCGGCGTCAGATTGTTCGGAGTGAGCCAGGCACCGAGATAGGCGAAGGCTCCTGCGACAACTGCAAGAGCGACGCCGATCAGTACCAGTCGGGCGACCGTGCGATGCTCAGGGACCGCCGCTCGGTTTGTACCGGTGCCTCGAAGTAGGTCGACATCTTCCTCTCCAATCAAATCGAAGAGCATGGCGGCGTACTTCGGCCCTGGACCGCCGTTGTGACGCGCTCATCCTGAGCGCCGAGTGCATTGACTGACGGTTTCCGCAAGAATCTGAAAGCCGGCGCGCGCCGCTTCTGCGTCGATCTCGTGGTACCCGACCTGATCGAGCGCCGCACACCCGACCTTGGTGGGTCCGCCACGGCTGGGAGGGGGAACCCGCGTTTCGCGTCCTTGCGGAAACCGCACGCGGGCGGGGCGCTCGCGCCGCCACCGCCGTCACAAGAACGGTACTCCCATGACGACGTCACCAAGTCCGCGGCCGCCGCTTCCGCCTTTCGACCGGGACGCCGCGATCCAGAAAGTCGGGCTTGCCGGGGAAGCCTGGAACACTCGTGGCCCGGCAAGAGTCGCGACGGGCTATACCCCGGACAGCGTGTGTCACAATCGTGCGGAGTTTCTCTCCGGCCAGAAGGCACATGCAACTCACCGTTCCAAAACTCTTAAATCTGGGTATGCCGCGTCTAATCGGTGCACGAAGCGTACAAGCGATGCGGGACCCGAAGATGTCCCTTGAAAGGAGTGGGGCGAAGATGACGCGACATCTCGTCGTCGTGCTCGCGATGCTCGGTCTTGGGCTGCCGGCGATGGCCTACGCCCAGTCGGCCCGGGCTCAGCTCAAAGACGCCCAGGCCAAAGTTGTCGGGACCGCCACGCTCAGCGAAGTCCCCGGCGGCGTGCGCGTCAGCCTCCGGGTGAGCGGGCTCAAGCCGGGCCAGCACGGGTTTCACATTCACGCGGTCGGGAAGTGCGAGCCCCCAGACTTCATGTCGGCGGGTCCCCACTTCAATCCGTACGGGAAGCACCACGGTTTGGCCAATCCCGAGGGTCCGCATGCGGGGGATTTTCCGAACCTCGAAGTGAGAGCCGATGGAACGGGCTCCCTCGACGCGATCGCCTCGCTGATGAGGTTGAAGGAAGGCCCGAACTCGGTCTTCGGGCCGGGCGGCACCTCGCTGATCATCCACGTCGACCCGGACGATGAAAAAACCGATCCGGCGGGAAACTCAGGCGTACGGGTGGCCTGCGGTGTGATCGAGCGCTGACCGACGCCAGACGTCGCTTCGCGAGACCCGCCGCAGAAAGGGATCTTGCGAGCGCCGCGACTTTGGTACTACCCTGAATGACTCTTCAGGATTCAGGTATCGCGATGAACCCAAAGATCGTCATGGGGCCGAAACAATCCGCTCCGGATTCGGCACGTGATCGATTGGACAGCCCTGCCGTCCTCGTTCGCTGTTCTTCGCGCCAGCTCGTCCCAGGGTGCCTCTCGTGTTCTCCCCCGGGGCGATCTCAGAGCAGTGATGACCAATGAGACAGTGCCAGTTGAGCAACGCGGCACCGTGGTCGACGAATGGAGACGGGGTATGTGGAACGAGTTCGCTCCGGGCGAAAAGCTTTTGACGAAGGGCGAAGTCGCGCAGTTGTGCCGGGTCGAGATTCGCACCGTCGACCGATGGGTGGCTGCTGGCAAGATCAAGTGTTACCGAATCCCGAGCGGCCGCCTGCTGTTTCGAAACACAGATGTGCTGATGGCGGCCGATCGACGGGATGGGCGCGTCGTTCAGAACGTCCGTTGATCCGGCGCACCGTCCGAAGACTTTTTCGTCTGAGCACACACGGGTCCCGCGCGCTCACACCAATGAGGTCCGCGACATTGGGGGACATCATCGGACATTTCGCGCCAATCGCCGCTCTCCTGCTTGCGCGAGATCGGTGTCAGGGTTACTAGTCCGCTTGCGATGCCGTCGACGTGGTGCGGACCTTCGCGCGATCGAGGACCGCCGAGTCCGAGCTCAATGAGATTTTGCTCTGGCTCCCGCTCGTGTCGCGCCCGCAAAGGCGGAAGAGGAGGCGACCATGACTCGGCGAGGAACGATGGCGATACTGCGAACGTTCGCTATTGTTGTGTTGGCTGTGAGCGTCGCCCCTCAACCGGTCCCAGCCCAGAAGGCTGCGCCGGCCAAGAAGGAAAGCCCGCCGCCGCCCTATAACCCGTATCCAACGGGCATCCTCCCGGCCGATCTGGATTCGGAGATCGAAAGGGTCAGCCGCGAAGTCAGGCTCATCTTCCAGCAAGCGCTCGCCGAGTGGCGCGCCTTACCCCCTCCGAATCTGACGGGGCAACCGCCAACGCTGCAGGGCAGCGGCTACGACATGGTTCAAACGCTCGGCAAGCTGATGAACTACGACGAGAACATGTCCGTTTTCAAGAATCAGGCCTGCGCGTCCTGTCACATGCCGTACGCGGGGTTCAGCGGACCGATCCCGTCCGTCAACCTGACGATGGTCGCGTTTCCCGGATCGTTTCATTTCCGGGCCGGCAAGCGAACCGCGCAGCGATACACGTACGCCCCCTGGTTCCCCGTACTCCAGTTCAACGAAACCCAAGCCCTCTTCTTTGGCGGAAACTTCTGGGACTCACGGGCGACCGGATACCTGTTACAGAATCCTGACGCCGAGCAGGCGCAACACCCTCCCGTCGATACTCAAGAAATGGGTCTACCGGACACGGCGTGCATCGGGTTCCGGCTGTCCCAGGCCGAGTACCGACCTCTCTTCGAGCAGGTGTGGGGCAGGGGCTCGCTCAATATCAAGTTCCCGCACGACACCGAGAGGATCTGCGGAACCCCAGGAGGAGCTAAGGTGTTCGGCACGGACACCACGCCGGTCAAGCTGTCGCCAGAGGATCGCACCCAGGCCAACAGGGTCTTCGATAACTGGGGGCAGTCGGTGGACGCCTTCGAGAAATCAAAGGAGGTCAGTCCGTTCACGTCGAAATTCGACGCCTTCCTGAAGCGCTTAACCACGTTGACGGCAGACGAGAGGGCCGGTTACAACCTGTTCCGTGGCAAGGCCGGCTGCAATACATGCCACGTCGACGGCAGAGGGAGCACTCAGACGCCCGGGACGGGCTCGGGATCAATCCCCTCTACTACGACGGGGACCGATACCAGCCAAGCCGCGACGGTGAACCCTCTGTTTACCTGCTTCGGCTCGGCCAACCTGGGGCTGCCCCTGAATCCCAGGAATGCGTTTTACTATCAGACCAAGCCGGATTTCTTCGGCTTCACCCCCAATCCCCTCGGCTTCGCCTACCGAGACCTCGGACTCGGGACCTTCCTCAGAAGCGGTTTCGGTTCCGCTCCCAACCCGAACGCGGAGTGGATACCATTCGCCCCGAGTGTCGACGGCCAAATGCAGGTTATGACGGCGCGCAATGTGGCCATGGCGCCGACACAGTGCCCGACCACCGAGGCGCCAGGGGGGCCAGGCGGGTTCTTCCAGAAGGGGTTCTTCCACAATGGCTACGCCAAGAGCCTGAAGCAGCTCGTCCACTTCTACAACACGCGCGACGTGGCGGAATTCACCCAGTTCAATGTGACGTCAGGGCACTGCCCGGCGGGCACAATGGAAAAAGTGAACTGCTGGCCGATGCCTGAGGTGAGGAACAATATCGACATGACGACCGGCAATCTCGGCTTGACGGATCAGGAGGAGAACCAGGTCGTGGCCTTCCTGCAAACCCTCACGGACGGTTTCACAAAACCGTATCCCAACCGGAACACGTTTACGGGTGCGTGCATGTTCGGCGGTATGGCTTCGACCCAAGGGAATGAGTTTCTTATCCTCACGCCGCCGCTTCCGCCCTGCGCGTCGGCGGTCTGCGGCGTCGCTCCTGTTCCCAATCCGCCGATTCCGTAGCTGAACCGTCGCTAGACGGCGGACGCGACACGGAACGATCCGTCTCGCGTCCGCCACGGACGAGACATCCATGAATGGACTGCTTCTGACACTGGCGATCACGATCACGGTCGGCAGCCTGCTCGCGTTCCAGCCGGCTGCCGCGCAGGTACTTCCTCCTGCCAAGAGAGCCGAGCGCGTCGAGATCGCCAAAGGGCCCGAGCTCGAGTCGGCCACGAATCACCTGACCATCATGAGGTGGACGACCAACAACCCTGGGGGTTCGGACGTGCATTACGGCATCGTGCACTACGGTAGCGATCCGAAGGACCTGAGCCAGACGGCGAAAAATCCCATCAGGCTGAACCAGGGCCATGCGTACACGACGTTCCGCGTGCGCATCTATGACCTCAAGCCACGGACCACGTACTACTACACGGTCACCTCCGAGGAGAGCAATGGGACGAGCGATGGCGTGAAGAGCACTGTCCGCACGTTCACCACACCCGCCCCTGGCGAGATCATCGTGGGGGCTCGCCCCTAAAACGCGATCGAGGTGCGCGGCACACCGACCGCAGGCGGCAAGAGTGTCAACGCTAGCGTCCGGAGAGTTGATCAGCCCGCCACGGTGGAGGATCGGACGTGGGTCGCTCACGAGCGCATCCGCGTGAGGGCGGCTCCGCAGAGCCTCGAACCCTCGGCCCCGTG
>WNFH01001579.1_pt1 | contig 15510 bp, 15 predicted proteins | sample 5400411 | NCBI WGS metagenome assembly WNFH01 (sample SAMN13153347, study PRJNA577476) | soil metagenome | isolation source: 200 cm saprolite under Douglas fir tree site 2 hole 3 | place: USA:California | collected 2015-04-18
GACGTGATTGCATTCGAGCAGGATCTGTCCGCATCCGCAAATGCACATCATGCTATGACCGAGCTTGTTGAAGCGGGCATCGTCGCCGGCACCCATGAAAAGAAAAATTGCCAGGATAACGACGGCGAGTTGGACGCTGCGTTTTGAGAATTGGCAGTTCACCTAGTCACCTGCTCCGACCGGCTGCGGCTCGACTCGGGCTAGTACTGCGACTCGAACCGGGGCCGCGTTTGGAATCAGCGCTGTGATCGTGCCAAAGACCATCACGATCAGTCCTGTCCAGATCCAGGGCACCATCGGGTTAAGATGTGCTTTGATGATGGGCCGGCCGGTGGTCTCGTTGATGCCTTCGTAAACCAGATACAAATCGGTCACCAGCAGGAAGTCTTCCTTGAAGCTGGGATAAATGCGGGGCAGGGTCTGAGGCTGTCCGCTGGACTTGTAGAAGCGGCGCTCGGGATACATGGTCGTAACTTGCTTGCCGCCCCGGAATACGTTGATGATCGCCCATTCGTTACCGTAGTTGGGATTGTCTTCCTGGGTGTAGGACTGGCAGACCAGCGTGTATGGGCCGATGTAGATCTTGTCGCCGAAGCCCATCTCCTTCTCGACTTCTTTGTTGAAGGGAGTGCCGAGAATTCCGATGACAACCAGCGCCACGCCGAAATGCACGACGTATCCACCGTAGCGTCTCGTGTTGCGATGCCAAAGGTGGGCCATGGCGGCAAACAGGTTCATCTGGCTCTTGCCGGCGATCACGCGGCCTCCGCGGATGAACTCAGAAATCACCGTAAAGATCACGAGCATGGACAGCACGGCGGCCATGGTGGCGTAGAAATACGAAGGATCTTCCCACGGACGCACGCCGAAGATAATCATCACGATGCCGATCGAAACCGCGCCCACAGCCGGTAGCAGGAAATTACGCTTCAGGCTTTCTATCGAAGTCTTGCGCCAGGCGAGCAGCGGCCCAACGGCCGTGAGCAGCAGAAGCAGCAGCGCCACCGGAATCGCCACGCGATTGAAGAAGGGCGCGCCCACTGTGACTTTGTGTCCCTGGACCCACTCGGAGAGGATGGGGAAGAACGTTCCCCACAACACTGTGAAGCAGGCGACTAACAGGAGCAGGTTGTTGAACAGGAAACTCGATTCGCGCGAAACCAGCGACTCCAGTTTGTGTTCGCTCTTCAGGTGTGACTTGTTCTTCACGAAGAAGAACACGCAGGTGGCGAGCGTCAATGCCATGAACACGATGAACCAGTCGCCGATTGATGACTGCGCGAAGGCGTGCACCGAACTGATCACGCCCGAGCGCGTCAGGAAAGTTCCGAGCATCGAAAGCAGGAAGGTGGAGAAGATTAGCCACATGTTCCAGACTTTCAACATGCCGCGCTTCTCCTGCATCATGACCGAGTGCAGGAAAGCGGTGCCAGTCAGCCAGGGCATAAGCGAGGCATTTTCGACTGGGTCCCATCCCCAGTAGCCGCCCCAGCCCAGCACCGCGTAGGCCCAGTGCGCACCCAGAAAAACTCCGATGGTCAGAAAGCACCAGGTCGCCATCGTCCAGCGGCGTGTGATCTGGATCCACTTTTCGCCGGGATACTTCATGATCAGTGCGCCTAGCGCAAAGGCGAACGGGACGGTAAAGCCGACATATCCCAGATAGAGCATGGGAGGATGAATCACCATCTCCGGATACTGGAGGAGCGGATTCAGACCGTTGCCGTCGGGCGGGAGCGCGCCTTCCATGATGGCGAACGGGTGCGCCGCGAAATTCAAGATCATCAGGAAGAAAACCTGCACCGCGGCGATCACGACGGAGGCATGTGCGAACAGCCGCTGGTCAGTCTTGTAGCGGAGGCGCAGCACCAGTCCGTAGCCGCCCAGCAGGAGAGACCAGAACAGCAGCGACCCTTCCTGCCCGGACCACAACACGGCAAACTTATAGGCCGCCGGCAAATCGCGATTGCTGTGATGGAAAATGTAGGCTATGGAGAAATCATCGCGAAACGCGGAGAGGACTAGCACGACCGCCGCCAGTAGCACAGCGCCGAAGGCGGCAATCCCGGCGCGGCGCGCGGTTTCGCCCAGGCGCATCGAACCGGCATCGTGCCCAAACAAAGCAAGAACACCTGCGACGAATGAATACGAGCTGAGGCCCAGCGCCAACAGGAGCGCAAAGCTGCCAATTTGAGACATGGGGAAAACCCGGAGCTATTTTTTCAGATAAGCAAGCGTTACGCAATTCGCTGGACGGTCAGAGGTGCCTGCCGTTCACGAAGTTGGCTGATTCACTGTGACACGGAGGGACAGATCGGCTAGACGTCCGGGCTACCTATTTCGACGATTCCAGCGGATAAGCTTTCTCGCGCCAGACGCGGATTCCACCGTCCATCGAAAGAACATTGGTATAGCCCATTTTTTGCAGGTTGTCGGCTGCCAGGGCGGAACGGAAGCCGCCGCCGCAATAGAGCACCAGCGGAGTATTGAGATCGGCATACTTTCCTTCGATATCGCGCTCGATAATCCCCTTGCCCAGATGGACCGCGCCAGGAAGATGGCCCTGGTCGTATTCGCGATCCTCGCGGACATCAATGAGAACAAACTTTTCCCGTCGATCCATGCGCGCTTTGATTTCGTCGACGTTGGTTTCGCGCACGCGCTGTTTGGCGTCTTCGACAATCTTCAGGAAACGGGGCGGATGTTGCTGAGCCATGCTTGATCTCCCCCTAAAGTTTAACAGTGGCGGGGATCGATTTGTTCAGCCAAGACCAGCCTGAGATTTTCTTTGCGTCCTTGGCGAGTCCTTTGCGAACTTTGCGGTCAAAAGCCTTTAACCGCAAAGTTCGCCACGAATGCGGAAAGTTCGCAAAGAAAAAGTCCTCTTGCCTGAACCACGCCCGACTGTGCTAAAGATAAAAAGGCGTGCCATGACCCTGATCCTTCGCGAATCTCGCATCCACTCCTGCGGTTGCTATACGACTGCCCCGATTCGAAAGGGGACGCGGGTCGTGGAATATGTGGGCGAGCGCCTCAGCAACGATCAGGCCGATGATCTGTATGACGACGTGCCCATAACCTATCTTTTCGGACTCAATAGCGGCAAGCACGTCGTGGACGGCTACGGCGTGGCTGCCTTCATCAACCATTCCTGCCGGCCAAATTGCGAGACCGACATCATCGGGGGACGGATCTGGATCATCGCGCGGCGCGATATCGAGCGCGGGGAGGAACTCACCTACGACTACAACCTCTTCGATGGCGAAGAGGATGCGCCCTGCCTGTGCCGCGCCCCGCGCTGCCGGGGCAGCATGTACTCGGCGGCGCACCTGCGCAAAATGACCAGGGCACGAGCGAAGGCCGCGCGCGGTCCGATAAGCCCGCTCTCCGGTGCTACAATCGGGTCTTTCTGATCGCTTTGCTGATCCTGGAGCAAGCCCCATTGGAACGTGCAGCTACCCGCCTGGAATCCATTGTCGCTAAGGCTCTTCATATTGCGCCCGCGCAAGAGAGTCCGCTGCTCGCATGGCCGGTTGCCTGCGGCAGCGCCGTAGCCGAGCGGACACGGGCGGTCATTTTTTCGGCGGGCATTCTCCGAGTGGAAGTAGCCGACGCGGGATGGCGTCAGGAGTTGTCGTCGCTCGCCCCGCGCTACCTGGCTGCGATCAACCGATATTCCTCGACGCCGGTCCGTCGCATTGAGTTCGTGGTGAAGCCTGGATGAAGGTCACCGAAAAAGACGTCGCTTATGTGGCCGATCTGGCCAACCTCGAACTGACCGCCGACGAGCGCACCCGCATGCTCCACGATCTGAATTCCATCCTTGATTACATCGAGCGCCTGAATGAGCTGGACACCGACAAGGTCGCGCCCATGACGCAGATGTCGGACCTCAACGGAGTAGATGAATCCCGCCCGGGCAGCGAGCGCTTCGCATACGCTGCTCGGGAGGACATCCGCTACGGACTGCGCGAGTCCCTGCCCCATGACGTCGCTTTGAAAAACGCTCCGGAGACCGACGGCACGTTCTTTGAAGTTCCCAAGGTGATTGAGAGGTAGAGACTCCAGTCGAATTGCCGGTCTCCAACCTGCGATACGAGGTGAGCAATGGAACTGACCAGACGAAAGGCCTGTTTATCGCTGCTGCTCCTCAGCCGGGCTACAGCTGGGGCTTCGCAACTGGCTTCCTTGACTTCGAAGACCTATCGATTTGAAGACCTTCCCGTGAACAAAGAGAAGCAAGTTACTTACCGGGACATACTGGAGGGCCGCACTCACACGGGCGATTACCTGGAGGCCCATGAGACTGTTCTGGAGCCTGCCGCAATGCCGCATCCGCCACACCGTCACGTCGCCGAAGAGCTTTTCTTGATAAGTAAAGGGACTCTTGAGGTCACGATCTCGGGGAAACGTGCCCGGCTTGGTCCCGGATCGGCCTTTTTCATAGCTTCGAACGAGGAACACAGCATTCGCAATGTGGGGAGCACTCCGGCGCAGTATTTTGGGATCACACTGGGCGAAAAAGCTTCGTAGATGGCAACTGCATTCACAATCGATAGCGTCCGCAACGCGATCGCCGGGCGCACACTCACCGCCAGCGCGTTGGCAGAGGAGTTCTACACCCGGATCAAGCAGGAGGATCCGGAAATTGGCGCCTTTCTCACTCTGTCGAAAGAGCGCGCGGCTGCCAAGGCTGCGGAGATCGACAGACTGGCCGAAGCGGGCAACCCGCTTCCACCGCTCGCCGGAGTTCCGGTCGCCATCAAAGACGTGATGGTTACGCGCGATGTGCGGACAACCGCGGGCTCGAAGATTCTCGAAAACTTTGTTCCGCCCTACGACTGCACCGCGGTCGCGCGCATGGAAGCGGCCGGCGCGATAGTACTGGGCAAGCTCAACTGCGACGAGTTTGCCATGGGATCGTCTACGGAAAATTCTGCCTACCATCCGGTGCACAATCCGCGCGACAAAAGCCGCGTGCCAGGCGGGTCGTCAGGCGGATCGGCTGCTGCGGTGGCTGCGGGTATGGCAGTGGCGACGCTCGGCTCCGACACGGGCGGTTCGATCCGGCAGCCCGCTTCTTTCTGCGGTGTGGTCGGGTTGAAGCCCACTTATGGACGGGTCTCGCGTTACGGGCTGATTGCCTTCGCGTCATCGCTGGACCACATTGGCCCGTTCGCGAATACTGTCAAAGACGCCGCTTTGGTGCTGCGCACGATCGCGGGCCGCGATCCGATGGACTCCACCTCCGCCCCCGTGCCGGTGCCGAATTACGTCGCCGAACTGGAGACGCCGGTCGAGAGTATAAAGGTCGGCGTTGCCAAGGAGTACTTCGGTGACGGGCTCGATCCGGAAGTCCGCGCGGCGGTCGAAGCGGCCATTCAAAAGCTGGCAGAACTCGGATGCGAAATTGTCCCCGTCTCTTTGCCGCACACCGAGTACGCGATTCCGACGTACTACATTGTCGCGACCGCCGAAGCTTCGTCGAACCTGGCTCGCTATGACGGAGTACGCTACGGATTCCGCGCCCGCAATGCACGTACGCTCTCCGACATGTATCGATTCACTCGCGACGGCGGATTCGGGATGGAAGTGAAGCGCCGCATCATGCTGGGCACCTACGTCCTGAGTGCCGGGTATTACGACGCGTATTACCTGAAGGCGCAGCGGGTGCGCACTCTGCTCACGCGCGATTTCGACGAGGCGTTCAAGAAAGTCGACGTGATCGCCGCGCCCACTTGTCCCACACCGGCCTTTCGGTTGGGCGAGAAAGTGAATGATCCGCTGGCTATGTATCTGGCGGACATTTATACAGTGACGGCGAACCTGGCGGGAATTCCAGGGATTTCGGTGCCTTGTGGTGAGAACCATGAAAAGATGCCGATCGGCTTGCAGTTGTTTGGAAGGCACTTCGACGAGACGACGCTCTTGCGGTTGGCGCATGCGTATGAGCGGGCGCGAGGATAGGACCTTTACGTATCGACGCCGCGTGCGGCGTCTCCGGTGACGGAGGAGACGCGGTACGCCGCGTCTCTACAGGGGTTCATAGTAGCGCTCGCCGGCGCAGGCCCGGCATAAGACCCGGCCATCGCGTTGAATCTCGCGACGGAAATTGATCCCTTCGCCACACTCAGCGCAAACAATCCGGTCACCCTTGTACCCGGGAAATTCCTCAGCGGGGAGCTCGACCTTCACCCACTGTGTGGCGAACAGGTCGTCCCCAGGCATTTCGCGGTAGGCGAGCATCTGTTGCTGATTCTTGCTTTCGAGTTCCGGATGCATGGTGCGCGCCAGGGCCTTTGACGATTCTTTGGCCGCGATCCGGATTGCATTGCCGGTGGTCAAGTCCACAAATGTCGCAGCCATCTTTCCCCAGTCGCGAAACTTCAGCGCGCGCTTACCGAGACGGCATCCCGTTACTACTCCGATCGCGTCGGTGGCGCAGCGGTCAATTTCCACAAATGTGACCAGCCGCTTGCGATATTCTCTGTTGCCGCGCGGATCGTCGATGCCCAGCTTCTCCAGTCCCAGCATCGCCATGCGAACGCCGAGCACTTGTCCGGCGCACAGGTGGCCGTGGGCTTGCTCGGCGTCGTGGAGGTATTCGTCGAGGGATTTCATGGAAGTGGCCCGACCCTGATTAGGATACAACAGCGGGCGGGACGCCCGCCGGACAGCCGGCGAGACGCCGGCGCTACGCTCTACTTTCTTTTCCAGCGTACTCCGTCTTTCGTGTTCTCCACGATGATACCGGCGGCGATCAGCTCGCCACGCAGCGCATCGGAAGCTCTGAAGTTGCGGGATTTGCGCGCGGCTTCCATCTCGGCGATCTTCTGATTCACCTGCCCGTCTGAAAGCTGCTCCGAGCCGGCAATTTCGAGTAGCTCAGGACTGGCTTCTTTTTCCCGCCTTACAGTACCCGCCCAGTCAAGGACCGCTTTCATCTTAGGCTGATCATCGTCTTTCAGGACGCCAAAGACCTCGTCAAACTTCTCCAGCGCAGCCAGCAGCCGTTTGACATCGTCTTTGCGAACTTCGTTTGCATCCAGCGCGGCGTTGGCCTTGCGTGCCATATCGAAAAGGGCGGCTTGCGCCTGCGCGGTGTTCAGGTCATCTTCAAGCGCGTCCTTGATCCGGTCGACCGTTTCGCTGGCGAGTTGCACCATTGCCGGATTCGCGCCCTCCGGAAGCTGTGCGCTGGTCAGCCGAAAGCGAAAGTTGCGCAGTTTCTCGACCGAACTGGCTGCCGACTTCAACCCGTCAAAAGTAAAGTTCAGCTGATTGCGATAAGGAACCGAAGTCAGCAGCCAGCGAATCGAGGACGGCTTGTGTCCCTTGAGCACCAGGTCGCGGATGGTGAAGAAATTGCCGAGGCTCTTCGACATTTTCTCGCCTTCGACCAGCAGAAAGCGGGCGTGAAACCAGAAACGCGCGAAGGGCTGTCCGGTGAGCGACTCCGACTGCGCGATTTCATTTTCGTGATGCGGGAAGATGAGGTCTTCGCCGCCGGCGTGCAGATCGAAGCTTGGCCCCAGTTCTTCCATGGACATCACCGAACACTCGATGTGCCACCCCGGACGCCCCCGCCCAATGGGCGTGTCCCACGAAGCTTCCCCCGGTTTGGGCGCCTTCCAGAGAGCGAAGTCGCGAGCGCTATCTTTTTCGTATTCGTCCACATCCACGCGCGCGCCGTCTTCCATGCCGGCAAAATCTTTCTTGGAGAGCTTGCCGTATTGGGGAAACTTCCCAATGCGGAAGTAATACGAACCATCTTCCGTGCGATACGCGAGTCCTTTTTCCACCAGTTTTCCGATGAATTCCGCCATCTCCGGGATGTGTTCCGTCGCACGCACCAGTATCGGCCGCTCGATGTTCAAAGCCGCGGAGTCTTCCAGAAACGCCTGTTCGTATTTCGCCGTGTACTGCTGGACGGTCACCCCATCGCGCGCCGCGTTATGGATGATCTTGTCATCCACGTCGGTGATGTTCATCACGTAGCGCACGCCATACCCGCTCTGCCGGAGGAAGCGATATAGCAGGTCCACCGCAATGAACGTGCGGAAATTCCCGATGTGGCCGTAGTCGTAAACCGTCGGCCCGCAAGCGTACATGCGCACTTCTTTGTCCTGCAGCGGTTGGAACTCTTCGATTTTTGCGGAGAGCGTGTTGTAAAGGCGCAGGGCCATGGATGAGTTCGCGCTGCAAGGGCGAATCCATCATTCTAGGGGTGGGGAAAAATGGGGTCAAACCGAGAGCGGTCAAACCGAGAGCGGGTTAGGAGGTGGAGCGTTTCAAAGTTGCACCTATTACCACTTCGTTAACAGGGGGACCAGGGGGCCAGGTCCGGGAGCTAGGCTTCGGGCTGGGGCCTGGGCCGTGCGGCGGGGTGCGCGTGCGTTCGCGCGAGCGTGACCCAACTTCCTTTCATTTTCCTTGAAAAATTACAGCGGTATGGGCTTTACGTTGGGATGTTTTCTGACCCATTCGTCAGCTCTGCTTCGAGCCTCCGCTACTCTAGCCGGACCCAGCTTCTTATCCAGGGTCTTCAGCGCTTTCCGACTGGGCAAGTCTCCAAAGCGCGCTGCAAGGAGATGCCACATATAGCCCTTTACTTCATCTTTTGCAACTCCGATTCCCTTTGAATAGCTCACTCCTACGTTGTAAGCAGCAGGCGCATCGCCTTGCTCCGCAGCTTTCAGGAACCAACGAATAGCCTCTTCGAGATTCCTCTTAACACCTTGGCCGCGTGTGTAGAGCACACCCAAGTTCTGCTCGGCTTTCGCGTTACCCTGATCGGCTGCCTTTTGCAACCAGTACTGCGCCTGAGCATAATCTACGGCCACTCCCTTCCCGGCGTAATAGAATGTCCCTAAGTTTACCTGAGCTTCCACAGAGCCTTGGTTCGCCGCAGCATGTGCCCACCTTGCCGCTGCTCTCGCATTTCGTCTAAAAACATAGCCGTTAATGTAAGCTTTGCTGATATCGTTTTGCGCTTCCGCATTCCCTAATTCCGCTTTGCGCTTAAGGCCCTCTGCCCACTCTCTCTCTGCGGCAGTCGCGCCCGGTTGGAATTCGGAATTGCTGTCCGTCACCTGAGAAAAAGCGGGTGAGATCATGAACAGCACGAGGAAAAAAGAAATGATTATCGTTGCTAAGTCTTGCTCACAGGGGGCGCGCATCTCTGCCTTTCGAATGGACAATCGCGTAGCCCTCCAAAACTTAAGATCGGCTAACTTAACTTATGAAACCGCCTGAAACACAACCAGCCATGAACCCTGCGCTATCAAACTTCTCTTGTCCCGTTATACATAGAACCAAAGTGCATCACTTACCATCCGCGAAATCTTCCGAAACCAAGAATTACGTTTTTTACAACCGTTGCCCGTGGTAGTCATTGCGGACCTCAGCCCATCAACCCGCTGGGAGCGTAATAGTCGCCGTCGTCTTCCTTAAAAGATACGATGCCCCCGAGAATAAAACCGTGCCATCCAACACCTCGTAACGCATAGACTCTGTGGCCGTGTTCCATCATTTGAGCTGGATTACTGCGGAAACCTTCCAGAAAAGTCGCGTCCACTTCCTCAATCGTTAGCCCCTCAAACCACGTCCTTATTTCCATTGCTTTAACATCCTGGAACAATATGTCGAGCCTTGTTGGAGTTTCCTTAGTCTTCCTGCTTCGTAGCAATAGGACACGCCAACTAGCATCGTAACTGTAAATTACAAAACTCCGACTTGACTCGAATAGAGATACGTTCTTCATACTCAAAATGGGTTAGAAAGTTTCATCCCGCCCAGATAAAAATGCCGGGTGCATCCAGGCCCGGCATGTGGGGTTCGCCTCCCCGGAGACTGGCGCTCTTCCGTAGTGCCCTAACTCCTTTTCATGGTGTCAGTTAACGATCGATATACCTATGCTTAAGTACGTACACTATCGCAAGTACAATGTTCCACGTGGAACATATCACCAATTTTTAGATCAAGCCCCGCCCCCCCAGGAAAGACGCCCGCTGCAGTCCGTCGCGCACTCCTTTTCGGACGGCGCGGCCGTATCCGGCTGCGTCCATGCCGGCCAAAGTGGCCGCAGCAATTCCGCCGGGCGTTGCGGCCTCCTCGAGCAGAGACTCCAGTGAGTGCTTGCCATTGCGCCATGCGACGATCCCATCCGCCAACGCATGAGCGCTCGCCAGCAGTGCCGTCTTCCGGTCGAGGCCGGCTTCCTGCGCGGCGCGTGCCAGCGTGGCGAGAGCATGGTAGCCGTGGCTCGACGAGTAGGTCACAGTGAAAGCATCGAACTTGCTTTCCTGGATTTCGACAACCTGGCCGAAGCTCAGAAAGAAATTGCGAACGCGCTTGCGGTCCGACTGTAAGAGGCTTGCAGGGAAGGTCACTGCTGTCAGTCCGCGCCCACTGCGGCAGACCGGGCTCGGCATCGCTCGTGCCCAGCGTATCGGAGGGCCGAGTGTGTTGCGCAAGATCCGCAATGGCACACCCGCCGCCAGACTGACTGCGAGCATTGTCGTTTTCACTTTTCCGATGCTGCGAAGAAGTTCCCGCACCGAATCTGGGCGGACCGCAATGATCAGCATGCCGGCGCTCGAGACGGCGCGTCTCAGATCAGGTTCGACAGCGACGCGGTAGCGTTTTCTCAGTTCCTGCAGCTTGCCGGGATTGCGATCGTGAACGATGAAACGTTCTTTGACATTGGCAAGCCGAAGGCCAGCCAGCATCGCGGACGTGATGCGCCCACCGCCCAGGAAGACGACCGCGCTCACGCCAGCTCCGCGCAGACTTCATCGGCAGCCTGCAGGAGAGTCTCGACATCCTTCATTGTATGGACGGTCGAGATGATCCAGTGCAGTCCATTGGAGGGCGTCATATAGATTCCGCGGTCAAGTAGCCCGTGCACAAAGCGCGAATACTTTTGCGTATCCGCGTACTGGCAGTAGTCGCGATAGTCGTGGATCGCTTCGCTCCTGGTGAAGTAGATCTGGAACATCGGGCCGAAGCCCTGCACGACGGCGTCGATGTTTCTCCGGTGAAAGATATCGCGCAGCCCCGCGATGGCGGCATCACCGACGGCATAGATCTGCTTGTAGGCAGCACCGCTATTGGTCGCGAGCAGATCGAGATTGGCCGCGATCACACGCATCGTCAACCGGTGGCCGTTGAAGGTTCCATAGTGCAGCACCATGCCGGTTCCCCAGCGCATCCGGTCAAGAATCGCCCGCGGTCCCGCCACCGCGCCGATCGGAAATCCCGCGCCCAGTGCCTTCCCGAACGTGCTGAGGTCCGGCTTCAGATCGTAGTACTGCTGGCAGCCGCCGGGCGCATAGCGAAACCCCGTGACGACTTCGTCGAGAATGAACAGGGCTCCGTATTGATGGGCGAGATCGCCAACTTTTTGCAAGTAGCCCTCGCGCGGCAGGATGCAACCCATATTCGCCATGATCGGCTCGGTCATGATGGCTGCCAGCTCGCAGCCATCGCGCCGCAGAATATTTTCGAGCGCCTCCAGATCATTCCACGGCGCCAGCACCACATCGTCGAACGTTGCGGCTGGAATCCCCTCAGAATCGGGGAAGCGCGTGGGATTCTCCTTCGGTCCAAGCTGATCCGCCGGATGGCTGTGCCCGTTGAGGCAGTAGGGGTCATACCATCCGTGATAATGCCCCTCGAACTTCAGGAATTTCGTTCGCCCGGTGTGTGCGCGCGCCAGGCGCAGAGCCAGCATCGTGGCTTCGCTCCCGCTGTTGGTGAATCGGACTGCCTCGGCGGACGGAACCATGCTTCGGAAGCGCTCGGCAGCTTCTGCTTCCGCGGGAGTGGCGGCGGCGAAGTGTGAGCCCTCCGCCATTGTCTGCGAAACTACCTCAACAATTTTCGGATGTGCATGTCCCTGAATCAGCGCGCCGAACGACATCATGAAATCCACATACTCATTGCCATCGAGGTCCCATACGCGCGATCCGCGGCCGCGTTCCAACACAACTGGCCCGGGCGCATACACGGCTGCGCCTCGCGAAGGAGAGTTCACGCCTTCGATCAACGACTGCAGCGCGCGCTGATACCACTCTTTGGATCGCTGACGATTTCGGGTGCTCGTGGCTGTTGGCATGACTCTCGACTAATCGGCAGTCCCTCCGCCATCGACGACCAGCGCAGCTCCGGTCATGAATGAAGAATCGTCGCACGCAAGAAACAACACGGCTTTGGCAATCTCGTCCGGCGTTCCGATCCGTCCCATCGGACGGTTCTCGCAACCCGCGAGGTAAGTCCTCCAATCCAGGCCACGGAGCTTCGCGTCTTCCGGAAGCATGGGCGTGTCCACATCGCCGGGACAAATGCAGTTGACGCGAATCCCCTGCCGCCCGTGATCAACAGCCATGGCTTTGGTCAGCAGCACGACGCCGCCTTTCGAAGCGCAATACGCGACGGCCTTGTCGCCGCCCACCAGTCCCCATCCGGAACTGTTGTTGATGATCACTCCTCCGCCCTGCGCGATCATTGGAGCAAGCGCGTATTTCGACATCAGGAACGTGCCTTTCAGATTGATGTCAATTTGCAGGTCCCATTCTTCTTCCGAGCATTCGAGCGCAGTCTGCGGGAAAAAGACGCCGGCGTTGTTAAACAGAATGTCGAGGCGTCCAAACGAACTCAGCGTCTCGTCCACTGCGCGCCTGCATTCGGCGGCTTTGCGAACATCCGTACGAATGAAGATCGCCTTCCCGCCGGATTCGAGAATGCGCGCGGTGACAGCGTGGCCGCGGCTCTCATTCCTACCCGTAATCGCTACCTTCGCGCCTTCTCGCGCAAACAGATCGGCCACTGACTCGCCGATACCTGATGTGCCGCCCGTGATCAGAGCTACTTTGTTTTCGAGACGCATAATTTAGACCGATCCCGCCAGCCCACCGCCATCTACCACCAGCGCGGTGCCGGTCACAAACGAAGACGCGTCGCTCGCCAGATACAAGGCTGCCCGCGCGATTTCCTCGGGCGTCCCCACGCGACCTAGCGGCCGCTTCGCGGCTTCGGCAAGAAATCGGTCGCTGGCCTCTCCCAGCTGCTGAGCCTCGGTGCGCAACATGCCGGTGTCGGTGTCGCCGGGACAAATGCAGTTCACGCGAATGTTCTGCGGGCCGTGGTCGACGGCCATCGCTTTCGTCAGCAGCACGACCGCGCCCTTCGATGCACAATACACGGCTGCCTTCGCACCGCCCGTCAGGCCCCATCCAGAAGCTGTGTTGATGATCGAACCTCCACCCGCCTTCTGCATGTGCGGGATCACCTCCCGCGATAGCAGGAAGATGGACTTCACGTTGACTGCCATGACCCGATCCCAGTCTTCTTCGCTGAGATCGAGAACCGTCGCGCGCCGGATAATGCCGGCGTTGTTGAACAGAACGTCGATCTTGCCGAATTCGCGCAGCGTGCGCTCGACCACGCGTTGGCAATCGGCCGCGCGAGTGATATCAGCCGATTCAAAGCATCCTCGCCCGCCCGCTTTCTCAATTTCCGTGACGGTCTCTTGCCCCGTCTTTGCATTCACATCAGCGATCACAATCTCTGCGCCTTCCCTAGCAAACAACAATGCTGTTGCGCGACCAATGCCGGAAGCTCCACCCGTAATGATTGCAACTTTGTTGGCGAGTTGCATTTCTCAGCGGCTTGCCAGCCCTCCCACAGTTTCTCCGCCGTCACAGGTGTACACGTGCCCGGTTATGTTGGCGGCGTCGTCCGATGCGAGAAACGCAAACAGCGCCGCAATCTCCTCCGGCTGGGCGTGGCGGCGGAGGGGAATTTTCTGATTCACCTGTTCGAGCATCTCGTCGGTGTACTCGGCGCGCTGCATGGGTGTCAGGACGTAACCAGGGGCGACCGCGCATACGCGGACTTTGGGAGCGAGTTCGAGGGCCATGGATTTCGTCAGCGCAATTACGCCGGCCTTGGTGGCGTTGTAGTCCGCGTAATAGGGATAGCCCATCACGCCGTTGGTCGACGCTGTCTGGAGAATTACGCCGCTGCCGCGCTCCATCATGTGCCGCGCAGCTGTCTGGGCCGCGTAGAAGACGCCGGTGAGATTCACGGCGATCACTTTGTCCCACTCTTCGGGGGTGATGTCGAGAAAGTTGTGACGAATGCTGATGCCAGCGTTGTTGATCAGAATATCCACTCCGCCCATCAATTGAACGGCCTCAGCGAAGGCCGCCTCTACCTCCTTCAGGTCCGACACGTCGGCGGGAATCACGCCCGCTAAGTCTGGCAGTTCGTGCGCGATGTTTTCCCGAGCCTCGGCGTCGCGGTCGAGCACGCACACTACTGAGCCCTCATCGAGAAAGCGCGCCGCGGTAGCGGCTCCGATGCCGCCGGCGCCCCCGGTGATCAGGACTCGCTTCGCTTTCAACCCGCGCACGCACGTCTCCAGAAAAGAAAATCGGGCAGATCAGGATACCTGTCTGCCCGCAATCGTGCCATCTTGATTGAACGCTAGCCACCCGAGGTGAGACGCTGCTCCTCCGGCCGCAGCGCCTAAAGGCGTTTTCATAGTGCAGAACTGTCGGCATGCCTGAAGGCATGCCCTGATACGAACCATGCCCGGCGTGTCGTGATACGAACCACTGCTGGCAATGCCTTGATACGAATCACTGTGCGGGCATGCCGTGATACGAATCCAAACGGCGGGCTCTAGGGCTGCTGAACCACTTCAAGGAGCAAGTGGTCCTTGAATGCAGCCTGAATTTTCACTGTCCCGTTTGCAGTGACCGCAATCGAGCCAAGATCCTTGCTGTCGGCATAGTCATTCATCCGATACTTGCCGGGCGTGAGGCCGCGCAATTCGAGCTCGCCTTTCCACTGCACGGCAGACGGGGCAAAGAACGCATAGTACATCTTGTCGTCTTTGGCGATTGCGTATCCCTCGGGCGTGTCGTAGCCGTATACATACAGGTCTTTGAACTCGCCCTTCGAAAGCATCTTCTGGTTGTAGAGGCCGATCCATTTCTTCCAGTGCGCTTCTTTCTCTGTGGTCAGATTGACCGCCTGGTACTTCGGACCGGGATCAGGCCAGACAAACTTCGTTCCGACCACCCCGCCAGCCCCGATCGTGGAAGCGAAGTCGTCGCCGTGCTCGACCCAGTTGTTTCCGACTCGATCCATCGCTGAGAGTTCCACGTGATCTCCGTACACGGCGGCCTCCGGTCCCAGCAGCGCTTTGTACATCTTGATCCGACGCCGGACCTGCACCGCGCCGACTGGATCGGCCGTCACCGCCTGATCAATAAACGGCAGCCAGGCCAGCGAAGGCGGCGTACCGCATGGACAAGCCTGCGTTACGCTCTGCGGTTTGATCGCGCGGGTGGTCTGAAAAATTTCTTTGTACACATCCGCCATCGCATTCACCGAGTCCTGCGGAGTCTTGTGGTGGTGGGCCGGGTTGTAACAGGCGGGCACGCTGTAGATGTTGTCCAGCTTGCTCCCGTCAAATCCCCAGTCGCGGATGAACTTCTC
>WNFH01001580.1_pt1 | contig 15505 bp, 15 predicted proteins | sample 5400411 | NCBI WGS metagenome assembly WNFH01 (sample SAMN13153347, study PRJNA577476) | soil metagenome | isolation source: 200 cm saprolite under Douglas fir tree site 2 hole 3 | place: USA:California | collected 2015-04-18
CGGCCACCACGCGTCCCCCGGCGGAAGTCGTCCGCCAGACACCTGTGTCGCAAGCGCCGAATGGCATCTGCTATGCCGTCGCCGGCCAGGTCACAATCCCCGAATCCGATTTGGACCGGATGGTGGCTGCTGTCCCCAACTCCGCTGCCGCAGCCTTGCAACGCAAGGCTTACTACTTCGTCCCGCTCACCGTGAACCAGGGCGACGAGACCGTCATTGCCGACCGCTATGACGTTGCGCTGAGCGACAACGCCGTTTGCCATCGCAATCTTGATCTGGGCGACTCCCAGTGCGTGTTTATCTCAACCCGTCTGATGGACGACAAGTTCTCGGTCGCCTTCGAGTTCTATATCAATGTTGGCCACGCCGTGGTGGAACGCGCCGGTGTGTCACAGGATTTCGCTGATCTGGCCTGGAAGCAGGTGGAAGCGGGAGCGCGCGGGGAAACCTCGCTCGATGCCTGGGAGTCGCGCAAGCTGGCCACCGCGCCTGGTCCGGACGTCGAAAAATACAAGAACGAATATTTCGCCGCCAGCTTCGCCGACGCGATTTCCATCTATCTGCTTTCTTTGTTTATTGACGTGGACTATTACGATCTGCGCGAGCGCGACTACCCGTTGCTGGCGCCCGCCCAAATGGCCGAGCGCCTGCGCAAAGTGGCGGAGCTATTTCCGGCAAATCCGGGGTTCGAGTTTGCGATCTACTACAAGCGGAGGACTTGATTGAACCACAGATTCACATGGACCTCTGCGGCTCCTTTCCTGAGCTAGGACGTGAGCCGCTACGCCAATCGTCAATAAATCCTCCGTGTTCCTCTGTGCCCTCTGTGGTTAAAATCAACAATTCATGCCCATCACTGTTCGATCCTTCGCCAAGATCAACCTCGGCCTGCGCATTGGCGCGCTGCGGCCGGATGGCTTTCATGATCTGCGCACGGTCTATCAGACCATTGCGCTGCACGACTTCGTTAGCGTGCAGGTCAGCCGCGGGACGGGCATTGAAATCCGTTGCGAAGATCCGCGGGTTCCGAAGGATGAATCGAACACCTGCTATCGCATTGCGGAACAGGCCATGGCGGCGCTCAAGGCGCGGGGCCGCGTACTCGTCGAAATCGAGAAGCGTCTGCCCGTGCAAGGTGGGCTCGGTGGAGCATCCTCCAATGCGGTGGCCACCCTACTCGCCCTTGAACGCCAATTGAAGAAGGCACTGGCTGCCGGGGAGAGATTCCACGTCGCCGCTGAGGTTGGCTCCGATTTGCCGCTCTTTCTGGTTGGCGGAACCATCCTTGGCGTCAGCCACGGCGAGGAAGTCTATCCGCTCCCGGACCTGCCGCCGACCCCCTGCGTGGTAGCCACACCGGAAATCGGGGTTTCCACGCCCAAGGCTTTTGCGGATTGGGATCTGATGATGGCCACACAGGGGAATCCCGGGGAGCACGACCGGGAAGGGCACGACTTCGGTCGTGCCGAACATAGGGCCAACAGAAATGGGGCTTCAGCCCCTGAGGTGCCAACCACCGAGCTTCGCTCGGCCCGGACGGCCGGGGGCGGCCGTCCCCACGCGAGTCCTGCCGACACAACGGAACGGATCGCAACTCCGGCCAAATTGACGCCCTCCTCCCCCTCCGATAGAATGTTGCAGTACGGTCGCGCGGTTTCCGCGTGGCTGAGTGGTCAATCCCAGCGTAAGGCTAAGCCTGGGAGGGCTTTATCCGGTGTCCCTGTGGGCCAAGGCAGGGGCCGGGCCGAGACCCCGCTTCTCGACCTTGTCCGTACCGGGATCGAAAACGACTTTGAACGGGTCGTCTTTCCTCAGTATCCCGAGTTGCGCGAGATCAAGCGTGTGCTCGAGCGCGCAGGCGCTTTCTACGCCTCGCTTTCCGGTTCCGGCTCTGCCACTTACGGGCTGTTTGCGTCCCGTACAGCCGCGGAGAAGGCAGCGGCTCGGCTGCGTAACGACGGCATTCCGGCGGTGGCCACGACCACTTTGACGCGCCGGCAGTACTGGAAGAAGATTTTCGATTGAAGATTTCAGATTGCAGATTGATGATTTGTAGCGGGAGATGAGCTTTTCAATCTACAATCTGAAATCACCAAATCTGCAATCGGAAAACTGGGCCGTCGACTAATGGTAGGTCAAGTGCCTTTGGAGCACTTTGTCTAGGTTCGAATCCTAGCGGCCCAGCCAAATGCTGTTGCCGCGAACACGGCGCACAATGATCAGGATTCAGATCGTCGAGCGGGAGGGCGCGCAGTTGCTGGAAACCCTGAAAAGTGCCATCCGCTCCGGGGATCTCCGAACCTTCGAGCTCCACAAACACGGTCGCAAGGTTACGCATAAATCAAAGGATTACCACGGCTGGATGAACTGGGAGTCAAAGATGGGAGTTGTAACCTGCGAAATCGTTAGTCCTCACAAGCCTGGGCAGGAGTGGAAGATTCTGAGCAGTTTTGTGGGACGGCTGGCAGATCGCTACGGCGACCGCATTCACGGCATCGGCATCCAGTTCTTCGACGAAGTTGGTCAAAAACGGCATGCTGGCAAGCGCTAGGTCGATTCCTAAGCCGCCAGCTGGAAAACCGGCTTTCAGCCGTCAGTTTTCAGCCATCAGCCCCGGTACGGAAGCTGATCGCGGCAATGCTCGAGCTGAGGGCTGACGGCTGAGAGCTGAGGGCTAATATGGCAACTCTTGCGACAACGACGGAAAAGAAGGGCCACATGAGCGCCGACGAGAAGCCGGAGCGCAAGCCTCATCGCGGCCGCGTAGACGATAAGTTCAAGATCTTCTGCGGCACGGCCAACGAACCGCTGTGCGATGAGGTCTGCGCCTTCCTCGGCTTGACTCGTGGCCAGGCTATGGTCACACGTTTCTGCGACGGGGAAGCTTACGTCCAGATCCAGGAGAACGTGCGCGGAGCAGACGTTTTCGTCATGCAGCCCACTTGCCACCCGGTGGACGAGCACCTGATGGAACTGCTGTTGATGATCGATGCGCTCAAACGTGCCTCCGCCCGGCGCATTACTGCCGTAATTCCGTATTACGGGTATGCGCGGCAGGACCGCAAGGACAAGCCCCGCGCGCCCATTTCTTCCAAGCTTGTCGCCGACCTGCTCACCACCGCTGGCGCCGACCGCGCGTTGATCGTCGATTTGCACGCTCTGCAAATACAGGGCTTCTTCAACATCCCGGTAGACCACTTGTTCGCCTCTCCGGTGCTGGTGGATTATTTCAAGAAGTTGGACCTGCCGAATTTGACCGTGGTTTCCCCCGACGCCGGCGGCGTGGAGCGCGCCCGCTTCTTCGCCAAGAGGATGGACGCTGCACTGGCCATCGTCGATAAGCGCCGGGTGGATGTGAACGTGGCCGAGGTCATGCATGTGATCGGCGACGTCGACGGTCGCACCTGCTTGGTCATCGACGACCTGATTGATACCGCGGGCACCCTGGTGAAGACGGCGAGCGCTTTGCAGGAAAATGGCGCCCGTGCGGTTTATGCATGCGCATCGCACGCAGTGCTTTCCGGGCCTGCGGTGGAGAACGTTTCGAAGTCTTGCATCGCGCAAGTGGTGGTGACTAATACTATCCCGCTCACGGACGCCGCCAGGAAAGAACCCAAGATCAAGGTGCTTTCCATCGCTGGCTTGATCGGACGTGCCATCCAGTCGATTCACGAGGAAACCTCCGTCAGCGGATTATCCACGTAAACGGGAAACCAACTATGGCGACAGTAACCGAAAGCAACGTTTTGGAAGCGCAACCGCGAACCCCCGGCAACAAGAACGAAGCGCGCCGCGTGCGTCGTGGGGGAAAAATCCCCGGCGTGCTTTATGGCGCCGGCAAGAATACGCTGTCCCTCACCTTCGATCCTCGGCAGGTGGCGCGCATCCTGCACTCGGAGACCGGGCATAACACGATTTTCGATCTTTCTCTCAACGGCGGCGAGCGCACCAAGGCCATGATCGTGGACTGGCAGTACGAGCCGGTCAAAGGGGCTTTGCTGCATATCGACCTGATGCGCATCGCCATGGACCAGATGCTGAAGGTAGCGGTGCCGATCGTGCTCAAGGGGGAGGCTGCCGGCGTGAAACAGCAGGGCGGCATTCTGGAGCAGATCTTCCGCGAGGTGGAAATCGAGTGCTTGCCCAGCGACATCCCAAGCTCCATCGAGGCCGATGTTACCGAGCTGGTGTTCGGCAAGGTACTACGCGTGGCTGATCTGCCGCACAGCGCAAAACTTAAGTTTCTCTCCGACCCGAATCAGCCCGTGGCCCACATCATTACGGTCAAGGAAGAAGTGGCGCCCACGCCGGAAGCGGTTGCTGCCGAAGCTGCGGCCGTCCCTGCCGAGCCCGAAGTCATCAAGAAGGGCAAGCAGGAGGTGGAGGGAGAAGAAGGCGCGGAGCCCGCTGCCGAGAAGCCGGAGAAGCCCGAGAAGGCCGAGAAGCGAGAAAAGAAGTAGCCGGTGTCTGTGTGGGGACGGGTCTTTGACCCGCTAGGCCGAGCGGAGCTCGGCGGTGCAGCAACTTGGAAGGCGGCGTGAAACTGATCGTTGGCCTTGGCAACCCGGGCATCGAATATCAGCTCACGCCCCACAACATGGGTTTCCTCGCCATCGATCGCATTGCGAACCAGTGCGGCGTTCAAGTAAGAAACCGCCAGTGCCGGGCGCTCACGGCTCGGGCGGTGATCGGTTCAGAGCCGGTCCTTTTGGCCAAGCCGGAGACCTACATGAACCTGAGCGGCATGTCGGTGCGCGAGCTGATAACCAAGTACGAGGTCCGGCCGGAAGCAGATTTGATCGTCATTTACGACGAACTGGACTTGCCCTGGGGTACGATCCGCATCCGCCAGCGAGGTAGCTCGGCCGGGCACAACGGCATGGAGTCAGTCATCGACGCGCTGGGCACGCAGGAGTTTTTGCGCGTCCGGCTGGGCGTCGCGCCGGACCGGAAGATTGCCGACGGCATGAAGTATCTGCTGGCGCCGTTCCGCAAGGCGCGGCTTACGACGCTGGATGCGGTGCTTGACACCGCCGCCGAAGCAGTGAACGTGATTTTGAAGGAAGGCCCGGCAGCGGCCATGAACCGCTTCAACCGCAAGCCGGAGACGGAAAATTAGCCACGGATTCACACGGATGAGCACGGATCTGACTCTTAAGGATCTGAATTCTTAAGAATGACCCGTGCTGATCCGTGAAGATCCGTGGAAGATGGAGACAAAAGGTAATGAATCGCACTTATGAACTGATGTTCATCGTCCGGCCCGACATGACGGAGGAGGACCAGGACAAACTGATTTCCACTCTGGAATCCGCCGTGGCTTCCTCGAGCGGAAACGCGAAAAGCGTGGAGAAAATGGGCAAACGCCGCCTTGCGTACGCGGTTCGCGGATTCCGTGAGGGCATTTACGTGCTGCTTACCGTGGAAGGTGGCGGCGGGTTAATTCATGAACTGGAGCGCCGCTTGCGCGTTACCGAACCGGTAATCAAGTTCCTGACCGTGCGCATCGACGAGGAACAGAAGCGCCTGGACAAGATCAAGAAGATACGGGAGTCACGCCGCAAAACGGCCCCCGCACCCGCCGAACCCGGTGGCGAAACCGCTGCCGTTACGGCATAGCAGTCGTGAGTCGTTGGTCATTAGTCGTTAGCCACAAACGGCGCGAAGACTGGAGTGGGATTTTGGCTAACGACCAACGACTAACGGCCAACGACTAGCGGCCGATTTTAAGGAGCATCATGGCTGACGAAACCAGACCAGCAACATCACCCGCGGAAGGAACTTCCGGCGGAGAGCGGCCCGATCGGCCGGAGCGTCGTCCGCCTCGTCCGGGCGGGCCCGCGGGCCCAGGCGGGCGCGAGGGCGGCCGCAAGTATTTCCGTCGCAAGAAAGTTTGCAAATTCTGCGTGGAGAAGATTGAGGCCATCAACTACAAGGACGTTCGGCTGCTTGCGCAGTTCGTGGCAGAAAGCGGCAAGATCGTTCCGCGGCGGCTAACGGGTGTCTGCACCCCGCACCAGCGGCGCTTGTCCACGGCTATCAAGCGGGCGCGCAACATCGCCCTGTTGCCCTTCGCCGGCCGCGCCTCGTAAGAAACCAGCCACGGATCAACACCGATTTGCACGGCTTGATTAATTGAGATCCGTGAGAATCCGTGGCTAAAGAAAATCTAAGGAAGTCATTTTATGGAAGTCATCCTCAAGGAAGATGTACCCAAGTTGGGCTCGCGCGGCGATGTAGTGAAAGTCGCCGAGGGCTACGGCCGCAACTACCTGCTCCCCCGCAAACTGGCTATCGAAGCGTCGGAGAGCAACAAGGCGGTCATCGAGCAGATGAAGGCCGCCGCCGTGCGCCGCTCCGCCAAAGAGAAATCCCAGGCCGAAGAATTGTCCAAGCAATTCGACGGAGTCTCGGTTGCATTCCAGCGCCGCTCCGGCGAACACGACCAGCTTTTCGGCTCAGTTACGTCCGGTGACATCGCCGAAGCACTGGAGAAAAAGGGCTTCGACGTGGATCGCCGCAAGATCCAGCTCCACGAGCCGCTCAAGACCCTGGGCGAGTTCACCGTCCCGATCAAGCTGCACCGGGACGTGACCACGCATTTGAAGGTAGTGATCGAGAAGGAAGCGGAGTAGGAATGCTTATTGGGGCCAGCGTCTGGGCCCTTCGCGAGCAAAGCCTGGCTTGGACTCAGCATCTCGGGACCGCGTGAACCCTGAAGACACGCCCTGATACGAACTCTGGTATTTTTCGCAGCAGTTAACTCCTTTCCCAGGGCCGCGATGTGGGCAGCAAGAATCCTGCCAAACTCCTATAATTCATGCTCACGGTTCTGCCGCTGCCACGTCCATAGCTATGCGACCGGGAAGAACGGCTATGGCGCCCGGTTCAGTCGAGGCACAGCGAAAAACATGCCGGCCGATGCGTGGGCAGTACCTTTTGCGGTTGGCAAGTGTTCCCCTCCGGACGCAAGACGCGGCCAGGTGGAACGAGGCAGCGGAACCCAGGACCCCTTCCTGTGGGGCCACATGGCTGGGCAAAGTCTAGGCCGCATCGACGACACTTTACTCGTCCGCGAAGCGCAGCGCGGCAATCGCGCCGCCTTCGAGGAACTGGTGCGGAATTACGACCAAGCGGTGCTCCGGCTGGCCATGCACCTCACTGGGTCGGAGCACGAGGCCCAGGACATATACCAGGACGCGTTTCTGAAGGCGTACAAGAACGTCGGCAACTTCCGCTTCGAGTGCTCCTTCTACACCTGGATCTACCGCATCGTGACCAATCTTTGTCTTGATCACCTGCGCAAGAAACAGGTGCGCAAGGAAGACGCCCCGGTCGCGCTGGATGCGGAAGGCGGGCAATACGATGTGCTCGAGCAGGTGCCGGACGGTCGCGCTAGCTCCAATCCCGAGCACGACCTGATGCGCCGCGAGTTGGGCACCCGCATCAATCGCGCACTGGAGAGGTTGTCCCCACGCGAGCGCATGGTTTTCGAACTGAAGCATTATCACGGGCTGAAGTTGCGGACCGTGGGCGAGATTTTGAATACCACCGAAGAAACGGCGAAAAATACTTTATTCCGCGCCACTCAGAAGTTGCGTGGCGCTTTGGTGGACATGCGATGAACTGCCGCGAGCGCGTAGGGACAGCCGCCCTCGGCTGTCCAGCCGAGCGAGGTCGGCAGGAAACCTCCCGGTTTAAGGGGGTACGACTATGAAATGCGAGTGGGTGCGAGAAAACATTCTGCTGTATGTCTACAACGAACTGGCCGACGACGCCCGCTATGAGCTTGAGCAACATGTGGCCCGCTGTTCCGATTGCGCCGCCGAACTGAAAGCAAGCCGTCAGTTCCACGCCACGCTTTCGCAGCTCCCGGTGGAGGAGCCCCCGCCCAACCTGGTTGCAGGTTCCCGCATGCGGCTGCAAGAGGCGCTCGAAACCACTGAGCAGGGCGGCTTCTGGCAGCGCCTGATCTTCGACCCCGCAGCGTGGCTTCACCAGATCCGTTTCTCTCCCGCGCTGGCTGCCGTGATCTTTATCGTGGGCTTTGCCGGCGGCATCGGAACCACGTACAAAGTGGTTGCGGGTAACGGCTCGACGCAAATCGCTTCAGGAACCCTGACACACCCCATCGAATCTTCAATTTCTGGTATCAGTTCCATCACCCAAGAACCCGGCTCCAACCAGATCAGCATCAAGTACGACACGGTTTCCACCCAGGAGGCGCAGGGTTCGCTGAACGATCAGCGCATCCGGCAGCTTCTGCTTTTCGCCGCGGGTAACAACTACAACTCGGGTGTGCGCATGGATTCCGTGGACCTTCTGACGCAGAACCCGAACGATACCCATGTTCGTGAGGTACTTCTCTCTGCTTTGCGCTATGACTCGAATCCAGGCGTGCGGTTGAAGGCGCTGGGGGCTCTGGGGCCTTACGTGAAGGATGATGTGCGCGTCCGCGATGCTGTGCTCGAGGCTCTCGTGAACGATTCCAATCCCGGCCTTCGCACCGAGGCCCTGCATCTGCTCGAGCCGTGCCGCGTCGACGGCAGCGTGCGGGTTGTTCTGCAGAAGCTCGCGGAGAATGATCAGAACCCATACATCCGGTCGCAGGCCCGCAATGTGCTGGCGCAGTTGCCGGAGATTGATTGAGCAAGGATCGTAGGGACGGACGCTCTCGCCCGTCCAGGTCGGGCGCAGCCCGACAACAGAATGAATGAACGAAGACGGAAGGTACATGTTGAAGAAGTCCTCTAAACTCGTTGCGGCGCTGTTGCTGCTTTCGCCGCTGGCCACCGCGCAGCAGGCCCGCGTTTATCGCGAAGGCGGAAACTGGGCGCAGGAAATCACCGGAACTCTGGCCGCCGCGAAAAATCTCCGGGTCAAGGTGGAACTGGGCTCCGTGCGCGTGGAAGGCGGTTTGCAGCCGGGCATCAGCTATGTCATTCGCAATCGTGCTTATACCTCCACCGAAGACAAAGCCCGCCATGAATTCGATTCCTACAAGATCAGCGCTTACGTCCGCGGAGACACCGCCTGGATCGTCGGTGATTGGGAGGGTGGCAGGCCACATCGGTTCTCCGGCGATTTTGTGATCAACGTTCCCCACGATATGGAATGGGTCAAGGTGGAGACCGACGGGGGTGGTGTCACAACCACCGGCATCGCGGGCCGGGCCGACAGTGCGAGCGGAGGCGGCAGTATTCGGCTCGAGAACATCGGTGGCGCGATCAATGCTGAAACCGGTGGCGGCAGTATCGACGTTGGCACTGTCGGCTCCGATGTCAGCCTGCACACCGGCGGCGGCAGCATCAAGGTGGCTTCCGCTAAAGGTAAGATCAATGCCGAAAGCGGCGGAGGCAGCGTGGTCGTCTTCTCCGGTATGCAAGGAGCCGTGCTTGAAACCGGCGGTGGAAGCATCGAAGTGCAGCGTTGCGCGGGCCATGTCAAAGCCAGCACCGGCGGGGGCAGCATTGATTTGGGCGATATCGGTGGACCCGTGGAAATAGAAACCGGCGGGGGGAGCATCCGTCTGAGTTCCGCCAAGGGGCCGGTTCACGCCGAAACCGGCGGAGGGAGCATTGCCTTGAACGGCGTGCCCTCCGCCCACGCGGAGACAGGAGCCGGCTCCATCGTGGCCAAGTTTGTCGCCTCGGGTGGCGAGCGTACTGATTCCTTGCTGGAAACTTCCGCCGGCGACATCACCGTTTACCTGGCGTCGAACATGAACATCACGATTCGCGCCTCTATCGAGGTCGCCAATGGTCACCGCATCCACTCGGATTTTCCCGAAATAAGGATTACCGCGGAAGGCGGCGACTACGGTCCAAAAACAGTCATGGCTGAAGGCAATTTGAACGGCGGCGGCCCGGTGCTGAAGGTGCGCACCGCGACCGGGGACATCTCGTTCCGCCGTGCTAACCGTTAAGGGATCTTTTCAGTTTAGGGAGGTACAAATATGCGCAAACTGATCCTCAGGACGATGCTCATCCTGCCACTCCTGGCAGTCCTAATTTATGCCGTGGAATCCCTCGCCGCTCAGCCCTTCGGTGAGTCCATCGGATACTCGAGCGAAGATTTCTTCGACGGCGGGTCTTACCTGGGGGTGGACACGCGCGATGTTACCGCCGATCGTCTTGCCGCTCTCAAGCTGAAAGAAGAGCACGGCGTGGAAGTGACCATGGTGGATCAAGATGCTCCCGCCGGCAAGGCCGGCATCAAAGAACACGATGTGATCCTCAGCCTCAACGGAAGCGAGGTGGAGAGCGTCGAGCAACTGCGCCGCATGATCCGTGAGACCCCGCCGGGGCGCGTTGTTACGCTGGGCATCAGCCGGGATGGCCAGCCCATGACGATCAAAGCCCAACTGGCGGATCGTAAGAAGACTCTTGCCTTCGGGCCGAAAGTCAAAGACTTCAAGTTTGTCATGCCACCCATGCCTCCCATGCCTGATATCGACGTGCCGGTCTCAATCGTGATGGTGCATTCTGCCACCCGCAGCGGCCTAATGGTGGAAAACCTCACTCCCCAGCTGGGAGATTTCTTCGGCGCCAAGAACGGCCAAGGGGTTCTGGTGCGCTCGGTGGAGAAGGGAAGCCGCGCCGAGAAAGCCGGGTTTCGGGCGGGTGACGTGATCGTCCGGGTCAACGGCGAGCCCATCAATGACACTGGAGACTTCACCCATGCCCTGCGCGGCCGCAAGGACAACACGGTCAACGTCAACATCATCCGTGATAAGAAGGAGCAAACCCTCACGCTGACCCTGCCCGAGCGCAAAGAATCGGAGCTTTTCGAAGAGAGCTTTGACATTCCCGAAATCGATGCCGAAACCCGCATCGACCTAAGCCAGGTCCGGTCTGAAGCGGCGCGCATCGCGGCCGGAGAAATCCGTAGCCATCAAGGGGAGCTGAAAAGGGAAATTCTCGAAATGCAGCGCGAACTCCGTGATCAGCAACTTGAGCTCCAGGAAGAACTCAATCGGGAGCTGCAGGAGAACTGCACCGAAATTTAGGTTGTTTTGAGGCGCTTGCGACGGCACGGACCTCCCCGTCCGTGCCGTTTTGCTTGAACTATTTGCCTACCAAGTGCGCCACACACTTTTCGGCACCGGGCGCCAGGCACACCCGGTTCCTTCCCGCTTGCTTGGCTGCATACAATCCTGCATCGGCCGCCTTTACCAGTTCGTCCCGCGTGCTACCGTGATCGGGACAAGTCGCGGCTCCTGCACTGATGGTCACCGGCCGGGGTACGCCCGGGAATTGCCAGGTCTCGACCAACCTCCGCAGCTTTTCCGCCACGCCGACAGCGTGCGACGTGTTGGTTTGCGACAGCAGGATGGCGAATTCCTCGCCTCCATAACGGCACACTACGTCAATCTTTCGCAGTTGCTGGTGGAAAATCGAAGAAACCTGCCGCAACACCTCGTCTCCCAGCAAGTGCCCGAACTCGTCGTTCAGGCGCTTGAACTGGTCGATGTCCACCATGATCACGGCCATGCCGGTGCCGAATCGCCGGGCCCGTTCGATTTCCTCCGCGATGCGCAATTCGAAAAAGCGGCGGTTGAAGATTCCCGTCAGGCCGTCGAGATAAGCTAGTTGCTTGACCCGGTCCACATAATGGGCGTTCTGGATGGCGGTGGCGCAGATGTCAGCCACGGATTCAAGCGACTGCGTGTCATTGGCATTGAACGCACCTGCTCGGGCGCTGTCCAGCACCAGCACCCCGAGTGTCTGCCCGAAGGACACCAGCGGAATGCACATGCGGGAGCCTGTTTCCAGGTAGAAACCGATGTAATCCGGAGTTGCCTTAACGTCATCCTCGATCTGCGTTTTCCCGGCTTCCAAGGCTCGTCCCCACAACCCTGATCCGGCCGACAGACGCCCGCCTTCCGGGATGCGTGGGGTGAGGTTGCCGTGATGGGCCCGCAGGACCAGATCCTCCTCTTCCTTCAAGAGCACGGAAACATGAGAGACGCGGAATGCACGCTGAATCAACAAGCACACCTTCGACAGCAGTTCTTTCAGGTCCAGCACAGCCGTGGTTTGCTGCGCAATGGCGTTAATGGCCTCCAGTTGCGAAGCGCGGCGCCGTTCCAGCGAGTAGAGCTGCGCGTTCTGCAGCGCCATAGAGGCCTGCGTCGAAAACAGCGTCAGCAGATCAATGGTCTCCTCATCGAAGTGGTCGAGATTCTCGCTCTGGCAATCCAGCACGCCCACCACTTCGTCCCGCACCATCAGCGGGATCGCCAGTTCCGAGACGGTTTTGCTTGCCGATGAGATGTAACGTGGGTCCTTGCTAACATCCGGCACATAAACCGGACGCTTCTCCTTGGCTGCCGTACCTGTAAGCCCGGTGCCGATCGGCAGCCGGACGCTATCGCGCCCGGCATCCCAGCCGATCTGGCAGCGGGCATACAGTTCGTTTGTTTCCTTATCCAGCAACAAGATGGCGACATTCTGCAGGTGGAAGTAATCGCGCGCGATGATCAGGATTTGCTGCAGGACTTCGTCCAGATCAAAGGTGGACAATACCGCCTGGCTGGCGTCGTAAAGGATGGCGATTTTCTGCATGTTGCTGCCAGATTGTAACCTGTGACGCGGGTGTTACCGAGGTTCCGAAAGTAATATGAGGGGAGGGATCTGCCCAACCCCACTATTCCCGCAGCTTAGAGTTCCGCCTCCGCCCTGCCGCAATCTTGATAACGCCGAAGACCACCAGGCAGAACCAGAAATCCACCACCAGCCCAAGATCCATGCGGAAAGGTACATGCTTTGCCCCCGGCGGCAGATAAGGCATGAGCAGGAAGTACGCCGCGTTTCCTGCCAGGACCGCGACCAAAGCATGCACGAAATTTACCACTGCTGGTTTGGACACCGGAAGATCCCGGCAGCAACCTGGAATGGCTAAGTGCCAAGTGCTAACCGCTGCTTTTGTTACCATCCCTTCAGATGCTGGAACCCTCCACCTCCGTTCAGTACGTGAAGGGGATTGGCCCCCGCTTGGCCGAAGTATTAGCCGCCAAAGGTATCCATACCCTCGACGATCTGCTCCATTATCTGCCCTTTCGTTACGAGGACCGTCTGAACCCTCGGAGCATCCCTGAGCTGCGTGCGGGAGAAATGGCCACAGTGATTGCTGAAGTCCGCAATTCCGGCCTCTTCCGCACTCGCCGCATGCCGATCTTCCAGATGACTGCCGGGCAGGGAAGAACGCGCCTGCGTTGCATCTGGTTCAACGCCGCTTACCTTCGGGACAAGTTCACGCCGGGCCAGATGGTCGCCCTTTACGGCAAAGTGGAGCAAGACCTCTATGGTGGCGAGCTGCAACTGGTGCAGCCGCAATTTGAAATCATCGGCGATCCCGGTGATGACGGATCGGCCGACGCCGCTGAACAAAAAGTTGCTGCGTCGCTGGAAGTCGGACGAATCGTCCCTATTTATGAATCTGCCGGCCAGGGCCGCCTTACGCCGCGCTGGTTTCGTCGCATAATCCACACGGCATTGGAAAATCTCCCGCCCGAACTGCCCGATCCGATCCCCGCCGCCGTGCGCCGGCATCTGGGCCTCATCCCCCCGCGGGAAGCGCTGTGGAACGTTCACTGGCCTGATCCCGGCGAGAGCTTTGAAAACCTGCACTCCTCTCGCACGCCCGCCCACATCCGCCTCATTTTTGAGGAGCTCTTTTTCCTTGAGCTGGGGCTTGAACTTAAGCGCCGCCAGCAGAAAGCGCAGACCGGTATTGCGTTCCGGCTGGACGATGGTGTCCGCGCGGCCATCAAGAAAATCCTGCCTTTTCATCCCACTGCGGCGCAGAAGCGGGTGCTCAAGGAAATTGCCTCCGACATGGAAAGGCCTTTCCCCATGCGCCGCCTTCTGCAAGGCGACGTCGGCTCGGGCAAAACCATCGTGGCCTTTGAAGCGGCCATTATCGCGATGGAAAACGGATACCAGGTAGCGCTCATGGCGCCCACCGAAATCCTCGCCCAGCAGCATTATTTTTCCGCCCGGCGGATTCTTGAGGGAGTCGGCTACCGGGTAGTGCTGCTCACCGGCTCGCTCGAAGACGACCGCAAACGCGAAATTCGCCGGCACATCGCGCAGGGCAATGCCCAGTTAGTGATCGGAACTCACGCCCTGATCGAGCAAACGGTCGGATTCGAGAAACTGGGCCTGGTGATCGTGGACGAGCAGCACCGCTTCGGAGTGCTGCAGCGCTTCAAACTGATGAAGAAAAGCGATGCCCGTGTGGGGACGGGCGTCCTCGCCCGTCCGGTCGGGAGAAGCCTGGCAGCTCCCGCCGAGCCCGACGTCCTCGTCATGACCGCCACGCCGATTCCGCGCACTCTGGCTCTCACCCTCTACGGCGACCTCGACGTAAGCGTGCTCGACGAGATGCCTCCCGGCCGCACACCAATCCTAACTCGCCGCGTATCCGATGAACGCTCAGACGAAGTCTGGCAATTCGTGCGCAAGCAGGTTGCCGCCGGACACCAGGCCTACGTCGTCTATCCGGTCATCGAGGAAAACGAAGAGACCGAGCTCAAAGCCGCCATCAAGATGTTCAAAGAACTGAGCAAGCGCACTTTCCCCGACCTGCGGGTTGGCCTATTGCACGGCCGCCTCGAACCCGATCTGAAAGACCAGGTCATGCGCATGTTTCAAAAAGGCGAGCTGGACATTCTGGTTTCCACCACCGTGATCGAAGTCGGTGTGGATGTCGGCAACGCCACGGTTATGGTCATCGAGCACGCGGAGCGGTTCGGGCTTGCCCAACTCCACCAGCTTCGCGGACGCATCGGCCGCGGCGCCGCCAAGTCCTACTGCGTTCTGATGACCGGCGGCAAGGTCTCCGAAGATGGCGAACGTCGCCTGGACGCCTTGGTCCGCACTACTGACGGTTTTCAAATCGCCGAACTGGACCTCGAACTGCGCGGGCCCGGCGAGTTTTTCGGTACCCGCCAGGCCGGAATGCCCAACTTCCAGGTCGCCAACCTCATCCGCGATCGCCAGTTGCTGGAAGCGGCCAAGCGCGAAGCTGCGGCGGTGCTAGCTGGGCCGTCCCCAGAAATCTCGCAGGAGGAAATCAATCGCGCCCTGCGCCACATGCGCAATCGCTGGCAGCGGACCTACGGGCTGGTGGAGGTGGGGTAACATAGATCAGTTCGGTCGTTTTGTTTACCAGGAAAGCAGAAATCCGAAACCACTTCCCCTTCGTATTTGAAGTGGGCCCAAAACGACATTCATCAAGGAGAAACTCACCCATGCCAAGAAACTTTCGTCAATCCCTGCTTCTGGCGCTGCTGCTGGGCTTCATCCCGGCCGGCGCCCTAACCAGTTTCGCCGTTCTTCTGCCATCTGAACCTGCCTCGGCTTCGGCCCAGGCCCAGCCCGCGGCCCAGGCCTCCCTCTACAAGCGCCTCGGCGGCTACGACGCTCTCGCCGCAGTGACCGACGACTTCATCGGCCGCCTGGTTACCGACCCGAAGCTCGGACGCTTCTTTATCGGTTTC
>WNFH01001582.1_pt1 | contig 15503 bp, 11 predicted proteins | sample 5400411 | NCBI WGS metagenome assembly WNFH01 (sample SAMN13153347, study PRJNA577476) | soil metagenome | isolation source: 200 cm saprolite under Douglas fir tree site 2 hole 3 | place: USA:California | collected 2015-04-18
TCTTGCTTCGGCAACCAGCTGCAGAATATCGGCGGCCGGCTGCCGCAGGGTCTCTCCGTACGTTGTCAGCCGGATGGAACGCCCCAAACGCTCGAACAAGGGGCTGCCAACCTCTTTCTCCAGCTTCTGGATCTGCTGGGAGAGCGATGGTTGCGTGATACCGAGCTGTTCCGCAGCGCGAGTGAAACTACCCGTACGCACTATGGCAGAGAAGCAGCGTAGCTGATTAATCTCCATAGATTTGTCCCATTTAGACTAGAGAGACCCAAAATGAACCTATAGGTTTTTCTTATGTCACATATCAGTCTAACAACTTTTCTCCTATGGGTACAGTCTCCTAAACTTAAGATCAACCGTTTGGTTCAGAGATATGGGCGGTCGACCGATTAGGAAGAAAATGGCTCATTTCAATCGTGAGCGCGTGCCTGAGAGAGTGGTGCACGCGAAGGGTTCGGGTGCGTATGGATATTTTGTGTGTACGAATCCCGAGATGTCCAAGTACACAACCGCGAAATTGTTTTCCGGAGTAGGGAAGCGGACGCCGACCTTCATCCGGTTCTCGACGGTGGGCGGAGAGAAAGGATCGGCCGATACCGAACGCGATCCGCGCGGCTTCGCACTCAAGTTCTACACCGAGGAAGGGAACTGGGACATGGTGGGCAACAACACGCCGGTCTTCTTTATACGGGACCCGCTGAAGTTCGGTGACTTCATCCATACCCAGAAGCGCGATCCGCAGACCAACCTGAAATCGCCAACGATGATGTGGGATTTCTGGTCTCTGTCTCCGGAGTCACTGCACCAGGTGACCATTCTTTTCTCCGACCGCGGCACTCCCGATGGCTATCGCCACATGGACGGTTTCAGCAGCCACACCTTTAGCCTGATCAACAGCAAGAACGAGTTGTTCTACGTAAAGTGGCACTTCAAGAACAAGCAGGGGATCAAGAACTTCACTCGTGAGTCGGCGGACGAGATGCGGGCCAAAGATCCCGACTACTCGCAGCGCGATCTCTTCCATGCCATCGAAAAGGGCGAGTTTCCCAAGTGGCGGGTCGCGGTGCAGATCATGCCGGAAAAGGAAGCGGATACGTATCACCTCAATCCGTTTGATCTGACCAAGGTCTGGCCGCACAAGGACTATCCGCTGATCGAAGTCGGGGAACTAGTGCTGGATCGCAATCCCGAAAACTATTTTGCCGAAGTCGAGCAAGCCGCGTTCGATCCGAAAAACGTCGTGCCCGGAATGGGCTACTCTCCGGACAAAATGCTGCAGGGGCGATTGATCTCGTATCCGGATGCGCACCGGTATCGGATTGGAGTGAACTACGATGCTCTTCCGGTGAACAAGCCCCAGTGCCCGGTTCATACCTACCACCGGGACGGGGCGATGCGGTTCGACGGGAACGAAGGGTCAGCTCCGAACTACGAACCGAACAGCTTCAACGGTCCGGCAGAAGACGCGGCGTATCGTGAACGGGCGCGGACGATCACCGGCTCTGTGGATCGTCATAATCACCGCTCCGACGGTGACTACTACTCGCAACCCGGAAATCTCTACCGATTGATGAAACGGGATGCGCAGGAGCGGCTGGTCGGCAACATTGTGGCCAGCATGGGCTCGGTTCCGCGCGAGATTCAGGAGCGCCAGATACGGCATTTCTACAAGGCCGATCCGAACTGGGGACGCGGCGTGGCCGAAGGGTTGGGACTTCGGGCCGAAGAAGTGCTGAACGGCGAACTGGCAACCACCGGCGACTAACCTCAAACCGGCTGCGTTCGAGTCGCCTCACAGCGATTGGAACGCAGCCTGTTCAATGTTCACAAGAGCACGATCTTCTCATCTGTTCTTCGCCGCCTCGCCGGCGAGAACCATACAGGTTGAAGCAGAGCGAGCGATCAACCGGTCTTTCTCATCTACAATTTTGCATTCAACCAAGCCTACGGTGCGTCCCCGGGAGACAACGTAGGCTTCCGCTTTCAAGAGTCCATTCCACACCGGACGAAGGAAATTGATTTTCAGTTCAAGCGTGGTAAAGCTCTGGTCGAGCTGTAGCGTACTGGCGAATGAGATTCCCATGGCGGCGTCCGCTAGGTCGCACAGGATTCCTCCGTGCAGAGTTCCCATCGGGTTGGCGTGTTGCGCGGCTGCGTGAAATTCGGCCACTGCATGTCCGTCGGATTGGCTGATGAAATTGATGCCGAGGAAATCTGCCACGGGGAAGGTTTGCTGCAGGCCGCGTTTCTCTGAAAGTTTATCGTTCATGTCAGTTGTCCAGATGCGGTTTGTCGTCCCTGAGCTTCATTTTCCAACGCAGCCCCGATGACAGCCCCGCGGAGAGCGTTGCGGCCTACCATCGTGCCGGACGCAACAACGTATTCACGTCTACAATCTGATTGTTGCGACCAAACCCAAGTTTTCTGTATCTAATAGAATCATTCGGGTGGAGGCATTTCAGTCTCAAAATTTTATTTGTATGCGGTTCAAGACTAATCATGGCCAAACCAATATTACTTAGCGTAGATGACGACTCCGACGTTTTGCGGGCGATCGAGCGCGACTTGCGGTCAAATTATGGGGCTGAATACCGTGTGATCGGAAGCGATTCCCCCGAGGGCGCGCTGGATCTTTTGAAGAAGCTGAAGGTGCGCAATGACAGCGTAGCCCTACTGCTGGCCGACCAGCGCATGCCTCATATGGACGGCGTGGAGTTTCTGAAGGAAGCCACGCACCTTTTCCCCGATGCGAAGCGGGCGCTGCTTACCGCCTACGCGGACACTACCGCCGCGATCAGCGCAATCAATCAGGCCAATATCAATTACTTTTTCATGAAGCCGTGGGATCCGCCAGCCGAGCATCTGTATCCCCAGTTGGATGACTTGCTCGACGACTGGCAAGCTTCCTACCATCCGACGTTCGAAGGAATCCGGGTATTGGGCACGCGTTGGTCCCGCCGGTCGTACGAACTGCGTGATTTTCTGGCGCGAAACCATGTTCCGTATCAATGGGTTGACGTCGAGCTGTCCGCCAATGATCCCGAAACTAAGCGGCTTCTGGAAGCGCTGGGGCCCGAAGCGGCCAGTCTTCCTGTAGTTCTTTTCCCCGACGGGACGAAGCTTCTAGAGGGCGCTGCGACCGAGGTTGCGCAGAAAGTCGGGTTGCAAACCCGGGCGCAGACCAGCTTTTACGATTTGGCGATCGTTGGCGGCGGGCCAGCGGGTCTGGCTGCCGCCGTCTACGGCGCGTCGGAAGGCTTGCACACAGTGATGATCGAGCGCGAGGCCCCCGGTGGTCAGGCTGGCATGAGCTCGCGCATTGAGAATTACCTCGGATTTCCCAACGGACTCAGTGGCGGCGATTTGGCCCGGCGAGCAGTGGTGCAAGCCCGGCGTTTTGGAGTCGAAATCCTTTCGCCTCAGGAAGCCGTCGGCATCAGAACTGAGGGCTCGTACCGGATCATCAAGCTGGCGGACGGCATCGAAATTTCCTGCCACGCACTAATGATCGCCAGCGGCGTGCAATGGCGTCGTCTTGAAGCTCCGGGAATCGACCGGTTGCAGGGTTCGGGTGTCTATTATGGCGGTGGCGCCACCGAGGCATTGTCCTGTAAAGGGGAGATGGTCTACATCGTAGGCGGCGCGAACTCTGCCGGCCAGGCGGCCATGAACTTTGCCAAGTTCGCGGAGCGCGTAGTGATCCTGGTGCGCGGGGATTCTCTTGCCACCACCATGTCGCAATACTTGATTGACCAGATCAAGGAAATGCCTAACATTCAACTATGGGCGCACGCCAGCGTGGCCGAAGTGCACGGCGAAATGCATCTGGAGGAAGTCTCGGTCCTCTGTTCGGACACGAACAAGGTGGAGCGTGTGCCCGCAAGTTCGATGTTCATCTTTATCGGAGCGCTGCCGCGCACCGAGTGGCTGGGAAGCCTGGTCGAGCGTGACGAGCGCGGCTTCCTGCTGACTGGTCCCGATCTCATCCGCGATGGGCAACATCCCAAAGGGTGGGCTCTCGAGCGCGATCCCTTTCTGCTGGAGACGAATGTTCCTGGTATTTTCGCGGTAGGCGATGTGCGCCATGGTTCCGTCAAGCGGGTGGCTTCGGGAGTCGGCGAAGGATCCGTCGCAGTGCAATTCATCCATCAGTACTTGAGCAAGGTGTAAATGGCCGAAAAATCGGAACTACTTCGCGTCCCCGTTTTCGCGGATTTACCGGACGATCAGATCGTCTGGTTCCTCAGCCAATCACGAGAGCTGCATCTCAAGGCGGGTGATAGCTACTCGCGCCAGGGCGATCCAGCGGATGCGATGTTTGTGCTTCTTGAGGGGCAACTTCAGGGGCGGGGCGAACTTGGGGGCGAGACCATCATCTTTAACCTAAAGCCCGGCGACGTTACCGGATTGCTGCCGTTTTCCAGGATGAAGCAGTTTACGGTAAGTGGGCGAGCCGAGACGGACAGCCGCGCCCTCCGATTTCCTGCTTCGCTGTTTCCAGATCTCATACAGAAAATGCCGGTGTTGACCCAGCGGCTGGTAGGTTTGATGTCCGACCGAATCCGTGAAACCACCCGCATAGAGCAGCAGCGAGACCGGCTGGCCGGGTTAGGGAAGCTTTCCGCAGGCCTCGCGCATGAACTTAACAATCCTGCTTCCGCGGCCAAGCGGGCCACCAGCCAGTTGCGTGAGATCCTGAAACGTATCCGGGACGCCAGTCACGAGTTGGGAAGGCGAGACCTGACACCGGCTCAGAGAGCCGAGATAGAGAAACTGGAAGCTTGGTTCGTGCAGCAGGACGGACCTCCGGCGGATGCGCTGACCATCAGCGACCTGGAGGACCAGATTGATTCCCTGTTGCGCAGCCATGGTCAGAACGATCTGTGGCAACTGGCGGCTGATCTGGCGCGGAAGAACATCAAACCCGAGGCGCTGGAATCGTTGTTCTCAATCCTCGATGCGGACACCGCCCGGGCCGCTCTGGTGAGGATCGCCGCATCGGTGGAAGTGGCGGGCCTGCTGAACGAAATCGAAAGCAGTACGTCGCGAATTTCGGACCTGGTGCACGCGATCAAGGAATACACCTACATGGACCAGGCGCCGGTCCAGAACGTGGATATCGTGAAAGGCCTGGAAACCACGCTGACGATAATGAACCACAAACTCAAGCGAGGAGTGGCCGTGCAGCGCGACTACCCGGCGGCTCCTCTCCTCATTAACTCTTTTGGTAGCGAGCTCAACCAGGTCTGGACCAACATCATCGACAATGCGATCGATGCCATGAACGGCAAAGGCGAGTTGCGAGTTCGAGCCTACCGCGAGGATCCTTGCGTCGTAGTTGAGATCAGCGATGACGGTCCCGGAATTTCGCCGGAGGTAAAGGCCCACATTTTTGAACCGTTCTTCACCACCAAGGGAGTGGGAGAAGGTACCGGCCTCGGTCTCGACACGGTTCAGCGAATCGTGAGGAAGCACCGCGGAAGCATTCAGGTAAGCTCGAAACCCGGGAATACGCGTTTCCAGGTGTATCTACCGCTGGCACAAGCTCCGGTCTAAGAGATATTTCGTTATCTTCTAAGCCAATCTGCCCATCAGTTTGCTGCATTACCAGGTGGTTTAGGTCACTTGCGGGCATTGCAAGCTAAATTGCGAAGGGTGTCGTTCCCTGCTACACTTCTGCTCTCTGGGCCAGTGGTTACTGAGTTTTAACCGTCATTCAGGATTCTTAGCGAAGGGGGTGAGACTCACCTCCTTCGAATATCGGGCGCGGTGCATGTGAGTCCGGATCACACAACCGCCGGATTGGTAGCGGGTTCGTCTTCCTCCTTGAAGTGATCCGGTTCGCACGCAGCAGAACGGTGGAAGTATGCCCCCCCTGGCGGGCAATCTCGTCGGCCACTATCAGATCCTCTGCCAAGTTGGTGCTGGGGGCATGGGGACGGTCTTCAAGGCCTTCGACACCACCCTGCAACGCACCGTCGCCCTGAAATTCCTCACGCCGAATCCTACCAACATAGTCGATCGCGATGCTCTCCTGCGGGAAGCGCGGGCCGCCTCCACTCTCGATCACAAAAACATCGGTACGGTTCACGCCATCGAGGAGACCGACGACGGGCACCTATTTCTCGTGATGGCGTACTACGAAGGCCAGAGTCTTGCCTCGCGAATGACCGGCCCTCCGTTTCCGGTATTCGAAGCCGTCGAGATTGTCCAGCAAATCGCCGAAGGCCTCGGTCACGCACACCTGCACAACATCGTCCATCGCGACGTCAAACCGTCCAATGTGATTCTGACTTCAGGGGGAGAGGCCAAGATCGTCGACTTCGGCCTGGCCCGGTTTGTAGGCCCGGCGGCCGCCACCCAAACTCAGAACTTCTCGGGCACCCTGTCTTACATGTCGCCCGAGCAGGTAATGGGCCGGCCTGTCGACGCGCGTACCGACATCTGGTCGCTGGGCGTAATCACCTACCAGTTGCTCGCCAATCGTTTGCCCTTCCCTGGCGACAATCCCGCAGCCACCGTCAACGCAATCCTGCGCGCTTCGCCTCCTGAGCTGAGTGATAGTCCGCAGGGGCTCCGGAAAATTGTGCGCACGGCCCTGGCCGGGCGTCCGCAGGATCGTTATCAGTCCTGCGCAGATCTGTTGGGTGACCTACAAGACTTTAGTTCTTTGGCGAATCGTCCCACGGTAGGACGGAGTGGTCTCGAGGCCCAACGTCTCGGTCTGCTCGCGTTGCCTTCGCGCGCTTTCCGTTCCCTCCGCTTCGCACGCGGCCGTCGCTGGATGTTACTGCTGCCGCTGTTGTTGCTCGCAGGAATCCTGGCCGTATCCTTTCGCCATCAACTGTTCCCCGGGAAGCGTGCACAGGCTGAGGTTTCAGCTTCGCCCGCAGCCTACGAATCCTACCTACGTGGTCAGGAATACCTTGCCCGCTACGATAAGCCGGGGAACCTTGATGAAGCGATCAAATTGTTTGAGAGCACCACCCAGGCGGACCCCAAGTTTGCGTTGGCATTTGCCGCTTTGGGAGAGGCTTACTGGAACAAGTATTTGTTCGATGAAGATCCCAAGTGGGTGCAGTTGGCGTCAGCCGCCTGCAAGCGGGCAGCGGAGCTGAATGATCAGCTCCCCGCCGTCTACATAACTCTTGGCCGCATTCACAGCGGTACCGGGTTGCGCGACCTGGCCATCCAGGAATTCCAGCGCGCCCAGGAACTTGATCATCACAATGCCGCTGCTCTACTTGGCCTGGCGGACACATATGCTGATGTCGGCCGCAACCAGGAAGCCGAAGATCTCTACAAGAGGGCTTCTGCCATGCGTCCGGCGGACTCGGACGGATACTACCGGCTCGGCGCCTTCTACTATAGAGAGCACCGTTTCTCCGAGGCTGCGGACCAGTTTCGTCGTGTGATTGACCTTTTACCCGATCACGTCCCGGCCCACACCAGTCTTGGCACCACCCTGCTCAGTCTGGGCCGGGAAGACGAGGCTGAGGCCGAATTCAAAAAATCTTTGGCTCTGGCTCCGGACTATGTCGCCGCCAGCAACCTTGGGGTCATTTACTACAACCAGAAGCGTTTCGCCGAAGCAGCCGAAATGACCGAAAAGGCGCTGCAGGTCAACGACAAGGATTATCGCCTCTGGAACAATCTCGCCATCGCTTACGAGTGGTTGGGACAGCCGGACAAGGCCAGGCAGGCCTTCAGCCAGGAATTGACAAGGCTCGAACAGATTGCCCCTCTCCGCCCCGACGACGCGGAGGTTCACGCCAACCTCGGCGCGATGTATTCACAACTGCGTCTGCGCGACAAGGCCAAGATGCAACTGGATGCCGCGTTGGCGCTCTCCCCGGACGACGCCGGAATCCTCGGCAAGGCCGGGGAGGCCTATGAGAACCTCGGCGAACGATCGCTCGCGCTCGAATATTTCCGGAAGGCATTGCAGAAAGGATGGACCCTCGAAGACCTGAAGATGAATCCAGACTTGCGTTCCCTATTGTCCGACCCCAACGCTCGCCGTGTGCTGGAGAAAGCGTTGCCGTCGACTACCCAACGGGCAGTGTCTGCGACCCGTTGAATCTGGCACTCCGATGCACGGATCGAGTGTGCGAACAAAACATGCGACAGGAGGCCTCTATGGCTACAGCATCTCAGCTACCCAAACTGGAAACAATACGCCTGACACCATCAGGACAAAAACTCACAAAGGACCTGACAGCTGTCTATTTGCCGGACGGCGGCTGCAACTTCTTCGTCCATGGTTCTGACCGCTATGTTGTGCTGTTCAGCGATCCCAAAGTGTTTGGGGTGTCGCTCGCCGCGCTGAAAAAGGGCGACAATCTCTTTGCCCGCGTGAACACCCGCCAAACCGAGTGTCACATCTTCACTGAAAACAGCGCGATCCATGCGCTCCATGGAGAGGACGCAGCCACCGCGCCGATCATAATTCCCCCCAAAGGACCGGGTCCCCATCGTATTCGATGACGGCATGAGAGTTGCCAGGTCTCGTTGTCGCTGAACTTGGATGCCTCGAGGCCGCCTGTGGCGGCGGCCTTTTGTCTTCCTTATTCGTTCGGAGAGCGGCACGTCTGAAGACCAAGACCCGGGCGGCCTCGACGCCCTACGGCGTGTACGTGAAGTTGCTGATGTACATGTACCGGGTCGGTCCGACGGTGGCCATGCCTCCCCAGGTTGACTTGTTGGTGCCCCACATGTTGAACAGGAACGGGGCGGGGGCGCTGGGTACGGCCTGAGTATGCGAGACCACCAGCTGGCCGTCGATGTACCAGTCGACGTGCGTGGCTGCCCAGACAATTTTGAAGTCGTGGCTATTTCCCTGGTGGAATCCGGTGATCTCGGTGTCCTGAAAGTTTGATACGCCTTTCCAGTTGGTGCAGTCTACGGCGTCGGGTTTGTTTCCTACCTGCTCCATATCAATTTCAGTCGCGGAGTTAGGCGCGTAGAGAAAGCCCGAGGAATCGGAACCAGAAAGAACGTTGTCCACCCTGGAAGTGAACTCAAACGTGCCATAGCTGAAGGTCTGCTTGGTCATGACTTCCGAGCCGCTCGACAGGATCTGGCTGCCGTTCTGGGTTTGCGTGAGTGACAGAACCAGCTCAGATCCGACAGACACGTTCATCGGATCGAATGTGCCCACGTTCCCATTCACATTGCCAACCGGGGGAGCGGAACCGTTGTGCGTCTCCCAATCGTATCCCGAGAAAGTGAACTCACTCGGACCGACTACCGAGGATGAGGTGCTGCCAGACGAACCAGAGCTCGAGCTACCGCTACCTGAAGATCCGCTGCTCGTTGTGCCACTGCCGGAAGATCCAGTGCTTGACGTGCCGCTGCCAGGAGAGCTGCTGGAGCCACTGCCACTGGAAGATCCAGTGTGACTGGGCGTGAAGGGCATGCTTCCTCCACCGCACCCTGCCAGGAAAAGAACCGCCAACAGCAAAACAGTTATCCTCTGCATGAAATGTCCCTTTAGTCGAGGGTACTGGCTTGCGAATCCCTCGCGGTCAGATGGACAGCAGAGTTTGAGAATGTCCAATTTCATACTGCTTGAGTCCTGAAGGTTAATTCCCCGCGTCCCCGCAATGATCTCCACAGCGCGTGTCCTTGAAAGAGCCATCAGTGAACAAGCGCGCTGGTTACTTCAATAATCAAAACTAACATCACACCGGCGCAAGTCCGCCGTTACGGAAGGCCCTGCTTAGGCTGGAACTGTCGCGAGCCGCTGCCATGCTATCGTCTCCCGCTTCATGCTCTTACTGGCACAGGCACGTGCTGTCCGTCGTTGGACTTCGTAGGGTTGGAGTCATGAAGCAGGAGGGAAGTCTTTTCGAATTGAGTCAGTGCGGAGCAGCCTGTCAGAGAGCGGGCTACCGCCCAACACTCTTGCAGCAAGAGAGAAATGGCTCACCCTCGGCGTGCAGGAGTGAGCCAGAACAAGCGGTTAGACCTTCTACTGGTGTGCCAGAAGAATCATGCCGCCTGAGATTTTGCCATGATCTGGTACGTTCCATCCCAAGTGTTTTCAACTTCCAGGAGCGAAGTCATCCGGCCTTTGTACTTGCCGCCACCGGTAAGACCCTTCAACTTTCCCGTGCCGCCGGTAAACGTCCAGGCGCCTTCGAGGGTGACTTGTCCGCCGGAAGCGGCGATCCTGCCTTCAAAGGTGCCGAAGTCGCGGTCGCCGTCGGAATGCTCGTTGACGAAGTAGCCGCGCTGCGGACCGTTGCCAGCGATCAAATCGGCCGTGCCCCAGTAGGTGATTTTGGAATTGTTCCACTTCTCATCAGTTGATTTCTGGACGCCTCTTACCTCGAGCAGGCTCAGGTCGTGGTCGGAGATGTCGTCCAGTGTAATGGTTGACTGCGCGGTGGCTCTCCCAGAGAAAGAGCCGGAGAGGTTCGGCATGGTTCCCTCCTTAGGTCAATAGAGATTTCCTGCTTGGCCTCAAGAACCGGAGGATTGTACACCCGTTTCTCTCCGGTAGTCTGTTTGAACGAAATCCCATCTTGGCTGCTGCAAAAGGCGTGTGAACAGCCACAAGCAAGCCGATGTGGACCTGATCAGGAACCCGTGCTTTCGCTCCATCATTGCGGTGCTGAACCAGGCTCTCTCCGAATCGCGGCTCGCTTTTCTAGATTGCTCTGCACTCGTGAAATGTCTTGGGATCACTTACAGCACATGCTTGGATCGTTTTGCACTGCCGCGATAGTGGAAGATGTTTTCCTCTTCTAGGCGAATGCTCTTCCTTCCACATCAACTGCCGTCGTTACTTTAGTAATGCGTTGCGGTAATCAATCGGCTGTTACGAGACCCCGGTCAGACGCGGCTACTGGCGCGGCTTTCAAGCTATCCCAATCCGCTAAGTGCTGTCTCTGGCGGCAGTTCCGAACCGCACGTCAGCAGCGCAGAGAACCGCTTTCCATCCCACGCTGTGATCCATCCACGTTGGCATCGGGGTTGCATTATCAGTTGTGAAAGTTCCTCAACCGGCAATGAAAAAAAGTGTCAATACGATCTTGATGGTGAGCTTGCTTACCGGCTGTTGCCTGGCGCAACCCTCCGCCCTCAAGGTGCTGCCCTGGAATAACCATCCAGCAGCGTTGTCACTTACATTCGACGATTCGCGTGCAGTGCACCTAGATGTAGTGATTCCTGAACTGAACAAGCGGCATCTGCACGCGACGTTCTTCCTGATAGTTTCCAAGACAACCCGGCTGGACAACTGGCGCAAGGCCCTTTTGCAAGGCCACGAGATAGGCAATCACTCGGTTAGCCACGAGCACGCGGCCGATTTGGGCAAGGCAACCGAGGAGTTGCAGGTAGAGGATGCGAAGAAGTTTCTGGACAGCAATTTTAACGCGGACATTCTTACGTTCGCTTATCCCTTCACTGAAGTTTCGCCAGGCCTGGTCTACTGGGTGAAGAGATACGACTTCGCGGCGCGAGGCGGCCGTGGAGACGGCAGCCTGCTCTACATCACACCGGACACGCAGCCTGATTGGTACGACCTGCCCAGCCAGCCCAGCTACACCAAGTATGACGCCACGGTTTACCGGGGCTGGGTGGACAAGGATATTTCGATGAATGCCTGGACCACGCTGCAGATCCATGGCGTCGGCGATCCTTCGACCGGATTTGAGCCCATCCCTAGCAACACTTTTATTGATCTCCTTGACTATCTGAAAGCCGCGGAGGGCAGAGGCCTGTGGGTGGCGCCTTTTGGCGAAGTTGCAGCCTACTTCCGAGCGCAGAAGATCGTGGAAGCAGCCCAGCCTCAAGCGGCAAACGGCGAAACGAAGTTTACCTGGCAAGTCCCGAGCCCGTTCCCGCCTGGTGTAGTGCTGAAGTTGACAGCGAAGGCTTCTGCCGCGCGTCTTTTTCAGGCAGGACATGAAGTGCACCGCAGCAAAGGTGGAGTCTACTCCGTGTCTTTCGATTCACGCGAGTTAGTTGTGAAGGGGCAACTGTGAAAAAGCTTTGCGTGTTGCTCCCGGCAAAAGATGAGGCCGTGGGCATAGCCAAAACGTTGAAGAGCATTCGGAAGGCTGGAGTGCTGCCTTCTGATATCTACGTCATTGACGACGGTTCCAGTGACGGCACCGGAGACATTGCCCGCTCGTTTGACGTAAATGTAGTCAGAAATCCGAAGAACATCGGCAAGGCCCATAGCCTGGCCCGGCTGGCCGCCGTCTCTGATTTGGTTTCACGGTACGACTACATCTGTCTGATGGATGCCGACACGCAGGTCTCCGAGGACTACTTCGAGGCGGTAACAAGTAGTTTTGGGCAACCTGGGGTGGCGGCGGTTTGCGGCCGCGCCAAGAGCACGCCGCATAACTGGCTTACCGCGTATCGCTGCCTCGCCTACTGGATTTCGCACGCGGTTTACAAGGATGGGCAAAGCAACATGGGTGTAATCACGGTGACCCCAGGTTGCGCGGCGGCTTTCCGGGCGGATGTGTTCGCACAACTTGAGTGGAACAGCGACACGATCGTCGAGGACATGGACTGCACCATTCAAGTCCACCGCAAGAAACTGGGCAAGATCATCTACCAGAAGCGGGCCGTGGTTTCCACCCAGGATCCGAGAACCATACGCGACTACATCAAGCAGATGTACCGCTGGCACTCCGGCGCCTGGCAGGTTGGCCTGAAGTACGAAATGCTCAGCGGGCTGAACAAGATCGATTTGGAATACAAGCTCTTGATGGGAGAAGGCGTAGTCTTTGCCACTCTGTTCTTGTTGCTGCCGGTCTGGTTGCTTCTCTACCCAAGACTGGCCTCTTGTGCAGTCGGCATGGACATGATGGTTCTGGTCCTTTTGTCCATTATTTGTGCCGCTTGCGATCGCCGAATTGATGTTTGTCTCTATTCGGTGCTCTATCCGTTCCTGCGCTTTCTGGACTGCGCGATTTTTCTCTACAGTTTTTGGAAAGTAGTGATTCAGAAAAAACAGGTAAGAGGGTGGTTTGCGGTTAAACGGTACTAACAAGAAAAGTGGGATTATGAAAATGAAGTCGCTACTTACGATATTCGTGGTTCTGGCGCTTGCGGCCGTTTCGCCTGCGCAGGACGGCGCCAAGTCCGCGCTGCAAGGCAGCATGGTGGACGCGGTCGGACTGCCGGGCCAGGGCTGGACCTCGCTAGGCAATCTCAGTCCGATCGAGCATAACAATTTCTTTACTCAATCCTACTTCGAGCAGAGCGCGGCGATTTTTTCCACCTATTCGGGGTCGATCACTGTGACGCCCTTCGTCGGCGTGGGCCTGGTTCTCGACACCAAGGGCTACGAGTGGAACAACAAGCTTCAGCCCCGGCTGGGAGTAAAGGTAAACAAGTATTTCCGCAAAGGCGTGGTAAGTATCGGTTCGGCATATTCCTACGAAGATCGCTTTAAGGGCTCCAACAGCAGCGGACTCACCTTGTTCGTCCAGGACTGGTTCGGATGGCAGCCGGTCGCCGAAAAATCGAGCCGTTTTCCCGGTTCTTCATGGATTGAAGTTGGGAACCTATCGCCCGTCGAACACGCCAACATCCTCGGACTCGGTTACATCTCGCAGGGCGTCGTTGCCAAGAGGTTTCGCAGGGCCACGCTGGTGCCGTATGTCGAGGCCACGGTTTTCCGTGACAGCCAGGGCTTCGACTGGGACAACCGGGCCACCGTTGGCGGCGGCGTGAAAGCGATTATCCCGCGCGACCAGATATACACGGAAGTGGGCGTGTCTTATCTCCATGAGAACCGCTTCGAGTCGGGTTTGGCGGCCGGCGGTCTTTCCGTGTTCACAAATTTCTCATTCAACTGGAATCTCTTAGGTCGAAAGGTGGGGCGATAACATGCCAGTCCCTGGTCTGGGAAGTATTTCGGCCATTATTCACATGTTAGCCAAAGGTCCTGACGCAACGAGGTCAATCAGTCTTATGCGCATACTTGGAACAGTTCTTCTCACATTGCTCGTATGTTTGGGCGTGGTGGGGTCGGTTTCCGCCCAGGATTCAGCTCTGCTGCTGTCCTCAATCAGCTTGAGCTCAGCCAGCGTGACCGAGGGCCGTGCGTTACAGGGCACGGTGACGCTGAATATGGCCGCTCCCGCTGATGGAGTGGCGGTGTCGTTGGCCGCCGATCCAGCGGGCGCAGCCGTGGTGCCAGCCAGCGTGAAAGTCCCTGCCGGTGCCACCAGCGCGACCTTTGCGGTAAGCGCGAATACGCCAACTGCGGTCACGATCTACGGCAACTACGGGGTCACCAAGAGTGAGTCCCTATCGGTGGTGCCTCGAATGTCGATTGATGAGATTGCGGATCGCGTGATTGAGCGCGAGCGCGCCGTAGTTGCGCAAATGCAGCATTTGCACCCGATTGCAGAGACCTATATCCAGAACCTGAAGTCGGACCACGATTCGGTTGTCGTCCCGGCCAGCGATCAATATTTCCTGGGACGGCTGGACCTGAGCGATGGCGTGGGAGATCAGCTATTTGAAAAGCAGACCGGCCTTAGCCTGCGCGCACTGAACCCGTTCCCTGGCATCTTCTCCCGCAAATTTCTACCCGTCGGTTTCGCGCAGATGGTCATGCTCGACCGGGATTTCCAGAAGAAGAACTACGACTTCAAATTTGTCCGGCAGGAGTTCCTCGGGGAAGTGCGCTGCATCGTGCTGGATGTACAGCCGAAAGGGAACGCCGGCGGTCGGTTTTTGGGCAGGATTTGGGTTGAAGACCGCGAGTACAACATCGTCCGCTTTAACGGCACTTATTCTCCTCGTTCCCGCTACAGCTACTTCCTGCATTTCGACAGCTGGCGCTTGAATCTGCAATCGGGCTTGTGGCTGCCGTCGTATGTCTTCATCGAAGAGACGAATTTCAAGGGCGTCGGCCCCTTGCTTCCCGGCCTACATTTCAAGGCTCAGACCCGCCTCTGGAGCTACGATCCGGAGCCACTTAAGCACAATCAGGAGTTTGCGGACATCCAGATAGACGCCGTCCAGGATCAGACCGACTCCGCCAAGGAGGCCGGCCCGGTCGAGGCGCAGCGCATGTGGGAACGGACGGCGGAAGACAACGCCCTGGACCATCTTCAGAAGGTTGGCTTGCTCGCGCCTCTGGGCGACGTGGACAAGATTCTGCAAACCGTAGTCAACAACCTGATCCTCACCAACAATCTTGAAATCATTCCTGACGTTCGCTGCCGCGTTCTGCTGACTTCGCCGCTGGAGTCCTTTACGGTGGGCCACACCATCGTGGTCAGCCGTGGCTTGCTCGACGTGCTTCCCGACGAGGCCTCCTTGGCGATGACTCTGGCTCATGAACTTAGCCATATCGCACTGGGTCACCGTATCGATACCAAGTTTGCCTTTAACGACCGCTTCTTTTTCCCGGACACGAGCACCTTCCAGCTTCTGGATTTTGCCCGCAATTCCGCAGAGGAAGTAGCTGCCGATGCCAAAGCGATGCAATTGCTGGCGAATTCTCCTTACAAGGACAAACTCGG
>WNFH01001583.1_pt1 | contig 15497 bp, 13 predicted proteins | sample 5400411 | NCBI WGS metagenome assembly WNFH01 (sample SAMN13153347, study PRJNA577476) | soil metagenome | isolation source: 200 cm saprolite under Douglas fir tree site 2 hole 3 | place: USA:California | collected 2015-04-18
TTTCCTGAAATAGACATCGAATATTCAGGCGGCAGAGGTGTCGAACAGTCAGCAAAGATCAAGGCTGAACGCGATGCCGGCATATACAGTATCGACATCATCCTCAATGAAAGCGGTGCCATGATCGCTTACTTGAAGCCGACGGGAGCCCTAGACGCAATCATGCCGACTCTCTTATTACCGGAAGTTACGGATTTAAAGCACTGGCGCGACGGCTCCTTTGAATTTATTGATAGAGACAATAGGTATATCCTGGGATTTGTTAAACAGGTCAAGGTGCCACTCATCTTTGATCCCAAGCAAGTAAAAGCTGAAGAGGTTGATGAGCTCTATAAGCTCTTGGATCCCAAGTGGAAAGGAAAAATTGTCGTAAACGATCCGGTTCCTCAAGGGGTCGGAGCTGCCACGTTCCGCTGGATCTGGCATGCGCTCGGCCCCGAGAAGGCTAAAGACTACTACCGTAGGATTCGAACGCAGGCAGGAGCCGTGGACAGGGATCAACGGCGGCAGATCGAGTGGGTTGCTCAGGGTAAATATCCGGTACTGTTCTCGCCCAGCGATGGCGTCTTGGTGGAGCTTCGCCAGCGAGGGCTTAAGTTCGCGGTGCTCCCGGAGTTTAAAGACTATGGGACTTATACCACAGCCAGTTTTGGCAGCGCTATGATTCTCAAGAATGCCCCCCATCCGAACGCGGCAACGGCTTTCCTCAACTGGGCATTAAGCAAAGAGGGTCAGACCGCCTGGAGCAGGGCCATGGGGCACGTCAGCAGGCGGCTCGATGTTCCTACCGACCACCTGCCGGCTTACATTGTCCCCCGGCCCGGGGTGAATTATTGGGTCAGCACGCAGGAGGAAAACCTGCTTTGGCAACCCGAAGCGGAGAGAATCGTACAGGAAATTTTTGGAAGATGAGGCTGTTTACATAGCGAGGGGATATCATAAGCCTAGAGGAGACTCGCCTTGCCTTTCCTCCCGGTAAAGACCGAATGCCCTGAGGACCGGCTCGTCATGCAGCGAAAACAAAATAGCTTCTTCTTTGGATGATCGGTTGGCGTGCTCGTGCCAGCTCCAAAGCGGGACGATGAAGGTATCGCCCTTCTCCCAGTGAAAAGCGGCGCCGTTAATCACCGTGGTGCCGCTGCCGCGAAAGACATGGTAGATCGTCGTGCTTGTGTGCCGGTGCGCTTGCGTTCTCTCGCCCGGACGCAGCATCTGGATCCAGCACGACATCGTGGGTAGTGTCGGGCCTCCGGTCAGTGGATTGATGTACTTGAGCGCGGTCCCATCGTAGGGATGAGGTTCTTTTTGGGCTAGCTGTTTGAGCTGGAGGTAGACTTCGCGCCAGCGGTAATGCAAGGGGCGCTCGAGCTCTCCCTCCTCCATCGTCACCGGTCGGGTTATGCCGTAAGCCGAAGACAGATCCGGCTGTTCCTTGACGGGAAAGCGCTCGTTCGGATAGGGCTCGAAGATAATCACCTGGAGCGACTGGATTAACGGCAGATCCAATCCGTCAACCCATACCATATTGTCGTTCCCCTCGTTGGCGTGTCCGTGCCACGTCCATTGGGGAGTCAAGATGAGATCTCCTTCCTCCATGATCATCTTCTGGCCTTCGACTGTCGTGTAGGCTCCCTTCCCCTGAAGGATGAACCGGATCGCGGCCATCGTATGTCGGTGAGCTGGCGCGATCTCTCCGGGCTGAATGAGCTGGAAGGCCAGATGAATGGTATGGCTGGTATCATCCATCCCCGGATTGACCAAATAGATGACCCTTCTTTCCACGCCTCCGCTTTTGACGCTGACCTGGTCCCGCGCGCGAAGGAGGCTGTCGTACACCTCCGCCCATTTCCACAGATGAGGCTTGACCGTCGTTCTCGGCGCGCTTGGCCTCTCGCCACGTGCGATGCGCCAGACCCCGGCCAGCCCTCTTTGCTCGAGGAGGCGATTGAACTCTTTAATGCCTTTGGATTCATCTTGCATCGGTGATCTCTGCGCAGCGTGACTCGATGTTAGATTCTTACCTCTTAAATGTTCGACAGAACGACTTCAACAAAGTTTATCGCGCCAAGACGCCAAGGCGCAAAGAAAAATATCTTCCTATTTCTCCGAACTTAGCGTACCTTGCGTCTTCGCGCGAGTCATCGTTTTTCCGATTCTGTAATCCAAAATTCAATCGAAAATGTCAAATATCTTTGGCTAGTCTTTATGGCGGCGGTAAACACCGCCGGATGCCTCTTGAAAAAGCCGACGAACCGGTGGTAAACAGGGGCCATCATTGCACGCTTAGCTATCGCTTGCCATCCTTCTTTCGTTGTAAACCGGCCGCAAGCTATCCAACAGGAGCGACTTTTGTCAATACCGATATAAAGCGCATGCCGCCGTTTTAACGGCTTTTCAAGTATGATCTTTCGGGGACCGTCTGCCAGACAGTCTGGGGGAATTAGGGCGAGAAAGAACAATTCCTGAATCACGGCTAATTTTCATCCCTCTCCGAGGGAGAAAAAGTCAAAAGCTTTGCAGATTGACTCCATGCCAGTATCGAGCGGGTCCCCTCTCCCGCGAGCGGGAGGGCTAGGGTGAGGGTGGGGAGAAGGAAAAGTTGTTGCAGGGATTTGCAAAATGACTGCAAAAGGCTCAGTCACCAAAGCGTGTCAGACCGGCTTTCTCGAACGAAAAATGGAATTTTCGTGGTCCCTTAGGCATACTTCACAAATGCACCAAAATGATGCGCTTGTGAGAAGCCCATTTTACCATCGTGAAACAAGGTATTCATAGACGTGATTCAGGAATTGAGTCGTCAGAGCTGTGCCAGAGGATCTTATAACCATTGGGAGGAAAAATCATGGCGCAGCAAGCTGGTACTAGAGGGATGTTCGGGAAGACTAAGGGCGTTAGAAGAGCACGGAAGGTTGGTTCGGATCAACCGCGAGATAAACAAAGACACAAAGCTCATGCCGTTGGTCCGCTGGCAATTCAAGATATTGGAAGAGCAAGATCGGAGGCCTTTCTGTATCGGAAGAATTTGTGGACCGTTCGATCGTTGACGAACTGGAAAGATTCCTCACAGAGGGCTGAAAGAGAGACGGGCAGATAACTATCGAAAAACCAATAGGAGGAAATCGAACATGACGATCACGCCAGGGGCGAAGATGAAACCGGTTGAGGCGAAGGCAGTGGTAGACGAACTCTACCGGAAGGCCGCGGCGCGCTGGGAAGAACGTGTGACAAACTCTTCTTTTGTGCAACAGTTAGTTGCGGGAAAACTCCCCCTTAGTACCATACGTCTCTTTTTTAGAAACTGGGGTGCATTTACCATCGAGATCAACACCCTGGTCGCATGCTCTTACCATAAGTTTCTACCTTTTTTTAAAAAACATCGGGATCTGATGGCTCCCATGGGAGAGAAGATTGCGGATGAGTTCATCCACCCCAAACCGCCGGGGCATTATCTCGTGATGATGGAGACCGCAAAGGCCCTCGGACTGACCGAAGAGCAGGTTTTCACTGAACCGCTTCTTTCGGAGTTCCGTGCGAAGATTGATTTTATGCGTAGTCTCCTCTACGAAGGGACCGCAGCGGAGTGGTACTCCGCAACGGTCACTGAGGAGCGTATAGGGTACTGGGCCGGTGACTGGTTCAAGGCCTTAACGACTCACTATGGCTTTTCCCGGGAACAGGCAGTCTATTTCTCCACCCACCACGAGGCCGACTTGGAGGAGCATGAAGCAGGGGTCATGGGCCATGGAACGTTTAACCGGATGGTGCTACAGCGCCTTTTGGAGGACGGGATGGCTGAGGAGCGGCTTACCTATGGCATAGAATACTGCGCTCTGACTTCGGTTGATCTTCATGCTGTTATGCATCGAGCAGCGTTAGAGGAGGCTGAGCGCTTAGAGGCGAAACAGCCATAAAAAGGCGAGCGATGGAGCGAGTTCCATGAATAATGCGAGCTAGAGGATCGCTTTGACGGAGGGTCGGCTCTTGACCCGGCCAAGCCAGGCACTGAGCCGTGGCAGGGAATGGATAGGGAGCACGCCAAAGGATTCCATTCGTAAAAATCGAGTTATAAGGGCGACGTCGGCCAAGGAGAAGTCTCCTACAAAGTAGGGCTTGTCACCGATTGCGTCCTCGAGATACCGGAGAAGGCCCCTCAACTTCTCTCTTGTTTCTTCAATAACCGTACGGTCGCGCTCGGTTTCGGGCTTCATGAACTCGCCGCGCAGCGTCCAGTACTGCGCGTGGATATAGTTCAAGCCGTAATCGATCAGAACGCGCATCCGTCCCCTTCGGGAGGGGTCCTTAGGCATTAATGGCGGCATGGGATATTTTTCGTCGAGGTACTCGTTGATGATGTACGACTCAAAAAGCACTGTCCCGTCATCTACGATCACTGGCACCTTGCCGTACGGGTTGAGTTTGAGGAACTCGGGCTTCTTCTGCTCCCCCTTCCGTATGTCGACCGGAATCGTGTCATAGCGGAGCCCCTTCTCGTGAAGGGCGATCTTCACCCGCAGGCAATTGGGTGAGGGAAGAAAATCGTAGAGTTGAATCACCACGGCGCTTGTCCTTTTGGAGCGGAGAATATCCGATTTTGAGAAGATCTTGCATCTGCCCTAGCCGGAGGCCGCTTCTCTGGTCTTTTCTCTCTTTTTGATGTCTGTCGAACCTTACTTCGAGTGGAGCTCTTTTATAAACCTCCAGTCTGTGACCTTGGCTTCAGGAATGTCCTCTTTTATTTTGAGCAGCTCTTTTGCGAGCCTGATTTCGTTCTCCATACTTTTCTTAGCGACGGCGCCATCGGTGTTCAGGGATTTCAAGGCGAATTGATAAATTCTATCCACATACGGATCGCTCACCCTGAGGTAATCTCGCATGATAGTCAACGTCTCAGCTTTATTGTCCTTAATAAACCTAACCCCTTTCAGAGTAGCTCTGATCATGCGCAGGATCTGGCCAGGGTTCTTCTCAATCTTATCGTTTGAAACTGCCAGTCCACCCAGGCGCAAATCGAGGATATCCCCGAAGTAGAGGATACTGGCGAGTCCCAACTTTTCTGCGGTCTCGATGTAGGCGATGTCCAGTGGGGTTGCGTCCACAGATCCGGCCGCTAAGGTAGCCAACCGGTCAGCGGAGCCGCCAATGGCTAGAACGGTCACATCTCTGTCCGGATTCATGCCGTAGAGAGCCAGGGCCTCTCTCAGCAGCACATGGGGAGTGGATCCGAAGGAGCTGACAGCGATCCTTTTGCCCTTTAGATCGGTAATGTTTTTCATGGGAGGCCTCACGATCAGGAGGTGCAGTGGACGATCGAACCATCCCATGACGGTCTTAAGTGGCATCCCCTGCATCGTAGCCCTTAAGACTATCCCGCTCACCGTTGAGTAATCCAATTCTGCCGCTAACAAGGCAGCGACATGCAATCCTGTTCGCATCACCACCTTGCGCACCTCAAGCCCCTCCTCTTTATAGAATCCTTTTCGCTTGGCAATTTCCGTCGGAAGCTCATAGAGGCCTACGGTTGAGATTCCCACGTAGACAACTTCCCCGATGGCACTTTTCCAGGTGAGAGGAACTCCTAAGAGGACGATCGAAAATAGCAGTATCTTTCCGCGACGCATAATCGTTGCCCCTGGCCTTTTTCCGTCTTGTCCAACGACCTTATAGGATTGCGAATGGGCATTGTCAAGCTGGCGCTTGTGGAGTTTTCAAAGAACGCCAGAAATGTGACTTGACTTTTTGTGGCTTAAATGGGAAACGTACTTCCCTGATCGATCTTTGTCGAAAAAATTCTCAGATCTTTTCCCAGACGGCGAAGGTAACGGATATCATTTAGAGGAAAGGGGTAGCTAATGGCAAGAGATTCCAGAATGAAAGACTTGATGGTCTCCTTTGAGAAAACGCCCTACGTCCAGTGGATAAGGGCCCAAAGGGTACCAGTCTACGAAGGTTACGGGATTGAGGATGTGCGGGAGCTGGAACTTGCGCCCTGGCCCTGGTTGGGGGGAAAGGGGTGCTTTATCCAGCTCTACGGTATGGAAGGGGTCACCGGAATGTATGTCGCCGAGATTCCGCCAGGCGGCGCTCTGGAGCGCGAAAAGCACCTCTACGAGGAGGTGATCTGCATCTTGTCCGGCCAGGGAGCCACCGAGGTTTGGCAGGACGGAGGCCAAAGGCGGATCTTTGAATGGGGTCCTTGGAGCGTCTTTGCTCCTCCCTTGAATAGCTGGCATCGGTTGATCAACGGAAGCCGAGAACCGGTTAAATTTGTGGCGGTGACCACTGCTCCGCTCATCATGGATGTCTTTCACAATCCGGAGTTTGTCTTTGACTGCCCGTACAGGTTTTTGGATCGTTACGCTGAACAAGAAGACTATTTTGGCGTGGGGACAAAACGCTATACGGCGGGTTTACAACATGTCTGGGAGACAAATTTCATTCCCAACTTGAAGGACGTCAGCGTCGACACGCAGGCGCTCAAGGGCGCCGGCGTTAGGATCACGCAGTTTGAGCTTTCAGGCAACGGTCTCATTGGCCACGTGGCGGAATGGCCTGTGGGCCGGTATCACAAGGCCCATTATCATGGCCCAGGGGCCGTTTTGCTGATCTTGCAATCCGAAGGCTACGTCCTCTTGTGGCCAAAGGAAGCGGGGACCCGACCCTATGAGAGCGGCCGCGCCGGTGAAATCGTAGAGGTGAAGTGGCGCGAGGGCAGCGTGTACTGTCCGCCGAGCGGCTGGTTTCATCAGCACTTTAACGTGGGCCACCAACCGGCGCGTCAAATCGCGATCCGATCTGGAAGCAGGCTCTTCCCGACAGGCTTCCACATCGCGGCCAAACGCCAGGAAGATGGGGTTTATATCGATATCAAGAAAGGCGGAACGCTGATTGAGTACGAGGACGAAGATCCAGAGATCCGGCGCGGCTATGAGGAGGCTCTGAAAAAAACCGGGGTCGCCTGTCATATGCCGCCAGTCTCGATGTAGCCGTTCATAGCTCATTGAAGGAGTTCTACCGCTTCATTTCGTTTAGGACTTCCTTAAGGAGAGTATAGTCGACAAGCTTGCTTACGGGTAGCTCCCCCTTGATCTTCAGCCGCTTTTGGAGCTCTTCCATTTCTGCCTTGATTGCCTGGTCGGGCATGATGCCGCTGTCCGAAAGCGCCTTCATGCTCTCATCGAGGGCCCGAGCCGCAGTCCTTCCATCCATGTTGAACTCCTTCACGATAAGACCTATCACCGTCTCTCTCTTTGCGGGGTCTTTGGTTTGCTGGAGGCCCTTGAGCGTTGCTCGAAGCATGCGCTTGACTTGACCCGGCTTCGATTGGATTTTTGTCTCCGTAGCTCCAACACCGGCGAAGGGGCTCTGCATGTAGTCAACGGCGCTTCCCAGGTTCCGGAAACCCGACTCCTCAGCTTTAAAGTTGAAGGGGACGGAAAGAATCGCCACATCCGCTGATCCGCTCTGAAGAGCGGCCAGTGCAATGGGAACCGTGCCGACGGAAACAATAGTTAACTCTTTGGCAGGGTCAACTCCGTGGGCGCGGGCCATGGCAATAGCTGCAAAGGCAGGCGTTGCAGCTATGTCGGTTACCGCCACGATGTTCCTTCTTCCCTTGAGATCCTTAATGGATTTGAACTCGGGCTTGGCGAGCATGAAGAGAAGCACCCTGTCCATGGTGAACATCAGGGCCTTGACCGGGACTCCGGTAGCCGTCGCCCGCAGGGTGGAACCAATCCCTGTCATGTAATCGATCTCGCCCGATAACATGCCCGATATACCGACCCGAGGAGTTATCTGCTCGAGAGAGACCTCTAGGCCTTCAGATTTATAGGCGCTAAAGTTCTCGCCCACATAGAAGTTAAGGAAGGTGAGACTCTTTGCGGGAATCGCGACTCGCACCCTTTCGGCTGACGCCGGGACCACCCAAAGCACGCATGTACTGAGAGATATAGCGAGGGAGGCATAAAGCCGTCCCACAGCCTTTTTCCGTGATCCAGTAACTATACTTACGGAGCATGCTCCTTTCGAAAGGGCTAAGTGCGCCTTGCATCCTTCCATTGTCCCTTCTCTCTAATCGGCTGTGGCTTGGCTGTCAAGGACTATTCGCTGGCAACTGTTGAGGGCCGATTAGCTTCTAGGTAAAATGGCCCCTAGTTGACTAGGAGGAGCAATATGGCTTCGAACAGGCGCAAAGCTACCACTGGAAACAGCAGGCTTACCTACCAGGAGATGTTCTGCACTGGGCCGGGGACTCTCGCCGGAAAATACATGCGTAGGTTCTGGCATCCGGTCTATCGCGCAGAGGATCTTAAAGCAGGAGACACCAAAGCGATTCGCATCATGAGCGAGGATTTTGCTCTCTATCGCGGCGAGAGCGGCGCTCCGCACCTCGTGGATTACCGCTGTCCTCATCGAGGGGCGCAGCTTTCTGCCGGTTGGGTGGAGGGGGATTGCATTCGCTGCATGTACCATGGCTGGCTATATGACGGCACCGGCCAATGCATAGAACAGCCCGCTGAGGATAAGCCATTTGCCAAAAAGATCCGTATCCGGAGCTACCCGACGCAAGAGTACCTGGGGCTCATCTTTGCCTACTTTGGAGAAGGGGAACCCCCGCGAATGCCGCGCTACCCCCCTTTCGAAAGGGAAGGATATGTTGAAGTTCTGCCGCTCCAGATCTGGCCGTGCAATTTCTTCCAGCGCATGGACAACAATGGAGACACGGCCCACGTTTCCTTCGTGCATCGGGGAGGCTATCATGGGACCGGGGTGCGTAGCGGCATCCCGAAGTTCGCGAAAGTAGAGAGCGACTGGGGAACCACGAGCTATGCCACTTTCCCGGGCGGATGGACCAATGTCTTTCAATTTGTCATGCCTAATGCTTACGCCTTCAGAAACCCCTCGCTGGACCCGGAGTTTCCCTGGGACGATCGTATGCAGTGGGACGTGCCCGTCGATGACGAACACGCTCTGCAGTTTCGCATTCGGCTTTTGCCAGTGACGGGAGACGTGGCACGGGAATACAAGGAGCGGCGTGCCGCACAGGCCGCAAAGGATAAGATGTCCATTACTGAGTTGGGCGAAGCCGCGCTTTCCGGGAGGATTCGCTTCCAGGATATGGATAAGTACATGTGCGATAAAATCGCTCTCGTGCATGCGCAGGACTATGTCGCTCAGGTGGGCCAAGGGCCCATTGCAAACCGGAGCAAGGAACACCTAGGCCGGTCCGACGTGGGCGTCATCCTGTTCAGAAAGATCTGGGAGCGGGAGCTCCGCGCTCTTAAAGAGGGGCGTCGCCTAAAGAAATGGAGCCTACCTCAGGATGCTGGCGAGCGGTTTACCGTGGAGCCTCAAAAGACACCATGGGAAGCGAATCAGGAACCCGTAAGAACCTAAGCGACAATAGTGTATGGAACCTCGATTCCGCGGTCTCTATTCCATTCGGTAGCGACTAACGATTGCCCGGTTATGGCCGATGATTCATCCGAAGCCAAGTAGACCGCGCACGCCCGGATGACATCGGGCCTGAGAATTCTCAGCCCTTTGTTAGTCGGGATTTTTTTTATCGCCTCTGTGGCCACCATGGCGCCGGGATCTAATGCGTTGACCCGGATATTGTAGGGGGTGTTCTCTAAAGTCATAGCCTGAGTTAAACCCTCCACACCGAACTTGGCGGCGCAGTAAGGGCCCCGAAGGGCCTTGCCTTTTTTTCCCTGCGGCGAGGAGATGTTGATGACGGAGCCGTATTTCTGGGCCCGCATGATCTTAAGTGCCTCGCGGCTACAGAGAAACGTTCCCGTAAGATTCGTGTGGAGAACCTTTAGCCAGACTTCAAATGGAGTCTCCACCACCTCCAGGTCTATGGGCCCGCCCCGGGGCCAGGCAAAGCCGGCGTTGTTAACCAGCGCATCGAGGCGACCGAATCTTGCTTTTATCCGCTGAAACATGGCGACTACATCTTCTTCCACAGTAACATCCGCCTTTAAGCCCAGAGCCTTTTCTACGGAAAGCCCTAGCTTAGCAACACTTCATCGACATCGCCCTGCTGAAGGTCACAGATAACGACGTTGGCTCCTTCTAAGCTGTAGGCGTGCGCAATCTCCAATCCTATGCCTCTTGCTGCTCCCGTGATTAGGGTGACTTTTCTTTCAAGCTTCATGGATCAAGCTTGCTACTGTCCACCGCGTTTAAGATAGCCTGGAAGGTCACCCCGTAGAGGTCGACGGAGGTCATGGCGCAATATTCGAGACTGTAGCCTGGGCGGACCTCTGCCCCCTCTTCCAGAAGGCGTTCAAGCACCTTGCGCCTGAAAGTTCCGTGTCCCATGATCCCCTCTTCGTGCTCTTTTAAGTCGGCCTCTTCGTGCGTGGAAAAATAGACTGCCTGCTCAGGCGTTAAACCGTAGTGGGTAGTAAGCGCCTTAAAGCATTCGGCGGACCAATAACCGATCTGCTCCTCGGTCGCGCCCGCGGCGTAAACCTCGACCGTCGTGCCCTCCCAGAGGAGCGCTCTTCGGAAATCGATGAGGGCGCGGAACTCAGCCAGCATCGGATCGAGAAATACCTCATCCTCGCTGATGCTCAAGGCCTTGGCCGTCTCAAGCACGACATGGATATGGCCAGGCGGCTTCGGATGAATCAGCTCGTCCGCCAATTTCTGCGCCATCGCCGTCATAAGGTCCCGGTGCCTGCGGAAAAAAGCTATATGTTTGTGGTAGGTTGCGCATTCGAGCGTGTTGATGTCGATGGTAAAAGAGGCCCAGTTCTTGAAAAAAAGCCGCAGCGCCTCGTGGGAAAGCGCGCCGGAGCGGAGCTTTTGCATAAACGGCCGATTCGTGACGCGCTCCTGCCAGCGTTCGCCTACGCGGCGATAAAGCTCGTCCACATAGCGCTTAGCTTCCGCGCTCGTCATCTTTGTTCCGCGGGGAGCTTCCATGCCTTTTTCCATCCTTCGAGCTAGAGCGCAAAGTAAAAGAAAGCCCCATCGCTGTCAAGGAACAGCTCTTTTGGTTGGAGATATGCCAACGAGTTGACAGCCTCAAAGCAACTATTATAGGTTCTGTTTGCGACAGGCATGAAGTTTTCTGCGCGCAGACTTGCCCTTGGGCTTTCCTTTTTTTGCTTTTGCTTCTTTTCTGCGATCTGCCACGCCGCCGAGAAGGTGCGGATTGCCTATCCTGCGCGCTCCTTAAGCGCGCTTCATATTCGGGTCGCCCAGGAGAAAGGCTTCTACGTTAAATACGGGCTTGAGGTGGAAGCGATTCAGATGCGCCCCACAATCAGTGCCGCCGCGCTGATCAGCGGCGAAGTCCGCTACCTTGCCTCTGTTGGCTCTGCCATTCGTTCCGCAGCGATGGGAGCTCCGGTCAAAATCGTCTCGGTCGCGAACGTTGCGCCTTTTTTTAGCTTAGTCGCGCGGCCACCTTATACAAAGATAGGGGAACTCAAAGGAAAAGAGATCGGCCTTACGGGAAACCCCGGCGGCACGAATGATCGGGTCATGCGATTTATCCTGCAACAGGCCGGGTTGGATCCGCAAAGAGATGTGCAGCTGGTTTACGCCGGCGACCCTCCGCTTCTTTATGCCTCCTTCAAAGGAGGGCGCTTCGCTGCCATGTTCGTGAGCCTTCCCTTTCCCGTGATCGCAGAACAGGAGGGATACCGGATCTTGCTCAATGCGGCAGAAAAGATCAGGGTTCCCTTGTCCGGCTTGGCAGTGACTGATGAAACCCTAAGAACCGCGCGCGATCAGGTCAAGCGCATGATCAAAGCAGAACTAGAGGCTCGCCGCTTTATCAGGAGGGATAAAGAGACGACGGTGGAAGTCATGGTCAGATGGCTCGGCCTGGATCGCGCTGTCGCTGGTCGCTCCTATGATCTTTACCTTCCGGCCGTAAGCGGAGAGGTTACAGTGGAACGGGAGGGCACTCGCCTGATTTTGGAGATGGAGGTGGAAAGCGGGGTGCCGATAAAGATTAAAGATCCAGATCTTGTAAGCGATGCCCGTATAGCCGAAGAGGTGAAGGGAGAACTCCCCTCACCTTAATCATCGCCAACGAATTCTATCAATGAGGAGAGAATCAGTGATGGGAAGCATCTCTTTTGAATGGGGTAACAGGCTCAGCGCTGACGAGGCCAAGGCCTATACGGATCGGCTCATTGAGAAGATGTATACGCGCTGGGAGGAAAAGATCTTTCAAGGGCCTTTTATGCGCGATCTTGTCGAGGGAAAAACCCCGTTCGAGACGATCCGTCTTTTCTGGCAAAATTGGTACAGCTATCCGATAGAGATAAACAACTTTCATCTCATGATCTACCAGAGGCACGCGGCTATCTTTGCACGCCATCAAGAACTTCTGGCGCCGTATGTAGGAAAAATCAGCGATGAGCTTGTGAATCCAGAAATCCCGGGACATACAGAGGTGCTGGTCAAGCAGGGGAAGGTCTTCGGCCTGAGCCGCCAGGAGATGGTGAACTGCGAGGTCTACCCGGAGTGCCGCGCGCTAACTGAGTTTGCGCGCGGGCTGGTCTATGAAGGGACATTGATCGAGTGGTGGGCCCGCTCGCTCAACGAAGAGATGTTCGGCCACTGGGCGAAGAAATGGCGCCAGGCACTGCTGACAAAATACGACTTCAAAGACGCGCAGCTGCACTATTTTCAGGTCCATGAGGAGGCGGATCTTCAGGAGCACGAGGAAGGGCTTATGGCGCATGGGCAGGTGGCCAGGCTTATCTTCGAAACGCTATTACGCGATGGCCTCACGTGGTCACGGCCGGGATGGGGCCCGGAGTACACCTGCCTTACGAACGCGGATTATGTCGCCATGTTTCACGACGGTATTTATAGCCACTCCCAGAAGCTGGGTCACTTTTAAAAGTCGCGCCAACGGTCAATTGCCGATTCTGATTCAAAGGGACTCGACTGGTGTGAGGCGACATACCACAAGCGGCTCTGCAGAACTTAACAGTTAGCCGATGGCTACGACTTTGGAGGGGGACATGCCGTTTAATGACCTAAGAGAATTCATCGAAGCCACGCGGGCGATCGGGGATCTCAAAGAGATTCACGGCGCCCATTGGGATCTGGAGATCGGCGCCTTAACCGAGCTTTTTGCTGAGCGCGAGGGACCCCTTCTCCTTTTCGATGGCATCCCCGGTTATCCGCCCAGCTTTCGGGTCGCCTCGAATCTGATCACCCATCCCAGGCGCTCGGCGCTGGCTGCGGGGATGGCGCCGGACATTTCCAGGACCGAACTGATCGTGAGATGGAAGCGGATTCTTAAAGAGCTCCGGCCGATTGCGCCGGAGACGGTTACCGATGGGCCGCTCTTCGAGAACGTTCGCACAGGCGATTCTGTGGATATGATCGCCTTTCCGGTCCCGCGCTGGCATGAGCTTGACGGCGGGCGCTATCTAGGGACCGCGTGCTGCGTTATTACCGCGGATCCAGATGGGGGGTGGGTCAATGTGGGGATCTATCGGGTGCAGTTGCAAGATGAGAGAACCCTAAGCCTCTATATCTCACCCGGCCACCACGCGCGCATTATCCGTGAAAAGTATTGGGCCAGGGGAAAGGCTTGTCCCGTGGCAGTTACCTTCGGCCAGGATCCGCTTTTGTGGCTGGCCGCAGGGCAATCGGTTCCCTATGGGATGTCTGAATACGATTATGCTGGTGGGCTGCGGCAGGCTCCGGTGAAGGTCGTGCGCGGTGAACGAACCGGTCTTCCCATTCCGGCTGCGGCGGAGATCGCGATCGAAGGCGAGGTGCCTTCTCCGGAGGAGGAAAGCCGCGTCGAAGGTCCCTTTGGGGAGTGGCCGGGCTACTATGCTCATGGAGCGCGAAATGAGCCCATCATTCGTGTGAAGGCACTCTATTTTCGCAATGACCCGATCATCGCCGGAGCGCCTCCCATGAAGCCTCCCATCTTGACCTTTGGCGTCCCGCTCGGCGCCGCGGCAATATGGAACTATCTCGAAAGTGCCGATGTGCCCGAGGTGCGTGGGGTGTGGTCCTTTGTTGGGGGCTCGGCGCCGGGAGGAGGAGCGCCCTTTATCGTCATCTCTATCAAACAACGCTATCACGGCCACGCCCAGCAGGCAGCGGTCGCAGCGCTGGGTTGCCGCGCTGGAAACTACCATGGACGCTTTATCGTCGTCGTCGATGAAGATATCGATCCGACGAACCTGAGTGAAGTAATCTGGGCGATCTCGACTCGCTGCGATCCCAAGACAGCCATCACTGTGGTCGACGGTTGCTGGAGCACGCCGCTCGACCCGGCGATGCCGCCGGATAAGAAAGACGCCTCCGATTTTAGCAATAGCCGCGCTCTCATCAACGCCTGTCGTCCTTACGTGTGGAAAGATAAATTTCCTCCGGTCAATGCCTTAAGCCACCAGTTGCGTAAAAGCATTAGCGAGAGGTGGAAAGCAGAGCTTGGGTAGAAAATCTTTCCCTAGTTCCGGGGATGACCAGGGATACAATCGTCAGCAACCCCTTCGCTGGTGTCGCTCTTTAATCAGGGTGTTGAAAAACCCTGTTTTCAGGCTGGTCAAAAAGGTCCCAGATGCGAGGCGCGCGAGAAACCGACGAGCGGAGTCGTACTTACCCAGTACATTGGAGCGAGGCGGTCGAGCGCAACGACAGACCGTGTGAAAACTCAATGAGTTTTCGGTGCACGGAGGAGCTGCGATCACCTGGCTCATTGAATTCCTCTTGCCTCCGCGTGCGCGGCTACTTCTTAGCCGTAGGCCTCCATCATCTTGCTCACCCCGAGGATATTCATCACTCGTTTGAGATTATAGGCCAGGATCGTCAGGCTCATCTCGGCGCCGACCTTCTTTAATCCCCGCATCAGAAAGTAACTCTGGTTCATCGTCCGCTTGATGGTCCCAAAAGGATGCTCCGCAAGACACTTCCTGAGCTCTATCTTCTCAGGATTCTCTACCACTCGGCGGGCCATCGCTTCCAAAATCGCTTCATCGACCCAGCGCGTGATGCGCCGCCTTCCCTTCTTGTTAATGCTACATCTGGACTTTAACTCACAGCGGTTACAGCCAAAGGTCTCATAAGAGCGCACCGCCCGGCCCTGCTCCACACTGTCGAAACGGTAGCTCAACTCTTTTCCCGCAGGACACCGGTAGCAGTCCTTCTTGGGCTCATAAATAAAGTCCTCCTTGGTAAAGAGCCCGCGCTTGAGGTTCGATGAATTATTGGGCTTGGGCACGTAAACCGTTATGGCCGACTGCTCGCAGGTTTTCACCTCTTCCCCGTTGTAGTATCCCCGGTCCGCCACCACCTCTAAACTCTCTACGCCCAGCATCGCTTTGGCCTTCCCAGCCATCGCGGAGAGTTGCCCTTGGTCGGTGACTTCATTGGTCACTTCATGCTCGACCACCAACTTGTGCTTTTGATCGACCGCCACCTGCACGTTATAGCTCATCTCCACCCCGTGCCCCACACGCATGGACCGGCTCTCTGGGTCGGTCAACGATACTTGA
>WNFH01001589.1_pt1 | contig 15462 bp, 13 predicted proteins | sample 5400411 | NCBI WGS metagenome assembly WNFH01 (sample SAMN13153347, study PRJNA577476) | soil metagenome | isolation source: 200 cm saprolite under Douglas fir tree site 2 hole 3 | place: USA:California | collected 2015-04-18
CAGGGCGGAATGAAACTCTCCTTTTGAAAAGTCTCAGTTTCATCGCGAGCGGAAGCGAACGAATGCCATGCTCCATCAGGTGAATGCAAGTGACCCCGGCTCAGTGCCTTATCATTGACTGCGCCTTGCCGTTGCCCTGGCCAGTTGCAATGGTGCTAGAATAACCAAGAATTCTATCCATCTTCGACGACAACCAGCAACCCGAGGTGTGCGATGAGACGCGTGATTGCTTTCGGAGTCCTTTTGGTGATTTCGTCTACGCCACTGGTCACGGCGCAAGAGAAAACCGGGGAACCTGAAAAGTTGGGCAAGGTGCACTTTCCTGTATCTTGCGCTCCCGCCGCGCAGCAGCAGTTCGATCGAGCCGTGGCCATGCTTCACTCGTTTTGGGTTTCGCCGGCGGCCAAGGCATTCGCGGAGGTGGCGAAGAGCGACCCAGACTGCGCGATGGCCTATTGGGGAATCGCGATCAACCGGCGGGCGAATCCCCTCGCCGGTGCGCCCGACGCGGCGGCTCTCAAAGACGGCTGGGAGGCCGTGGAAAAGGCGAAGTCCATCGGCGCTAAGACGGAACGAGAACGGGACTATATCGCGGCGATTGGGAATTATTACAAAGATTGGGAGAAGCTCGACCACCAGACACGGGTGCTGGCCTACGAAAAGTCCATGGAACAGGTTTACGTTCGTTATCCTGAGGATTCTGAGGCTGCGGTCTTCTATGCACTCGCTCTCGATGAAGCCGTTACTGTCGTTCCCGCCGACAAGAATTTCACCAGGCAATTGAAAGCTGCCGCGATTCTCGAAAAGGTGCTCGCGACGCAGCCGGAGCATCCCGGCGCCCTCCACTATCTGATTCACACTTATGACTTCCCGCCGCTGGCCGATCGTGGGCTTTCTGCCGCACGGCGGTATGGAGAAGTTGCCCCCTCAGTGCCCCATCCGCTTCATATGCCGTCGCACACTTATTCCATGCTGGGCATGTGGCAGGACTCGATCAAGTCAAACCAAGCTGCTTTATCCGTCGCCCCTAGTTACGCTCACGCGCTGGACTTCATGGTCTATGCGTATCTGCAAGGAGCGCAAGATGGCGAGGCGAAACGCGGAGTGGAGCGGAGTATCGAGCTGCGAAAGAACCAGACCGCGACAGTTGCCGCGAATCCCACGGGAGCCATCCTGTCTCCCTACACAGCCCTGGCGGCGATCCCGGCACGTTACGCGATTGAGCGCGGAGCATGGGCGGAGGCAGCCGCGCTCCAGCCGGCGCCCACTACTCCTGCGGCCGACGCCATAACTTACTTTGCCCGTGCGATGGGTTCGGCCCGAAGCGGAGGTCTGGGCAGCGCTCGAAAAGACATTGAGCAATTGCGGCGAATCAGCGACGAATTGGTGCAGTCCAAGCAGGATTATTGGGCGCAACAAGTGGAGATTCAACGGAGCGCCGCTGCCGCCTGGGTGACGTATGGGGAGGGCAAGAAGGACGAGGCCCTGAAATTAATGCGCTCCGCGGCAGACCAGGAGGACGCCAGCCAAAAGGACGTGGCCATGGAGAACCGGCTGTGGCCCATGAGGGAACTTCTAGGAGAACTGCTTCTTGCGATGAATGAGCCCGCGCAAGCCCTTAAGGAATTTGAGGTCTCATTGGAATCAGCACGAAACAGGTACCGAGGTTTCTACGGTGCTGCTAAGGCCGCCCAGCGGTCAGGGGATAAGCAGAAAGCAAATGGCTATTTCGGAAAACTCGTGGAGCTTTGCAGTCACTCTGATACCGATCGACCAGAACTGGCGGAAGCAAAGAAATTTCTAGCCCAGAACTGACGATTCCTTGATACGCAAGCAGACTCAGCGGGTCGCGGCATCCTGGATTTCTGCCAGATTCCCACTGACCTTTCTTCTGCATCTGGCGCCACAAACTTGTGCCGGGGCAACGCTAGCATGACTGGCAACCGCAATCTGGAAGTCGCTTGGGCCTATCACGAAGCCACCAAACATTCTTACCTCAGCATCCGCACCAACGCTCATTTCATGGACTGGTCCAACCAGCCTCTGCCTTTCAAGATTTATCCCACGCTGGAGCTTCTGCGTTTGCCCAGCGAATTGCGGCAAACCGGTATCGCTGTGCTCTCCGCCATCGCCGAGCGCGTTCCCGCCCAGACTGACACATCTCCTGATCTGGAAGCGGTAGCCCAGCTGCTCTATCTCTCCGCGGGAATCACCCGCAAAAGGAAATATCCCGGCGGCGAGATCTACTTTCGCGCGGCCGCCTGCACCGGCGCGCTCTACGAGGTCGAGCTTTACCTGGTTTGCGGCGGCCTCGCCAACCTCGAAGCCGGCGTGTATCACTTCGCCCCCGCCGAGTTTGGCCTGCGGCGGCTGCGCGCTGGAGATTATCGCAGCGTCCTGCTCGAAGCCACTGGAGGCGAATCCACCATTGCCCACGCCCCGCTGATCATCGTTTGCACCTGCACCTATTGGCGCAATGCCTGGAAGTATCAGGCCCGCACCTACCGTCATTTCGGCTGGGACAACGGCACTCTCCTCTCCAACCTGTTCGCCGTCGCCACGGCCCTCGGTCTGCCAGCCAAAGTGGTGTGCGGCTTCGTGGACGCCAGCGTCAATCACCTGCTGGACGCCGATCCCCAGCGCGAAGTAGCCTTCTCCCTTGTGGCGCTCGGTCACGCCGCCGCTCTCCCGCCTCCATCCCCCGCAGAAATCTCGCCGCTTCATCTCGAAACCGTCCCGCTCTCCCGGCGCGAGGTGGATTATCCGCTCATGCGAGAAATGCACGCGGCCTCCTCGCTCGATTCCGCGAAGGAGGTGGGAGCGTGGCCCGGCCACACTCCGACGAGGGATTTTCAACCGTCCGCCGGCACCGTCATACGACTCGCGTCTCTGTCAGATGCGGAGATACCGCGCGACCCCATTGAGCAAGTCATCCAGCGCCGCGGTTCCACGCGCAAGTTTGCCCGCAGCCCGATCAGCCTGCCGCAGCTTTCCACCCTGCTAGACCGCGCTACCCGCGGCGTGCCGGCGGATTTCAACGATCCGCGCGGAGCTCAGCTCAATGATCTCTACCTGATTGTCCACGCGGTCGAAGGACTTTCGCCCGGAGCGTACGTCTTCCACCGCAGCGGTGGTGTGCTCGAATGCCTCAAGCAAGGGAATTTCCGAACTGATGCGGGGTACCTCGGATTAGAACAAGAGTTGCCCGCTGACGCTGCCGTGGACATCTTTTTCCTTGCGGACTTGCGACCAATTTTGGCGCGTTTCGGCAATCGCGGCTATCGCGCCGTGCAACTCGAAGCTGGCATCCTCGGCGGCAAGCTTTATCTGGCCGCTTACGCCCAGCGCCTCGGCGCCACCGGCTTAACTTTCTTCGACGACGATGTGGTCCGTTTTTTCTCTCCTCACGCCGAAGGCAAGAGCGCGATTTTCCTCGTTGCCGTCGGACACAGCGCCAAGCACAAACCCGAGTAATGGGCTCTGAAGCTTTCCACCTGGTCGATGACAAGGTGCCCCGCCGTCCTCTGCCGTGTTTCGCGGCAACTCCCCTCACCCTTCATTTGTGCACTTTGCATCTCGTATGGCCTTGCGGGGCCGAGCGAACCGCGATCAGGCGGGCTTCGCGCGATTCAGCAATTGCAGCTTTGTACTCCCTGCATTCCAGGCAGGCGGGTCACTCGCGGGGAAAGATTCCAGGGACGCTTCTTCGACAATGTCCAAAGCTTCTTCCGGAGGAGCAGGCTCGCGCGGATCCATCGGCGCCGGTGGCGTCGCTTGGGGATGCTTCGTCATAGCAAGCCCGATTCTAGCGCAGTGGGAATCCGAAGTGCTATGCCCGGCGAAGGCGTGACTTGCGTCGCGCTGCGCACAGGTTTGACCAAGCACGAAACGGCAGCCTAATATAGGTTTTCACCAGTCACGAGTCACCAAGAATGTTTGAGAACCTGACAGAGAAGCTGCAACGCACCTTTAAGAACTTGCGCGGGCAGGGCAAGCTTACCGATGAGCATCTGAACACCGCGCTCGGGGAAATTCGCGAGGCGCTGCTGGAAGGCGACGTGAATGTTGGCGTGGCTGACGAGCTGCTCGCCAACATCCGCGCCAAAGCGCTCGGCAGCGAAGTGATGCTGCAACTTTCACCCGACCAGCAAGTCGTCAAAGTGGTTCGCGACGAGCTCGCCGCCATGCTCGGCAAGCATGCCAAGCCGCTCTTCGCTTCGCGCCCGCCCTCGGTCTGGATGATCGTCGGGCTGCAAGGTTCCGGCAAAACTACCACCACCGGAAAACTTGCCAAATGGCTTTCGCAACATGGCCACCGCCCGCTCGTTGTTTCCACCGACGTCTACCGTCCCGCCGCCCGCGAACAACTCGCCCAAGTCGCGAAAGCCGTCGGTACCGCGCTCTGGGCGGGCGCCGGCACGGACAAACCTCTCGAGATCGTCAAAGGCGCCATCAAGGAAGCAAAGCTTTCCGCCAGCGACGTCATTCTCGTGGACACTGCCGGCCGCCTGCACATCGACGATGACTTGATGAATGAGTTGAGCACGCTGAAAAAAGAGTTGCAGCCCAGCGAAATTCTTTTCATCGCCGATTCCATGATCGGTCAGGACGCCGTGCGCTCCGCAGGAGAATTTCACAAGCGCCTCGGCCTCACCGGCGTCATTCTCACCAAGCTTGACGGTGACGCCCGCGGCGGCGCGGCGCTGAGTATCGGCAAAGTGACCGGAGCGCCGGTAAAGTTCGTGGGCCTCGGCGAAAAATACGACGCCCTCGAAGGTTTTTATCCCGAGCGCATCGTCTCCCGCGTTCTCGGCATGGGCGATCTGATGTCGCTTATCGAGCGCGTGGAACAGACCGTCGACAAGAAAGCCGCGGCTGATCTCGAACGCAAGCTCCGCAAGGAAGAATTCACGCTGGAAGATTTCCGTGATCAGCTCAAGCAGATTCGCAAGATGGGCCCGCTCGAAAAAATCGTCGACATGCTCCCCAAAATGGGTCCGCTGCAAAATCTGCCCAAGGATGCCAAGGTCGACGAAGGCCAGCTCACGCGCGTGGAAGCCATCATCAATTCCATGACCAACCAGGAGCGCCGCGACCATAACGTCATCGATGGCAAGCGCCGCAAACGCATCGCTAAGGGCAGCGGCACGACAGTGCAGGACGTCAACACAGTGCTCAAGCAATACCTGCAAATGCGCACGATGATGAAGCAATACGGCGCCATGGCCGCCCGCTCGAAAATGAAAGGCCTCGGCAAACTCGCCGGCTTGTCGTGAGAGCCGGCGAAGGACCATTTTTGAGGCGGGCGCAGGTGACGGTCCGCTCAACGCGGCGGCGCGTTGTTCCGCGGTCGTTTATACTTGCCAAGGTGTTTTGGCCGACCCGTCAGGGCGTGGGCGCAGGCGCGGCAGGACAGGACTCTTCAAATGCAGCCGTATGATCTGATCGTGATTGGTTCCGGCCCCGGCGGGCAGCGCGCAGCAATTCAGGGAGCCAAGGCAGGCAAACGGGTCGCGATCGTCGAACAACAGACTTCTGTGGGAGGCGTGTCCGTCAACACAGGCACAATCCCCAGCAAAACGATGCGCGAAGCGGTGCTGCATCTCTCCGGCTTCTACGACAAGAATTTCTACGGCACCAACTATAGCGGCAAGGAAAGCATCACGATGATGGACCTGAACTTCCGCGTCCAGCACGTGGTGGAGAACGAAGTCGGAGTGATCCAGAACCAGCTGAAACGCAATGGTGTCGATCTGATTCATGGCACGGGGAGATTCCTTGACGGGCACCACATCCGCGTCGAAAACAGCAACGGCTTCGGAGAATTTGAAGCCGCGTATGCAGTGATCGCCACGGGCACGAAGCCTGCTACCAATTCGAAAGTACCGATCAACGGACGCAACATCATCAACAGCGACCAGATCCTGAGCATGCCGCAAATCCCCAAAACGCTGATTGTGGTGGGCGGCGGGGTTATCGGCGTGGAGTACGCCTGCATGTTTTCGACACTGGGCGTGCGCGTGATCATCGTGGAGAAGCGGCCGCGGTTGCTGGAGTTTGCCGACACGGAAATGGTCGAGGCGCTCTCTTATCACATGCGCGACCAGCGCGCCACGCTCCGCCTGAATGAAGAAGTCGAAAGCGTCGAGGAACTGCCGGACGGAAAAGTAGCCGCGAGTCTTGTGAGCAAGAAACGCATCATTGCGGACGCCTTGCTCTACGCCGTTGGGCGATCCGGAAACGTCGATGCGTTGAATCTGCCAGCGGCTGGAGTCGAATGCGACGAGCGGGGGCGCATCAAGGTGGACGCCAATTACCAGACGGCGCAGCCGCACATTTATGCTGTCGGCGACGTGATCGGATTCCCCAGCCTGGCGTCGGTGTCGATGGAACAGGGGAGAATCGCCGCGGGGCGGGCCTTCCACCTGGACGTGCACACCGATCCCGCCGGTTATCCCTATGGGATCTACACAATTCCGCAGATTTCTTTCATTGGGAAGACCGAAGAACAGCTTACTGATGCCGATGTTCCCTACGAAGTTGGCGTTGCATACTATCGCGAGATTGCCCGGGGACAAATCACCGGCCACACGGATGGCCGGCTAAAACTGCTGTTTCACCGGGAGACGCTGGAGCTTCTTGGTGTCCACATCTTTGGCGAGGACGCAGCCGAGCTGCTGCATATCGGCCAAGCCGTCTTCCTACTGAAGGGCAAGATCACCTATTTCGTGAATACGGTCTTCAACTATCCCACCCTCGCGGAATGTTACAAAGCCGCGGCCTTCAATGGTTTAAACCGCCTCGTCTGATTGCGCATCCGCCTCGACCTGATCCGCTAAAGGTAACGGGTCAATTGCGCCGCAGTTGCTCGCGCGCAGCAAAGACGCGCGTACCGCAACTAGAAATGTGCACCGCTGAGCCTCCGGGTTTGCCGTTTACCCATGAGGAACGCGGCTGCCGATACTGAGTACAAGGCAGCATTCAACAAGATACAATCACTTACGTAGTCCCTCTCCGTCTTCGTTCTCGAAGACGCCGTTTGCAATCTATCCCCCTTCCTTCGCTGTGAAGATTCAGCATATCAGCGCGAGGTTAGGGATTGCATTCAGCTTGCTGATCGCTCTCCTAATCACCGTGAGCTGGCTAGGATTGCACCAGATGGCAAGCATCAACAGTGACCTCAAAGAGATCGTAGACAAGCGCTGGGCTAAGGTGCAATTAGCCCGAGAGGCCCTCTACTATTCCAATCTGAATAATCGCATTACGATGGAAATCTTCCTTTTGAAGGACAAAGCAGACATTGATCCTCTCCTCGTTCACAGGGCCGAGAACACCGAGAAGATCTCATCACTCGTCAAAAAGATCGAAGAACACCTTGAGCCCGGCAAAGAAAAGGAGTTGCTCGACGCCGTTAGGGCAAACAGAACTCCCTACATCGATAGCTATCTGCACGGGATCGATTTACTCGTCCATCAGAAAAGATATGACGAAGCGCGGCGCAACATGGTCCAGGAGACGCTTCCCCGTCTATTTGCTTACCACAACGCCTGGAATGATTTTGTTTCATTCCAAGGAGAGCAGATGGAAGAGGCCGCTCATCGCCAAGTGGCCGAAGAAGCACTGCGTGACGCCGAGACTCGCTATCGCTTGCTCGTCGAGCATCTCCCGGCTGTACCGTACGTGGCGGAACCCGGCGCGGAAGGAAAGTGGCTCTACGTGAGCCCACGAATCGAATCGATGCTTGGCTTCTCGCCGTCGGAATGGATAGCGGATCGCCATATGTGGTTCCAGCAAGTTCACCCCGAAGACCGCGAGAGTGTTCTAGCCGAAGAAAAAGCCTCGAAGGCACGCGGCGAGGCCTTCCATTGCGAATACCGCATGTTTGCCAGAGACGGCAGCGTTGTTTGGATTCACGACGCGGCTACGCTTGTGCCAGACGCCCCTGGTGAGCGTCCAGTCCAGCACGGCGTGCTGTTCGACATCAGTGAGCGTAGGCGGGCGGAACAGGAACTTGCCGACAAGGCGGAAGAACTGGCGCGCTCCAACGCGGAGCTCGAACTGTTCGCTTATGTGGCTTCGCACGACCTGCAGGAGCCGCTCCGAATGGTCGCAAGCTATACGCAACTCCTGGCGCGTCGCTACATAGGGAAACTCGGCGCGGAGGCGGACGAATTCATCGGCTTTGCCGTGGACGGCGCGACACGGATGCAACAGCTCATTCAGGACCTGCTGTCCTATTCTCGCCTTACGACCAAGGGAAAGGCGCTCCATCTCACTCAAGCGGAGGCAGCCTGCAACGCTGCCCTTGAAAATCTGCAAGGGACTATCAAGGAATCAAACGCCCAGGTTAGCGTTGGACCTCTGCCAGGAGTAATCGGAGATGCCACGCAGCTTACGCAGTTGTTCCAGAACCTGATTGGAAACGCCATCAAATACCGCAACGAACGCAAGCCGGAAATCCACGTTGCCGCCAAGGCTAATGGAGATGAGTGGACTTTTTCCGTTCAGGACAATGGGATCGGCATCGAGCCGCAATACTCCGAACGCATATTTCAAATGTTCCAGCGGCTTCACACCCGCACGGAGTATTCAGGCACGGGCATCGGACTGGCCGTATGCCGAAAAATCGTGGAACGCCACGGGGGAAAGATTTGGGTGGAATCACAGCCCGGACAGGGATCGACATTCTTGTTTACGATTCCGCGGGCAGAGAGGATGGAAAAATGAATTCGAGAACCATTGAAATTTTGCTGGTAGAGGACAACCCAGGGGATGCGCGCCTGACGTTGGAGGCATTCAAAGAGGGCAGAGTCCTGAACAACCTCACCGTGATGAAGGACGGCGTGGAGGCCCTCGCCTATCTGCGCCGACAAGGCCCCTACGCCAACGCCAAGCAGCCAGATCTCATCCTCCTCGATCTCAATTTACCGCGGAAAGACGGCCGCGAGGTGCTGTCGGAGATCAAAGCCGACGAGCACCTGATGAAAATCCCGGTGATCGTCTTGACCACCTCCGCGGCCGAAGAGGACATTGCGCGCGCTTATAGCCAGCACGCGAACTGCTACATCACCAAGCCCGTTGATCTGGACCAGTTTCTGCGCGTGGCTCAATCGATTGAAACCTTTTGGCTCTCGCTGGTCAAACTCCCGTCAAACTGAAAGATCCATGACTCCATTCGCGACGAAGATTCTGCTTGTAGAGGACAATCCCGGCGATGCGCGGCTGCTGCAGGAAGCTTTCGCAGAAATTGCTGGAATGCGCTTCCAATTCGTCTTGTGCCAAACCTTGCAAGAGGCCCTTGAAATTCTTGCGAAGGGCCAGCCCGATGTTTGCTTGTTGGACCTGGGGCTTCCGGATGCGCAGGGTTTGCAGGCGGTACAAAGCATTCGCAGGGAATCCTCGGATTTGCCCATCGTCGTGCTAACCGTATTGAATGATGAAACCCTGGCGCTCCAAGCGCTCCAGCGAGGGGCGCAGGATTACCTGGTCAAAGGGAAAATTGATGGCCACACGCTATGGCGCTCGCTCCGCTACGCCATGGAACGCCAGCGCGTGCAGTTGGAGCTTCTCAACCTGTCAATGCTCGATGACTTGACGGGTCTCTATAACCGGCGAGGGTTCCTCACCCTGGCTGAACACCACGTGCGGCTGGCTTATCGAACAGGAAAGCCCTTCCTCGTAGCTTTTGCGGACCTCGACGAGCTGAAGCACATCAACGACACGTTTGGCCACCAGGAAGGAAACCGCGCGTTGGTTGAAGCAGCCGAGGTACTCCGAGATTCAGTCCGTCATTCCGATGTCCTTGCGCGGCTTGGAGGAGATGAATTCGCCGCTCTTATGCTCGAAGCTGGCAAAGACAGCATCGGGACGGTCATTCGACGAGTGCAGCAAAAGCTGGATTTCTGCAATGCCCTGCTGGTCCGGTCCTACGATCTCTCCCTCAGCATTGGGATTGTTCCTGGTGATACGGCTCAGATTCCGGACGTTGAACAACTCTTGTCCAAAGCTGATGCTCTAATGTACCAGGATAAGCAGAACAAGAAGGTCTCGCGTGAGTCTCCCAAGTCCCTTCGGTGACACCCCGAGAACGAGGATGCGACGGAGATCTTCCACAACGTTCGGGCGAATTCGTGTTCAGGGGCAAGATTCCCCTACTTTGTGAACACAGTTCTTAGCTATCCCACGCTTGCGGACTGCTACAAAACCTCAGCGTTCAATGGGTTAAGCCGCCTCGCCTAATTGAACCAGCCCTCTAAAAGCAGGACATCGACTGATGATAGAATGCTGAATGAAGAATCAGACCATGTAATTCCGGCCCTCCTTCCATCGTATTCTCTTATAGATGGTTCCGGCATCGTCTCAAGCGTGACCGCAACGCGGTCAACTGCGAATTCGGAGTTCGCGACTGGCAGGATTCGTTAAACTAACCGGAGGATTCTTCCGCGCCCATGCTCGCCATCCGTGACAATCTAGCGCAGTGCTTGAGCGCCTTGCGCGCACACAAGCTGCGGGCGTCGCTTACCATGCTGGGGCTGACGATGGGCGTGGCCACGCTGATCACGGTCATGACCATCGTGCAGGGCGCGAACCTCTATGTTGAACAGAAGATCGCCAACCTCGGCACAAACGTCTTTCAGATCGCGCGAACACCCTTCGCGGTGACCGACTTCAACATCATCATCAAAGCACTGAAGTACAAGAAGATTGAGATGGATGACGTGCGCGCGGTAGCCGAGGGATGCACCGCGTGCGAAGAGGTGGGCGCCACGGCAAGCGGCAGCGTGCACGCGAGATACGGTAACAAAGAGATGGCTGACGTGAATTTGTATGGGCAAACGCCGAATATGGCGGACATTGACACGCGCATCGTAGAATTTGGCCGCTACTTCACGGCAGCGGAAGCCGAGCACCGGGCTGACGTTTGCTTGATCGGCGACACGCTGGTACAGCAGTTGTTTCCCGGCATAGATCCCATTGGGAAAAGCATTCGCGCCGGGAACGACGAATTCATGGTGATCGGGGTCATGGAAAAGATCGGCAGCGTCCTTGGGCAGGACCAGGACAACTTCATCATGGTCCCTCTGCCGGTGTTCCTGCGTATCCAAGGCGCCCACACAAGCCTGACGATCAACGTCAAGACGAACACCGGGGAGTTTGAAAAGGCTCAGGATCAGGCAGACCTGATCCTGAGGGCGCGCCGGCACCTCAGCGGCAAAATGGAAGACGATTTCTTTATTGGCACGAAAGAAAGCTACATGGCCCTGTGGCGCAGCATCAGCACGGCGTTTTTTGCCGTGTTCATCATGGTGAGCGCCATCTCCGTGGTCATCGGCGGGATCGTCATCATGAACGTCATGCTGGTGAGCGTGAGCCTGCGGCGGAGAGAGATTGGGGTGCGGCGCGCGGTGGGCGCGACGAAACGAGACATTCTGCGGCAATTCATGGTGGAAAGCGTCATGCAATGTATCGCGGGAGGAATCGCGGGCATCTCGATAGGATTCCTTGTAGCACTGGCCCTGCGCACGTACACGCCTTTCCCGGCTTCCGTTCAAACGTGGGTTGCGGTTCTAGGGGTAATCCTGAGTTCCGTGGTGGGGCTGTTTTTCGGAATTTATCCAGCGGTGCGCGCTTCACAGCTGGACCCGGTTGTCGCGCTGAGGTCGGACTGATGACGATCATGACGCTGGCGCAAGCCCGGGAAAATTTCCTTGCGGCCATAGAGACGCTACGCTCGTCCAAGGTGCGTTCCGCGTTAACCGTGCTGGGCATCGTCATCGGCGTGTCCTCGGTGATTTCCATGGCGGCGATCATTCAGGGCCTCAACAAGTTCGTGCAAGATAGAGTGGAGCGCCTGGGCTCGCGCACGTATTTCATCTCGCGATTCCCGTTCGGCACGGACCTTTCCCGCCTGCCGGAGCGGATTCGAGCGCGCAAGTATCTTGAATACAACTACGCGGAATCTGTCCGGGAGGCCGCCCCGGACGTGCAGATCGTCACGACGTTTGGCACGCGGGGCTTCTTCCTTGGGGACAGCAACCGGATTATCAGCGGCGACCGCAGCGTCGAAAAAGTTATCTTGCGGGGCGCTGAGCCAAGGTATACGGAGGCGATTCCGTTGTTCAACATCGAGCGCGGCCGCTTCATCAGCACTTTTGACCAGGAGCACGCGCGCCCTGTCGTCGTCCTCGGCGCGGCCATCAGCGAATCACTGTTCCCCAACACCGACGCCTTGGGCCAAACGGTGCGCATCAACGGCAGCGTTTACGAAGTCATCGGCGTGTTCGAACACGACCAGGGCCTGTTTGTGGGACCTGGCGTGGATATCTTCGCCGTCATCCCGCTGAGCTGCTTCAAGAGGGAGTACCCGGAGGCCAAAGAGTTGATCATGGCGTTCACCGTTCCGGAAAACGTAAACGTGGAAACCGCGCACGGCGAGGTCATTCAGGCGCTGCGGCGTCTCCGCCGCATCCCCGCTGGGAAGGAAAATGATTTCGAGCTGAGCTCGCCGGACTTCCTCAGCAATCTGTGGAACCAGCTCACCGGCGCGCTGGTGATTCTCACTACGATTATCAGCTCGATAGGACTGCTGGTGGGCGGCATCGGCGTGATGAACATCATGCTCATCTCGGTGACCGAGCGCACTCAGGAAATTGGCGTGCGCAAAGCCATCGGCGCCCGCCGCGCGGATGTCCGCCTGCAGTTCTTGCTGGAGGCCGTGGTCCTCACGCTGGTTGGCGGGATAATCGGGATCCTGATCGGCGCCGGAGTATCCGCGACAGTGCGTACTCTCGTGCCCTCGATTCCCGCAACGCTATCTTACTTGTGGGTGTCGATCGGGTTTGCGATTTCCGTCGGCGTGGGCTTGTTCTTCGGCTACTACCCGGCAAATCTGGCGGCGAATCTTGATCCCATCGCTTGCCTCAGGTACGAGTGAAGAGTTCTCCGGGGAACATTCGCCCTGCCAGGGAGCGGCTAACTGGCGATAAGGGAATTCGTCAACAGTAGTCAGTGGAGGGTTTGCGGTGGAGTTGGGCGCTCAGAAAAAGCCGGTTTTCAACGGGCTTGATCGCGAAACAATCCGTATTAATACGATTTTATTTATCGTTTTAGTCTGTATTAAAATGTCTAGCGGTCCAACTTAAATCCTTGCGGTATCCCGCAGGCCAGAGAATTGGATTCTGGGAACAGGAGAGACTTCGTGCGAATTTGCCGGAAAGTTTTCGTTGTCCTTGCTGTTTTCCTGCTCGCGGCGGTTCCTTCCCGTTCGCAAGTCGCGGCAAATTCCAGCGCAGGAAGCGACCCGGGGTATTTTGCGAACTGGTTCAAGCGCGTGGACAAGACGCAGGCGGAGCAGCCTCACTGGGCCACACCTCTGGCGACGACGACACCGCGTCTCGAAGAAGAGTTTCGCTATGACATTTTCTGGCAGACCAACAACAGCGGCATCACGACGGAAAACTACGGCGGAGCGAGGGGACTGGAACTAATCCCCGCCGAGCGCGTTGAAGTGATTCTGGTAGCCCCGCCCGCCTACATCGTTCATAACAACCCCGCCGTCCGGGATGGATTTGGTGATTGGGGCTTCCTCGTGAAGTATCGGATTCTCTCCTCGAATGAAGAACATGGAAAGTACATCTTGACGGCGTTCTTCCAAACCACTCTGCCGACGGGTCAATACAAGAATGGAGCGACCGACGCGATCATCACGCCTACCATCTCCTATGGCAAGGGCTTCGGAGATTTCGACGTTCAAGGCACCCTGGGCGTGAGCTTACCGACGGGCAACGAAGCCAAGATTGGCCGCACGGTTCCCTGGAACAACGCCTTTCAGTATCACGTTTATCGAAAGTTCTGGCCGGAAGTAGAAGTGAACTACACGCATTTCTATGACGGCATGGACAATGGCAAGACGCAAGTTTTCCTGACCCTCGGTCTCGTCATCGGAAGGATTCATCTTTGGAATAGGCTGGCGATGACCGTCGGAGGGGGATTTCAAATCGCTACGACTCAATTTCACAGAAACAATCACAACGGCATTTTTTCGGTGCGTTTCCCCTTCTAGTGGCGGGAACGCATACCTAAATGGACCCGAGCCATTTGACCGGGAAGTGGGCCGCCAGGGCGTTTGCCAGTTTTTCATCGGCAGTGACCAATTCAGCCTTTGCTTCAAGAGCGAGAACAACATAAATGCAATCGTAAACGCTCCGTCCGTGTAGGACTCCTATCTGGAGAGCTGGATTCAGGAGATTCAAGGAAGGGATCGTTGGAATCTGGTAGTCCAGGAGTGCGGCCAGCGCTACACCGGCAGTTTCATTGGTGCATCGGCCGCGACGTACGGCCTTCCACAAGACATTCGTCAATTCAACCCAGAAGAAATCTGGAACAATTAAATTGATTTTGCGATCCAACCACTGTTTGAGAAGACGCAAAGCTTCGTCGCTAAACGGCTCGTGCACCCCAGGCAGTACCCACTTGGCTGCAACACTGGCATCCACGACAAGTACCTTCACCGCTCGCGGTCCTCACGGATCATTTCCTCAGTTGAAGGGAACGGACCGGGCGCGGGGGAGGGTGTAAACCGCAGTTGTTCAAGCTTCTTGAGAAATCCCCGCCGGGCCTTGAGTGATTTTTTAGTGGGGATATGAAGTTCCAGGAGCAGCAAGACCTCGGCGGCGATGGAACGGCGCTGGCTGCGAGCGCGCTTGCGGAGGGCTTCGTAGAGGTCGTCGGGGACGTTTTCGACATAAAGAGTAGCCATAGGAAACTCCTAGGAAATGTCTAGACTAATACTATGGAAATGCTAGGGATTCCCAAGGCCGTTGTCAAGAGGGGAGAGGACTTTGCCGAATACGGATTGGGAGGGTCGCCCGGCGTGTGGCCTCACTCAGCCATTGCCGCGGGGAGCGGGGACAGGCTAGAATAGATGGGTTCAGGAGGACTGACTTAGTGTTAACGATTCGGCTGTCAAGGATTGGCAAGAAAAAGAAGCCCTATTACCGCGTGGTAGTCATCGAGCGGACCCGGCCGCGGGACGGCCGCGTGAAGGAAGCGGTGGGCACCTACGATCCGCTGAAGAAGCCGGCGGAGATCAAGCTGGACGCGGAGCGCATCAAGTATTGGATGGGACTGGGCGCGCAGCCCAGCGACACGGTGCGCAGTTTTCTCCGTTTGCAAAAGATCGCTTAGCATCGGCGCCTTCCTGAAATTTGCGCGTCCCCGGTTGCGCCGGGGGTGCCATTCCCAGGTACCCTATGAAGGAATTGGTCGAAGCCATCGCCCGAGCCCTTGTGGACCATCCCGAGGAAGTGCAGGTGAAGTCGGTCGAGGGCTCGCAAGTCACTGTGCTTGAGTTACATGTGCATCGCGAGGATCTCGGGAAGGTGATCGGGCGGCAGGGGCGGACGGCCAAAGCAATTCGAACGCTGCTAGGCGCGTCGGGAATGAAGTTGCACAAACGGTTTA
>WNFH01001592.1_pt1 | contig 15457 bp, 16 predicted proteins | sample 5400411 | NCBI WGS metagenome assembly WNFH01 (sample SAMN13153347, study PRJNA577476) | soil metagenome | isolation source: 200 cm saprolite under Douglas fir tree site 2 hole 3 | place: USA:California | collected 2015-04-18
GTCCATGCCATGACTTCCACCACGCGACCCCGTTCCCATCCATTAAAACCATCTCTTCGCATTTCGGGCAAGCCATGAACAGGTTTCCGCACGGTACCCTCTTCTGGAGGTGCGAGCAATGAATGGTCCATTCCGAGCTTGGCCAGCGGTGCCTATATCCACGCCGGAGGAGGTGTACGCGGGGGCCAGCGGACAGGCGAAGGAGTACCCCCTTTACCTCGAGAGCATCTTACGCCAGGAGCACAACTTCAGCAAACCCGAAAACCTCTCCCGGCTTCGCGTCCTGGATTGCACAGTCAGACAGATGATCGGTCATTGGTGCTCATCTCAACTCGCTGAATTAGGGGCGGAGGTCATTCAAGTGGAGCCGCCCGGAGGCGACCCGCTGCGTCAGCAAACGCCATTTGGTCGGAAGGAGTACATGGTCAGCGATAAGGAACGCGGCGAGCCGGTGGGCTTGCAATTTCTCCATGAGATGCGCAACAAGCAGTCGATCACGCTCAATCTCGAAACAGAACGCGGTCAGGAAATTCTTAAAGAACTCGCCCAACACGTTGACGTGATCATCGAGAACGCCGCACCTGGGCAGTGGGATGCCTGGGGCATCGGGTATCGCCAACTGCGCGAACGCAACCCTCGCCTCGTCTACTGCTGGGTGGGCCAGCGCGGTCAGTGGGGTCCCCTGAAAGATCGGCCGGGGGAGTTGGATCCGACGGCCCAGGCGGCATGCGGGTTCGTCCACGGGACGGGCCACCCGAAAGAGATGGGTGGCTCACCGATGCGCTCTGCCATGTGGGTGGCGGATCATGTCGGTGGCACTGCAGCCGCGATGGGGATCGTCGCTGCCCTCTTCCACCGAGAACTGGTCTCAGGGGAGGGCCAATTTGTCGAAGCCACAGGGGCCGAGGGGATTATTCGCATCCTCGACTACAACTGGGGCTGGTATGGCATGGACGGGTCGATCCGTCCGCGCTACGGCAACTGGGACCTGGCAATCAACATCTATGCCGTGAACCCCTGCAAGGACGGCTACATGATGGTTGGCGGCGGCCACGACCGCCTGTGGTACCGAATCTGGCGAACCGTCGGTATGGACCGTCCAGAGCTTGAGGACGATATCATCGCCGATCCCAAGCTGCGCGATGTGGTCGAGCGTCTGCCCCATCCCATGCAGGTAAAAACATACACGCAGCTGGCTGACTGGCTGTCGGACAACTCCCGGGCAGAGGCGGAACGGAAGCTCTTGGCGCAACAGGTGGCCTCCGGAGGCGTGACCTACATCGACGAAGTCGCCGAGTATCCCCACTTCAAGTACCGCGGTCATGTGGCTGAAGTCGACGACGCTCTCTATGGGAAGATCCTGTACGGGACCACTCCCTTCATTCAGCACAAGGCCCCGGGTCGATTGAAGTGGATGGGACGACCCACCGGCTACGACAACGACGATGTCTACCGGAGGTTGCTGGGGTTTACCCGAGACGAGCTGGCTGACCTGAAGTCAAAGAGCGTGGTGTGATCCTAAGGAGGCCGAAGCGATGGCAGTCACCGTAAAGCCCAAGGCGTTTGAGGAGTTTTGCCGAGACACCTTCGATCCCAAGAAGGCGTTCGGAAAGCCTGAGGTGCTGAAGGGATACCGCGCCTTGTCCTGCACCCAGTACATCCTGGGCCCGTCCTGTGCGAGCTATCTCGCGGAGCTGGGTGCCGAGGTGATCAAGATCGAGCTGCCCCGACGGGGGGAGCCTATGCGCCACACCACACCCTTCAACGAGCCGCTGCTCTACCCACTGTCGAAATGGCTCCCGGAGCGGGGAACCGGCCTCGGCTTCTTCGGAGCTAACCCGAACGAATACTTCATTTCGGTCGATTTTCATCGCCCTGAAGGCCAGGAGATTGTCCGCAAGCTAGCCGCCAAGTCCGATGTGATGGTCGAGAACTACCGCCCAGGCACCTTCGACCGCTGGGGGATCGGCTATCGGCAGCTTTCCAAGATCAATCCCCGGCTGGTCTACATGTGGTTGGGCGGTTTCGGGGGCTGGGGTCCAGGTCGGGTCCGGGCCTCCTATGACATCCTGGGCCAGGCTCAGGGTGGGGCCTTCGGCATGACCGGGGAGGCTGAGGAGCGCGGGGGATCACCGTCCAAACACACTATCTGGCTGGCGGACTACTGGGGAGGGATGATGGGAGCCCTTGAGGTCCTCTCCGCGCTGTATTGGAGGGAAACGGTCTCAGGCGAGGGGACCTTGATCGAGTACTCCCAGGTCCACGGCGTGACCCGGCAGCTCGAGTATGCCCTCCCGATGTACGGCAGATTTGGTATCGTTCGCGAGCGCTGGGGCAACTGGGACACCCAGCTCTGTGTCCATGGCATCATCCGGTGCGGGAAGTCCTCCTATCCCCAATCCGACAATCCGCAAGAGCAGGAGGTAGGGTACATCCTGGTGTCGGCGTACGCCGACACCGATTGGGCGAAGCTGTGCGATGCGGTCGGGGATGGAAAACTGAAAGCGAAGTATGCCCGCCACGATGACCGGGTCGCCGCCGATGCGCAGCGCGAGATCTACTCCTGGCTGGAGAAGTGGGCGGCGGACAAGACGAAGGAGGATGTCTACCGCCTCCTGACCGAGAAGAATGGCATCAACACCCAGCCGGTCTGGAACGCCAAGGAAGTTGCCGAGCATCCGCACTGGAAGGCAAGAGGATCGGTGCAGTGGATCGACGATCCTCATTTCGGCGATGTGTTACACCAGGGGCCGGCCTACAAGCTCTCGCACACGCCTCCGCGGATGAAGTGGGTGCTGAAGCCCGTCGGGGCTGACAACGAACACATCCTGACAAAACTTGCCGGCCTCTCGGGGAGCGAGATCAAGCGGCTGGAGGCCGAAGGGATCATCTAACCTACCGGAACTTGGCGATACAGCGGATTGGGGAGGTGCGCGATGTCCGTTCTGGTCTGCCCGAAGTGTCAGACGAAAAACTACCTGGATCCATATCCCTTCTGGAACTTCAAGGGTAAGGTGAAGTGTGCGGGGTGTGACGAGGTCTACTACATCGAGAAGCGCAACTATAAGACGGTGAAGGGACCAGAGCGAGCCCAGGCTCCCCATGACAGGCTCCCCGCATATGCCGAGACGCCGGACTTCAAGCCTGTTACCGATCCGAGTAAAGTCGCGCCCCCGCCGCGCGCCCGGGCCGTGATGGCCCTCAAACCTGTCCCGGTCACCAAGAGCATTCGCGGCCGGCCGGTCAGCGGGCGCCCCCTGAAGGGCGACGACTTGACGGGGAGCAGACCCAAGTTCATCATCGAAGGCCGCGTGTACAGCGAACGTGAGCCCGCCAAGGTGTGAGTGAGGGAGGTCGTGCGAAATGGCCAACTGGTACGACAAATATGCTCTTCGGGAAGCGCCGTCGGCGACAAAGTCGCAGTGTGTCCGGTGTACGCAGTTCCGACCCGCGCTAGACCCGCAGATCCAGAAAGCGTATCTGGGCAAGTGTCGTGCCTGGGAGAATCCGTTCAGTATCATGGTACCTCTGACAGGCTTCACCGACTGCAAGCGCTTCGCTGACAGCGGCGAGGTGGTCACCGTCGGGGCACAGGTCGCGCAGGCTGCCGTGACCACGGGGAAAAAGACAGCAACGCGCCGATACGAGTTCTACTACAGTTCCAAGGTGACGCCCGGACAGCAATACCCTGCCGACGTGCAGCACGCCCTGCTCCTGGGGAAGCAGCTGCAAAGTAAGGGTGTCGATCTCAAGATCGTCGATATCGCCAGCGTGAAGGACGTGTTCCCCATCTACCACCGGGCCGTCACGGGACCGGATGCCAGTGTGCGCGCGGTTTTCGGCACCAAGGGAGCGCTGGAAGAAGAATTTGGCCGTACTGTGCCTGCGTTCTTCATCCTGCAGGGCGAGGATCGCTATCCTGTCGAGGTCTACCCCCGCATGGGCGAGACGGGCATGATTGGCGTAGAGGAAGCCCTGCAGAAGACCGCCACCGCGCCGCCCTCGGCGGAGGCTGTCGCCGCGAAAGCGCAGTTGATGGAGGACGAAGAGCACTAAACGAGGTGCCATCCGCTTCTCACGAGTGGCTTTCCACGAGGGTATCCCGCCGACGGCTAGTCGTCGGCGGGATTCTCATCACTGTGGTCCTAATGCTTGGAGCGCCCTCCGCTGGTCCATTGATCAAGGAATTCAAGTGGGATCCGTTGACGGCTACGGGCCCGCTGAGAGCAGAACTTCGGGGGACAGACGGGGGGGATCACGCGAGCTGTCATCGCCGCGGTGCTGGACGTGATCGCTGGGATTATGTCCGACACGAGTGCGCCCGGGATCCGGGAAGCGTGGGCCGTGGCACCTGGGATTCTATGGGTCGCGTGACGACGTTACGCTGCGTAGTCTTATCGCCGCGACCGATCACGCACTGACACCGGCTGCCCGACCGGTGCTAGCACTCGGGTCGTATTTGTGGGGACAGAGTTCGGGGGGCTTAGTCCTTAGTCATACCGAATGAGGAGGAAACGACCATGCCGACACGATATGCCAAGGGACCGCACCTGCCGCCACCGGATCTACAACCCGACCGGACCTATACTTTGCCTGAATTCCAGGCATACCCCGATCGGTTCAACCCCACGATGGAACTCCTCGACGCCCACGTTCAGGCCGGCCGAGGGGAGTCCACCGCCATCCTCTACGAAGACCAGCGGCTGACGTACGCCCAGCTTGCACGACAGGCCGACCGGCTGGCCGGAGCGCTGCGCGAGCTAGGAGTGCGGGAGGGCGACCGGGTCATGCTCCGGGCACCGAACATCCCTCCGGCGCTCGTGGTCAATTTCGCCGTCCTCAAGCTCGGCGCCATCTTGATCCCGACCTCCCCGTTGTTCTCGCGGGCCGAGATCGCCCACGTGGTCAATGACGCCGAGGTCAAAGTGATGCTGGTGGCCGCGCCGCTGCTCGTAGAGGTCGAGGCGGCACGGCAGAATTTCCGCAGTGCGCTCCAGATCGTCGTCATCGGTGGCGAGCCAGCCCAGGCCGCCGAGAAACGGTTCGGTTTTTACGGCGATCTGCTGAAGTGGAACGGGCCGGAGGTCAGCCCAGTGCTCCGTGACCGCTATGATCCAGCCATTCTGCTCTACACGTCGGGGACGACCGGTCTGCCCAAAGGCACATGTCATTTCGTCGAGGAAACCCTCATCGTCCCGGACACCTTCGGACGCCACGGCTGGCGGGTGCGACAGGACGATATCATCGGGGGGTCGGCTCCCTTGGCCTTCGGCGCAGGCTATTCGACGTTCGCCACCATCTCATATCGATTCGGTGCGGCCTGCTCGCTCATCGCGCGCTTCGAGCCGGAGAAGATGTTCGAGACCATCCAGCAGCACCGGATCACTGTTTTGTCCCTCGCTCCGACGGCCTATCGCCGGATGCTACAGGTGCCCAACGCTGCAACCCGCTTTGACCTGAGCTCCGTGCGGATATGCACCGGGGGCGGTGAGTCGCTGACCGCTGAGACATATCACCAGTGGAAGAGCCGACTCGGCCTCGACATTTATGAGGGCTTCGGCACCACGGAGATGATGTACGTGTTCATCTCGAACGCCGGGAGCGCCCAGCCGCGCCCAGGGTCGTTCGGTCGGCTCATGGCATCCTATGAGGCGAAAGTCATCACCGAGGAGGGCCGGGAAGCCGCACCCGGCGAGATCGGCAGCCTCGTCGCGCGCGGACCGACCAGCACGATCTATTGGAAGGACGTGGAGAAGCAAAAGAGAGTGATCTGGACGGGCCCGGACGGCGGTCGGTGGAACCGCGTCGGAGATTTCGTCTATCGGGATGCCGACGGCTACTTTTGGTTTGTCAGCCGCGAGGATGATATCATCAAAAGTTCTGGCTACCGGATTGGCCCGGAAGAGATTGAGGAGGTTCTCTCAAAACACCCTGCTGTCGCCGACGTAGGTGTCATCGGCGTCCCGGATCCGGTGCGCGGCCAAAATGCCAAGGCGTTCATCGTGCTGAAGTCAGGGCAGCCGCAACCGACGGCAGAGGAGATGATTGACTTTTGTCGTGGCAAGATTGCCGTGTACAAGCTTCCGCGGGACGTGCAGTTCGTCTCGGAGCTCCCGCGCACACCCACAGGGAAGCTGCTGCGCCGAGTGCTGCGGGCCAAACAGGCGGAAGTCAGAGCAGGCTCCTAGCGGTCGCACACAATATGCTGCCTGTGTCGCTGTGTTCCAGTGGGATGCGGTTGGGCTCGTCTGGTGTCCAGTTTGAGGAAGGCGGAAAGGGTGAGGCCCGTCATGTGATCGGTGAGGGACTGGCCCGTTCGCAGCAGCGCGCGACACGTGCGCGTGGGGAACGGCGACATTGTTGCGGGCCGGCCGCCCTCACGGGCTCGAGGAGGCATCGGGCGTGAGCGATACTCGCGCGGTCTTTGAGGCACGATATGGCATCCTGGGCACCGGGCACAAGGATCTACCCGTCTGCGGGCATATCTACGCGATCGATAAACTTTTCATGGCGCTGGGTCTCGACTGTGAAGACATTGCCCCGATCGATGGGCTCGTCCTGGAACAAGACGCTCGATTCGCCGTCCGCTACTACGATGGTGAGGATCGCCACATCGTCGCCTACGAGTTTGACCCAGGCCTGCGCTACGTGCGTGAGATGCGAGTGCACGTTGCCGAATGGATTGGCGATGATGAGTACTTCAACTTCGGCTGGAACGTGACCTGTCCGGTCAATTTCTAAAAGACAGAGATGCCCGCGATGGAACAATGGGAGTACTTCGACCGGATGGTCCTCTTCCAAGAGACGCCGGAGGGGCTGATCAGCAAGCTCGATGAGTGGATCAACGATGTCGGGTCCGCCGGGTGGGAGCTCGTTGGCGCGACGCCCTTGATCGCTCCGAACCGTGAAGGATACGCGTTCGGGACCGTCGGCGTGCACCTGATCTTCAAGCGCGTGAAGCCATCCCAGACCTCTGAGAGCTGATCCGTTCTTTTTCCCCGGCCTCCCCGTTCCATGCCGCTGGCGGACGCAGCTCCCGGGGAGCGCTCACCGCACGTAACCGGCCTGCGCGTCGGAATGCTACGATGATGAAACAGATTACCCGGGTCTCTGTGGAAGCGCTAACACTCGCGGACATTCCGCGGGTCCTTCGAAATCGAACGCCAGTCTTTCCCACACCCTGGCCGCGTGCCGCATTTATTGGGTGTGCCGAGGAGGGAGAATGAGCGTGCGCAAGCTCGGCATCGCAACCACACCTGATGAGACTGCAGCGGCTGCTCTTGTCACTGATCGCGCGATTCGCGACAATGGGATCGCCTCATCGGCGGATCTCCATCGGCGCTGCGGAGCTTGGCGCACGGTTCGGGAGGGCAGGGGATGATCGGTTTCGCGAGACCGGATGAACTGCGGGCGGCAGATGGCCAACAAGTGCCTGGTTTCTTGTTTCAGCCGGAAAACGTGATTGGTGGGGTCGTTGTCGTTCACGGACACGGTGGATCCAAGGAGAATACCCTGGGACTAGCGGCGCGGCTCGCGGAGGCAGAGATGGCCGTCCTCGCGATTGATCTGAGGGGTCACGGAGAACACCGCGGTCAGCTGGACGAGGGTGTGCTCGGAGATGTCGAGGCGGCGATCTCTTTCGCACACCGTTATGGTCCCGTGGCGGCGATCGGGAAGAGCCTGGGAGGACGCCTCGCCCTGATGAGTACAGCCGACGTGATCGTCGCGATCTCTCCGGCAATCCCCCAGCGCGTCTCACCAGGCGGACAGACTATGTTCGCGCAATTTCCCAGTCCAAGGGTTCGGGAGCCTTACCCCGGCTACGTCTTGGACCTGTTGAAACGGCTCGGGCCACCTCCGAGGCGCGATCGCCCCACGTTGCTGATTTCCGCGACCTATGACATTCAAACCCTCCGCGACGGCACGCGCGATTTCGCCATGCAATTACCGTCCGGGGAATATCGCGAGATCGAAGAGGAACTGCGCCCGCCCGTGGCATCCGGCCACCCCCTCGTCGACTATCTGCCATACTGGTTTAACCATGCCGAACTGCTCGAGAACACGCACGTGCTCCGCCTCGTGCCGGAGTGGGTCCGGGGTAAGCTCATTAGCCGTCGCTGAGTTCCGGTCAGATTCTGCGATTCCGGCGGGGTTGCTGCCGACCGCCTCAGGTCCCTTCATCGATCGATGAGCAGTCAGAATAGTGCGTTCGTCGATCCGAGGATCACTGGGATCGCCCCACTGCCCCCTGCCCACGCCTCGCCAGGGGCTCGGGGGGGGGCGGCAGGTATCATTCGGTGCGTAGCGCCTGCAGTTTCCCAGTTTGGCCTAGCTCCGCCCAGGTGCCCTGGTCGACTACCATTCCCTCCTGCATCACATACACGCGGCGGGCCACCTGTTCAGCCACCTCATAGCTGTGCTCTGTCATGATGACCCCCGCCCCGCCATCCGCGACCTCTTGAACGGTGGCCAGGACGAGGCGGCGAGCTTCGTCGTCGAGCCCCAGAAGCGGTTCGTCTAACAACAAGACCTGGGGATTGCTTGCCAAGGCCCGGGCAAGGACAACCAGTTGCCGTTCTCCTCCCGAGAGCGAGCCGGCACGGCGGTGGCGCTGCGATACGAGCCAGGGGAACCTCCGCAAGGCCGCGTCCGGATCGCCTCCTGCGGCAACGTTTTCCCACACCGTCAGCTCTTCCACGACGCGAGCGCGCTCAGGAGCGTAGACGACTCCTCTTCTCACCCTGTCGAAAGTGGGGAGATGGTGAATGGCGGTTCCGGACAACCACACTTCCCCGGTCGCGGGGACTAGCCCGACCACCGCACGGAGCAGGGACGTTTTGCCGCATCCATTCGGGCCGAGCAGGGCCACGATTTCTTGGCTCGCGACGGAGACGGCGGCATCCACCACGGCCGCGATAGCGCCGTAGCGGACTGTGATTCCCTGCGCCACAAACGTCATCGTCGGGGCACGGGAGGAAGTTCATCCACGATACGGCCAGCGTGGAGAACAAGGATGCGATCGACAAGAGTGCCAAACGCGCCAGGATTATGGGCCACCAGGACGATGCTCGTCTGCTGCTCGCGGACCTTCTCGAGCAGCGTGACGAGTTCGGTCTTATCCGCTCCGCTTAAGCTGGCGAAGGGTTCATCGACGAGCAGCAGGCTGGGCGAGGTCGCCAGCGCTCTCGCCAGTTCGAGACGACGCAGCGCCCCTTGGGACAGCCAGCGTGTCGGGACGAAGGCGAAGGAAGTGAGGCCACTCTGCTGCAGAATCGCCTCCGCCTTCCCTCGCACGACACTCCACGGTTCTCCCAGGTGGAGTCGGGCAGCCATGACCTGTTCTGAAACAGTGAGCCTCGGAATGGGTCGGGGAATCTGGAAGGTTCGGGCGATCCCCCGATGGACAAGTCTGGACGGGCGGAAGCCCGTCACCCTCTGCCCACGGAAATAGATCTCGCCACCATCTGGTTTCAGCTGGCCGCTGAGGAGGTCAAGGAGCGTGGTTTTCCCCGATCCGTTCGGTCCCTGGAGCCCCACGGCCTCCCCGTGCCGGACGGTTATGGAGAGATCGTCCACGGCCACCACGCCGTCAAACCTCTTCGTGAGTCTCTTGGCCTCAAGCATGACCTTCCTTCCACGGCCTCCACGGGTGGAGCCATAAGCCAGCCACGAGCAGCAGGCCATAAACACTCATCCGGATCAGCGGGGGGAAGGAGAGGTAGCTCAACACGACAGTGAACAGGTAGCCCGTGATGAGCGGCCCTAAGATGGTCCCACTGCCTCCGGCGATGCCTAGGCTCATCGCCGCAAAGCTCGTTTCCAAGGAGAGCATGGACGGAGTGGCGCGCGTGACCACAACCGTTTGCAGCACCCCAGCGAGTCCAGCGACGGCGCCCGCGACGATGAAGGCGGCCAACTTTCCTTCGGTCGTCCCAACCCCTGCGGCTTCCGCCGCAACCTCATCTCCTCGCACAACCCTCAAGCGGAGCCCGAATCGCGTCGTCTTCATCTGGACGAGCATCGCAGCAATGATGACGAGAAGAGCGAGAGAAAGGTAATAGACGGCGAGTCTCCCGCCTGCGCTCCCCAACCATAAGGGAGGGAGCGGCAGGCCTCCCTCCCCTCCCAGGGCCGCTCCCCGGACGTTGATCGCCACGGCCTCACTCAACTCGTGAGCAGCCTCCGCGATGCCCAGGGTGGCGACGGAGAGGAACGGCCCGCGCACCCTCGCGCTGAATCCCCCCTGGACCACGCCGCTGAGCAGGCCAGCCAGAGGCGCTAGCGGCAGTGCGAGCCAGGGGGAGATGCCTAGCAGGGACATCCACGCCGCAGCATACGCAGCTGCCCCGAACGGTAAGGCGTGACCAAGTGAGAGCTGGCCTGCGAGCCCACCGACGAGGTCCCAGCTGACGACGTACAGGGCCTGGGCATGGGCTAAGGTGAGCACCGTGATGGAGTAGCCGTCGTGGACGACGATTGGGAGAACGAGGAGGAGGACGATGACCGGGGTCCACATCATCGCGTGAGACCCTGTGGACGAATCGCCAGCGAGCCCGCCAGCAGCATCATCGTCCCCACATATGCCCAAGAGGGCGCCAGATAAAAGGAGATCAACGCTCCGGCCAGGCCCACAAGGAGCGAGGTGATGAGTGTCCCGCGAGGCGTGCGGAAGCCGCCGACCACGACGATGACGATGGAAAGCAACAGCGGGTTCCGGCCCATGCTGGGAAAGATCACACCCAAGGGGGCGAGCAGGGTCCCTGCGACCGCCGCTGCGGCTGCGCTCGCGCCAAGGGCCAGTCGGCGGATCGCTGCCACATCGAACCCACCGAGCAGGGCGATCTCCTCATCCAACGCAGCCACGCGCAGGCCCAACCCAAGCCTGGTCCGAAGGACCCCCGCCAGTGATGCCAGCAGGATCAGCGCCACCCCAGCGGCTAGGACCTCTTGGCGAGGGAGGATCAGGCCGCGTAGATGGAACGCGCCTTGGGACGGCAGCGAATGGTAAAAAGGTCCCCACACGGCCTGGAACATCTGCTCCCCCAGGATGGCGAGACCGAGCGTGAGGACCGCGGACGCGTCCATCCAGGCCCGAAAAGGTGCGACCAATCGGCCCAGCCCCAGCCCCAGCAGGAACGCGAGGGTAGCCGCCAGGGGGAGGGCCCACAGGAGCGGGAGTTGTCGTGAGAACAAGAAGAAGACCAGGTAGGCGCCAAGGGTGTAGAAGGTGCCGTGGGCAAGGTTGACGATCTTACCGACGCCCAATGCCAGCGCAAGTCCCGCCGCCATAAGGGCATATACAGCGCCGGTAAGCAGCCCACTGACTGCGATCTGCAGGAACGCCATTACCGGAAAACTATCACGCGGTCGCTGCCATTGACCCACTGGATGACCGCGCCTTTCAATCCCCCTTGGCCCCAAATGGCTTGGTGAGACCGATCAAACGAATAGATGCCTGCGACACCTGGGAACTGGCCCTGCTCAAGGGTGCGGATCACGTCCGCTGGCTGGAATGACCCCGCACGAACGGCAGCCTGTGCCAAGACCGTGAGAGCATCGTGGGGCAGCGTGTCGCTGTAGCCCACGGGCAAGTATTGGTACCGTTTCTGAAACCTACTAAAATATTGGGTCGCTTGAGGCGTCAGGCCGCGCCAGGTCGCCGCCTGGAAGTACAGGTACTCCCCGGACGGAAGGGATGCGGCTACCCGCGCATCGCCCAAAGCCCCTCCCACAGATAAGAACCGACTTTGGAGGTCGAGCTCCTTCGCCCGCTTTATGAACTCGATTGCCCCAGCCCCGGGATCTCCAAGCACAACGAAATCGGGCCGACGCTCCCGAATTGCCACAACCAACGGCTCCATCTGCGGGGCCTGTGGGCTATAAAAGCCCTCGTACACCAACTCCACTTTTCCCGCAAGCACCGACTTCAGATGGTCAAGCAATTCTCGATTCCATCGGATATTGACCCCGACAAACGCGTATTGTCTGCTGCCCGCGCGCTCCAAGAAGGTGCTAAGGAGCGCGGCCCACTGGGCGATGTTATAGCTTATCCGGAACGAGAACCGAAAGCGAGGATCCTTGGCCACTCGTTCACTGACCTCCATCGTGGCAGCGACAGGCACCATGTGCAACACTTGCTTCTCGGCCGCGACATCCTGGACGGGGAGGGTTTCCTCGCTGAGATAGGCGCCGACGAGAGCCCAGACTCCTTCTCGTTCCACTAACCGCAACGCCTCGGTTCGTGCGATCTCTGCGCGCCCCTGCGAGTCCGCGACTACGAGCGCCACTCGTCGTCCTGAGATGCCACCCTCCGCGTTGATCGTTTCCTCGGCCAGATGCAAGCTCTGCAGCGCGGCGACACCGCCGGCGGCGAACGGACCCGACAAGGGCATGAGGACACCGATCTTGATCGGTTCCTGAGACGACGCAGGCCAAGCGAGGAGCAGTACCAATAATCCGACGAGCAATCCCCGACGCATGCTCCCTTATCCTCCGGAGGAGGCCCGGATGATGAGCTCGGTGGGCAGCCTAATGTGCTTGGCCTCCTCAATCCCTTCCAGCTGGTCTACCATCACCGCCATCGCCGCTTTTCCCATCAAGAACTTAGGCAAGCGGACCATGGTCACTGGCAACATGGCGTGCTCGGCCGCTTCCCCATCGTCAAAGCCGACCACCGCGATGTCTTCTGGGACGCGTACCCTTTGTTCCCGAAGAGCATCCAACGCACCAAGGGCTAGGAGGAGGCTGGTCGCGAGAACCGCTGTCGGAGGCGTGGGGAGGGAAAGGAGAGCGTGCATGACCGCGCGGCCGCCCGCTCGACCGCATCCGACCGCTCGTATTAAGTCGGCATGGCATATCCCCCCGTAGGCGTGCATTGCAGCCCGATACCCCCTGATGATTTCTACCGTCGGCTCAAAGCGCCGGTGCTCGCAAATCAATCCGATGAGGCGGTGCCCTCGCCCGAGCAGGTGCTCAGTCGCCCGAGCTGCGCCGTTGACATAGTCTGGTGCCACGTAGCTGACTTCCGGACCGAAGACCGCTCGTCGGCCAATGATAACGAAAGGGAAGCGCGCGGCGGTCAACGCAGTGACATCGGCGCGCGCCACGCGGACCCCCATGAGCACTGCGCCATCCACGATCATGGAGCCAGCCACGAATGGGCCGCAGCGGCGACGGGGGATTGGTGTGAAGAGGAACAGGTCGTAGCCCCGCTCCCCGGCTTCAGTTTCGATGCCTTGCACGACCTCCTGGTAAAAGGGGCAGGTGAAGAGTGGGAGGCGATCCTCGTAGGGCACGAGGCCGACGACACGGCTCCGGCCGCTGGCTAGAATCCTGGCCGGGACGTTGGGATAGTATCCCACAGTCTCGATGGCCGCCTGGACACGTTTGCGGGTCTCCGGGCTCACGTGCGAATAGCCGTTGATAACGCGCGAGACGGTCATACTCGACACGCTGGCGCGCCGAGCCACGTCGTGAAGGGTTGGCATGTTAGCGCTAACAACCTACCGCGGGGACGACGGCATTTCCTGCCAGAATTGACCTGCCGCGTGGTGTGGACGGGTTCGTGAAGGCTGGACAGCGCGGCGGGCGAGTGGTGAAATCCACGGGACGCGCAGCACGGGCGTCAGGCTTGATTCCTGTGTGCGCACCAGAGCGAGCAACGTGACCCGCGAGCTATTTCTTGCCGTCACTCTCAGGCGAGATGGCCGGGGAAGCTTAGCCCGAACCGTCTATCCCGGATGGCCGGGGAGAGAACACGTCTGTCTTTCGTGTCGCGGTCACCACTTCAACGAGGCCATTTAGGCGACCGTTTTTCCAGAAATGCCCGCATGCCCTCTTGGGCGTCTGCGGCCGCGGCATTTTCAACCATGAAGTGCTCGGCGAGTTCGTACGCTTTCGGACGGTCCAGAGGAAGCTGTTCGTAGAAGGCACGTTTGCCAAGCCCAAGGGTATACGAACTGGCCGCGATGATCTGCTGAGCGAGGCTCATCGTTACCTCATCCAGGCGGTCCGCCGGAGCAACCCGATTGACTAAGCCGGCCCGTTCGGCCTCCCGGGCACTGATCGGCATACCCGTGAGCAGCATCTCCATGGCTTTCTTGGGCCCCACAGCCCGCGAGAGCGCCACTCCGGGGGTGGTGCAAAACAGCCCGATCTTGACTCCGGGTGTCGCGAAGGTCGCTTCCTCTGAGGCGACAACAAGGTCGCAGGTCGCCGCCAGCTGGCAGCCCGCAGCGGTCGCGACGCCCTGTACTTGGGCTATTACAGGCTGGGGGAGCTTGCGAACGGTTTCCATTACTTCCGTACAGAGCGCGAACAACGATTTGTACTCCTGCTCGCTGCCCCCCACCAACTCCCGGAGGTCGTGCCCAGCACTGAATGCCGGTCCCACTGCGCGAATAATCACGGCTTTCACGTCCGCCTGCGCCGCGACCCGTTCGAGGTGTCCCTTCAGGGTCTCCAGCATCGCGCGGGACAGGGCATTACGCTTTTCCGGATGGTTCAGCGTCAGGATTGCGACGCCATTGACGATCTCGTCCAACACCAGCGCCTCGTCCATAGCAGAGCCTCGCACGAGCCCGCAGAGAACTGCGGAATACTCGCCAGCTGGGGATTTCGGGGCAGCGCACTGAGACTCCTGTGCTGCTGCGCGGAAGCCGACGACGTAATGCAGCGAGTCTCATCGCGGAGGAGCGCCGGCTGGCGGATTTCGTAGATATCGGCAAAGGGCACAGCAGCAGCCGCAGGCTCGGGCACGCGCTCTTCGAGACAGAGCGGAACGTCGAGGCACTGAAGGAGTCGACAATCCCCCCGTTTCGGTTAATGTGCTGACTAGGCCGCAATCGATTCGTGACGGTCATACACTCCGGACCTGCCCGACGTTTGCGTCGTCTGCAACTGGGTCAGTCGGACTTGATCCCATTCCCCGCACCGTGCATCCCATGCTCCGATCGAGATCTTTGTCTTGGTTTGGGAAGGCGTTACAGCTGGCGAGTGGAAATGTTTTTCCCTTTGTACCTGGAAGTGTCTTTGTGGGAGGTCCGCATAGAAGTGCGCACAAGACGGGTGATGAGGAAACCCCGCATCTGACGCGGGTTTCAGTCGGTCGGCGTCGGGCTCATAATCCGAAGGACGGCGGTTCAAATCCGCCCCCCTGCTACCAGAAGCGCAGGCGGGACACGACTACGGAAGGGTCCCGTTCTTATTACTCGAGGCGCAACTGCACCGCGGACGCCGTGGCTCGCCCGCAGAGTTTAGCCCATGATCTGAGAGCGTCCGGCAGTAGGGTAGAGGAGGTCTCACCGCGAAAACTCATCCAGGTCCCTGATCCAGCAAAGAAGAGTGCTATGGAAGCAACGTCCTTGGAGTCCCTGGTGAGAGAGCACGCGCCGGTGCGGCGGGGACATTTCCTGCTTAGCTCAGGCATGCACACGCCCTATTACGTGGAGCTCGAGGC
>WNFH01003280.1_pt1 | contig 15446 bp, 12 predicted proteins | sample 5400411 | NCBI WGS metagenome assembly WNFH01 (sample SAMN13153347, study PRJNA577476) | soil metagenome | isolation source: 200 cm saprolite under Douglas fir tree site 2 hole 3 | place: USA:California | collected 2015-04-18
AATATCCAAACGCCAAATACTCCGGCAGCACCGCCCGATTAAACTCCGGGCGAATTCCGCCATGCGCCAGCACCGCTTTGATTTCCGATCCGAACAGCAGCCGCTCCGGCGTCAATTTGTAGTAGAGCGGCTTGACGCCCAGCCGGTCACGCGCTATGAAAAGCGTTTTCGTGTTGCGATTCCAGATGGCAAAGGCGAACATGCCGCGCAGGTGCTGCACACAGTCCGCGCCGTACTCTTCGTAGAGGTGGATGACGGTCTCGGTATCGCTGTGCGTGCTGTAGCGGTGGCCGCGCGCGATGAGTTGCTCGCGCAAGGCGAGATGGTTGTAGATCTCGCCATTGAACACGATCCACAGCGTGCCATCTTCGTTCGAAAGCGGCTGATGCCCGCCCGCAACATCGACAATGCTGAGGCGCCGCATGCCGATCCCGACAACGCCATCCGTATAAAAGCCCTCGTCGTCGGGTCCGCGATGGCTGATCACGCGGCACATTTCGCGTAGAGCTCCGGCGTTCGCCCTGGCGTCGCGGCCGAATTCAAGAATCCCAGCGATCCCGCACATTTAGCGTTTCTCCGCGTAGGGCGACGAAACAGGATTCGAGCCCGCCGCTGCGGAACCCGAGCCGCCAGTCAACGCCTCGCCCGTCAGCTCTTTGAACAAAGGCGTAACCGAAAACTCCCCCGGCGTTGCATTCATCACCGCATCCTGTTTGCGCCACTCGAAAAATGCCGACGGCCCCGCCGCCTTAAGCAGAGGCTTTCCCTGCCACGCGACGTGCGTCCCACCGATCACGACCAGATGCGCGAGCTTCTCCTTCTCGATGCGGCAATATAGCACTCGTGCGTCCGAAGACCACGGACCGAAACTCCATGCCTCGTCTCCGAGCGCAAAGAAGAATCCTTGGCTTTCGTCATGGTAATCGAGTTCGTAGACCTGCACCGCGGCCTGCGCCATGCTGGCCAATCGTGGTTCGACGAGCAGTTCACGCTCTTGCAGAATTGCGTCAGAGCGTGGCACCAGCGCAGTCGCCGTCTCTGCCGGCAGCAACACCCGAGCATGGCATCGCACCAACGGCGCAGGCTGCAACGCACCGTAAGCAGGCGACAGCAAAGTTTTGCTAACTTCCGTCGCCGTTTGCCAGGCCGTTTCTTCCGGCACGATCAGGCTCAATGCCGATTCCCCAGAGGTAGCGTCGACTCTAGATATTTCCACCCGTCCCACGCCGAGGGCTTGAAGTTCGAGATCGGGCGCGAAGTGCCACCGTATCTCCAATTCATGTTCCGCGCGACCGAGCGCCACATCGCGCACCAAACACAAGCCGCCTGCGATTTTAAGCACGTGCCGCCGATGCACAACCGGATCCGCCAGCCGCGAATATCCGTTGTGACTGCCCACAAAGTAAGTGAAGGTCTTCCCCGCGCTCCAGTCTTCCGCTTGCGTGGTCGGAATGTGAGTCCAGGAGAAAGGTTCATCCGCAACCGCCTGGTCCGCTCCATCCACGCGCATTGTGTTGTGCGCACCCGTCCCGCGAAACGTATTCCGGTCCGCCGGATCTTTCGAAATGTAGACGCCGCTCCCAGCGTCCACCAGCCAGCGCCGTCCATCCATGGTGAGCCGCAGGCTGAGTGCGTCGGCATGTCCATGCCCCGAGCGCCCCACGCCCTGCGGACCGGCATCCACCACCATCGCCTGCGCGTATGGCTGCGAATCTGCCAGCACGTAAAGCCCGCTGTCGGGAAAGGCGAGCGAGCGAGCAGCGGGGCGCGCCTGTGCCTGCGAGAGCTTTTCGACCGCTTGATTTCCAAATAACCAGATCGCCTCCTCTGTCAGCCGCGCCGCGGAAAACTCCCGGGAGTACATCACCGCACCCAGCGCCAGCGGGTCTGTCATCTGCTCCGTCCCATTCCGCCGCGGATTCCACAACCGCCCGCCATCATCGTCTCCGAAGCCTTCCGCCGGTCCGGCCTGGGCGAGCGCCGCGACTACATCCAGCATTCGTCCCAGCACCGCGTCATAGGCCGGTGGAATTTCCATTCCATTCCGAGCCGCGAGCAACCGTGCATACAGAAAGAAATCGAGCGCATAAACGTGGTAGTACAGCGATTGCTCGAAGTAAACGCCATCGGGACGCACCTGCCGCCCCGCCTCGCGCAGCACAATCTCCCATCCGGATTCCTTCCAGCGCGCCGCCCCTGGCATTTGCGGATACAACGTGCTCAGAAAGAACAGCGCAACCGCTTCTCCCAGTAAGTGCGTGTTGGGAGAAAAATAAGTAGATAGATAGCGCTCAATATAGCGCCCATGAAACGCGAGGGCCGGCGCCATCTCCGCGCGAAAATCCGCGCACTCGGCCGCTCCCGCCAGCAACTGGTCCACCCATATCCACGACAAACTGCGGAAGGCAACCTCCAGAGTGCTTCCCCAGTTGATCCCCAACGGATACGGATTGGCCTTGATCCAACTGCGCCACTGTGCCATCAGTTCGCGTGTGTACTTCTCGTACCCGCTGAGCAGCCGGGCCTTGGCTAGCGTCACCAGGTGCTGGTGCCGGTTCAATTCCCATGTGACCTTGTGGTCGCCCACCACTGCGAAATCGAGAAACGGAATCTTGAACCACGGATCGAGCGGCGCACGCTTGCCGTGCACCGGATCGAGATGCCAGTCGATGTCTTTGAAACTGTCACCGCCGAAATTGCCACTGCCGCTGTCAAGAGTGAAGTCAAGGTTTTCGTATCCGAGCAGGCGAAAACGATGGCCGCAAATCTCATCCGCCTCGCGCAGAATTTCGGCCGCTTCGTCGGGCAGATGTTTGCGCAACAACTCCGCGCGCTCTGAAATTTCGTTGTCGGAAAAAAGGAATTGCCCCGGTCGCGCTGCCGAATCTGCATTCAGCCGCACCGCCCCGTTACGCATGCCCAACCGATGCATCAGCATGTCGCTTTGCTTGTGGAATTCCTGCCCCATGCGCACCCGTACCTCTTCCCAGTCCATCCGGGAAAGACGCGCCAGCTTTTGCCATCCAGAAGCCACAATTTCCTTATCTTAATCTTACATGCTGAAAAGGCTGGCCTCGACGAACCGGTTACCGTCGGTACCTATTGCCAGTTTCTGATTCTTACCCGGGCTCACCAGCCGCGGTACGATTAAGCTTGCGGGCAGGTTGACCACATGACGGTTCTACCCTGTGGAATAAGTTGTCCACTTTTTGCCCAGCCGCCCGACCGGACTCTGGCAGGCCTTGAGGATACTATGTAAAGTATTGATAATAAGTATGTTGCTGTCTGCGATGAAGGCGGTCCGGCGCCCCGATGGAGACTGGTTTGCTATCGCTAAACAGGGGGTTGGTATAGTTCATAGGGCCACGCTGTAGCCCCAGATACTCGATTGCCAGGAGAATTCGCTTGGGTCTGTCCGTTAGCATTTTTGGGTTGGGATACGTCGGCTCCGTCTCGGCCGCCTGCTTCGCCTCCATGGGTCACAAAGTCATCGGCGTCGACGTCAGCCGCGCCAAAGTTGAGATGATGGACTCGGGCCGCACTCCGATCATCGAAGCTCGTATGAGTGAAATGGTTGCCGAAGCCAACCGTGCCGGCCTTCTGCGCGCGACCACCGACGCCACCGCAGCCGTGCTGAATTCCGAAGTCTCGTTCGTCTGCGTCGGAACGCCCAGCTTGAAAAATGGCAAGCTCGACCTCAGCCACATCGAGAGCGTTGCCCGGGAAATCGGCGCCGCCATCCACCAGAAAAAATCACCGCACGTTTTCGTTCTGCGCAGCACCGTGCTCGCAGGGACCACCGAAACAGTCGTGCTCCCCATCCTCGAAAAAGAAAGTAGCAAGAAGTGTGGCCAGGATTTCACCGTTTGCTACAACCCTGAGTTCATGCGCGAAGGCAGCGCGGTTGCCGACTTCCTGAATCCGCCCTACACCATTCTCGGAGCGAGCGATACACAGCACCTGGCGCCGTTGCGCGAACTTTACAAGAACACTCCCGGCACTCTGTACGAGACGACCATTCCCGTCGCCGAAATGGTGAAGTATTTTTCCAACTGCTATCACGCGCTGAAAGTCGGCTTCGCCAATGAAATGGGAACCATGTGCAAGCATCTCGGCGTTGACGCGCACGCGGTCACCAAGATCTTCACCTCCGACACCAAGCTGAATATTTCTCCCGCATATCTTTCTCCGGGCTTCGCCTTTGGCGGTTCCTGCCTTCCGAAGGATCTGCGAGCCATTACCTACAAGGCCAAAGAACTCGATCTCAAACTTCCGTTGCTCGAATCCCTCATGCCGAGCAATGCCGAGCACGTCGATCGTGCCGTGGAAATGGTGATGAGCACGGGCAAAAAGAAAATTGCGCAGCTCGGCCTAAGCTTCAAAGCCGGAACCGACGATCTGCGCGAGAGCCCGCAGGTGCAGTTGATCAAGCGCCTCATGGGCGAGGGTCTGGACGTCAAAGTTTGGGACGAAGACGTTACCCTCGGCCGCCTCGCCGGTTCCAATCGCCAGTACATCGAAGAAGTCATCCCGCACATTGGATCCGTGCTTTCTGCCGACCTTGAGAGTGTACTGAGCAGCGCCGAGGTAGTGATTCTCGGCAACAAGTCGGCGAGCAGAGATCAGCTCGCCAAATATCTTCGACCCGAACAAATCGTGATTGACCTCATCCATCTGGATAAGACACGGCGTCCAGAAGGCATCCGCACCTATGAAGGAATTTGCTGGTGACAATTTGCGAGAGATTTCCCGTAGAGACGCGGCTTGCCGCGTCTCCCTAGACGGGGCAAGCACCGTCCCTGCAGACGATTTGCCGTTAACGATGAAATCGGAAAAAGAATGAACTTCTATCCCATCGACATCAAATCCGCCGACTGGAAACGCCTCGACTGTTTCGCCGACCGCACCGTCTTCCAGACGCGCGAGTGGCTACAATTCGTCGCCGAGTCGCAGAACGCCGTGCCCGTGCTGGCCGAGCTACGCGAAAATAGCGACGTCCTCGGATACTTCACCGGTCTCACCTTCTCGAAGTTCGGCATGAAAGTTCTGGGCAGTTCTTTTCCCGGATGGACGACTCCTTACATCGGCTTCAATCTCAGTCCCGGCGTCCCGCGCCGCGCCGCGCTCGAAGCCCTGGAACAGTTCGCCTGGAATGATCTCAAGTGCCTGCATCTGGAAATTTCCGATCCAAACTTCACTTCCAAAGACGGCGAGTCCGCTGGATTCAAAGCCGAATACTACGCGTCCTACCGCACCGACCTCACCCGCTCGGAGGAAGATTTGTTCAACGGCATGGAGAGCGCCTGCCGTCGCTGCATTCGCAAGGCGGACAAGAGCGGCCTCAAAATCGAAGAGGCACACGACCTCGCCTTCGCCGACGAATATTACGAGCAACTTAAAGATGTTTTTGCAAAACAATCCCTCGTCCCTACCTATTCCGTGGAGCGCGTCCGCGCCTTGGTCCGCAACGTGGAACCGGTTGGCAATGTCTTACTGCTTCGCGCACGCGATCCGGAAGGGAAGTGCATCGCTACCGGAATCTATCCCGGCTTCAATCAGATTGCTGAGTTTTGGGGTAACGCCAGCTTCCGTTCCCATCAAAGCCTGCGCCCCAACGAAGCGTGCCACTGGTACGCCATGCGTTACTGGAAAAAGCGCGGCGCCACGATCTTTGACTGGGGCGGCGAAGGCACTTACAAGGAAAAATATGGATGCACGCCGTATCGCGTGCCCTGGTTCACCAAGTCTCGTTATCAGATCGTAGGTGCGTTGCGCAACGAAGCTCGCAACATGTTTGCGCGCAAGCAAAAATTTCTCGGATGGCTGCAAGGCAACCGTTCCACCGCCGAACGCAGCCCGGCCGAGGAGTAAGAGGAAGACTAAACAAGAAGCCGCAGAAATCGGAATCCCGCCTTGACAACGAACGTCAAGGGTGGGGTATTGGAAGAAGTTGGGCATGGTAGTCTGGTCCATGACTGGCGTGGCGAGGGCCCGTGCAGGGAAAAGTGTGGATGTCTGCCGTACCGTGATCACTCTCGGAGGGATGTAGATGATCAAGAGGGGATTGAAGCATTTATCCCGCGTCAGCGATGTTCTTTTCCGCACGTTGCGGGTGGAACGGGACATTACCATTTTTCCCGATGATGTCTTCCTGACCTCGTATCCGCGGTCGGGGAACACCTGGACTCGATTCCTCGTCGGCAATCTCGTGTACCAGCAAGAGGCGGTGACCTTCCTCAACGTGGAGCGGCTGGTGCCCGATATGTACAAGCATTCCGACCGCACGCTGCGGAATTTGCCGCGTCCCCGAATTCTGAAAAGCCACGAGTGCTTTGACCCTCGCTACAAACGGATCATTTACATCGTGCGCGACCCGCGAGACGTGGCCGTTTCCAATTATCACTGGGAGATGAAGCAACGCTCCATGGGGGACACGTATCCGATCGAGAAATTTGTGCCCCGGTGGGTGGACGCGGTCTATTGGGGAAGGCTGGGATCGTGGGGAGACCATGTGACTAGCTGGCTAAGCACACGCGGGGAGCGCCCAGGATTCCTTCTGTTGCGGTATGAAGATATGATCGCGGATGCGAAACCACAGCTGGCCAAGGTGGCTGGGCTGTTCGGTTTTGAGCCAGTCACGGAGAGGCTGGCGCGGGCGGAGGAGCTTAGCTCAGCGGACCGCATGCGCAAGCTGGAAAAAGAACAAGGAAGCAAGTGGGTACAAACCCGGGGCACGCGGCAGGACAAGCCCTTTGTGCGCAAGGCCGCGTCCGGTGGATGGCGTACGAACCTCCCGGCAGAGTCGGTGTCGCTGATTGAAAAAGAATGGGGGCACATTATGAAGACTCTCGGATATGCGTTGAGTACGGAGGCAGTCAGCGAAGCGGCATCCTATGTAGGACAGCACTTGTAGGGCAGCACTGACGAGGTCGAGCTTCTCGGATCAGCTTCCTGGGTCAGAAATTGCGCGGCAAGCCGTCACCATCTGCTCGCGTGATATGGAACGCCCCGCTATTTTCCACGAACGGGTGAAGAGCCGCTGCATACTTTTTTGAAGCGGCGAAAATGAAGTTGGATGGGCCTTTGAAGAAGCCGCACCGTTCCAGCGCGTGACCCCATGCGACGTGGCTTTGGTGGGAAACGATGAGGTCAACACTCTGAGCCTCGAGTTCGTGGGTCGCCGCCTGAATCACGGTGATGGCATCCTCCGGAGAAGCCCAACAGTCGACGATTGAGCCCACATTCATCGAGCCATACTTCGAGTCTTTGCGCCGCTCTGCGACCACGGCCCAACCGATATCGATTTCGTTGCGCCTGATGCGCAGGCGGGTGAAGTGCTGGTCCGCTGCGGGGTAGAGCCTGCTGAGGGTTGCCGAATCGCGGACCGCAGCCATGCGATATTGTTCGCGCACTCGCAACCAGAGCGGGTCGGCCCAACCTGAGAATTCGGGAACGCGAGTCACATTCACGCCCGCTGATCGCGGCCACCTTGTCCGTTTCGCATTCTGAGCGGCGCGAAACGCCACCCACCCCAGGCCCGTGGCTGCACCAACGTCCATGAGAATGCGGCGCAGAGGCGACGTGCGGAGAGCTTGCATCTCTTTCAGGAAGCGGGAAGGATGAACGACCTTGAAGAAGAATGGAAGCAGCGCGAGACTCCAGCCCAGCGCCTTGAGTATTTTGGCAATCGGGCGATCATAACCACCCATCCCGAGCGTATAGAGCAATGGTTGGCGCGAAAGGGCATCTCGCGCCAGCAAGCCCCCAACTGAGGGAAAGGAGCGGTTAACAATCCCTTCGGACAGCGAGTGATGGTAGCAGGCGATCGCGATATCACCCTTGCCAGGGACAAAGACTCGCTCATGTTTCAGCCCGTAAGCGCCGCGGATGACACCCGCTTCGACCGCGACGAAATACTCGTTGTAGAGAGGGTGATCGCCTAGCTTCGGAAGCCACTGGGGTGCGCTCGTTTTGTAGAAGACGAGGTCGGGGTCCGCCGTTGCCTGCAGGCGCCGGTTGAACTCCTGCACAGCGGGTTCGTGTTCGGGAAGATAAGGCTGGATGACGATGGCCATGAATGAAGGTGTAAGCGTCGCCCGTATTAAACATATTTGTCATCCTGAGTGAAGCGAAGGACCGAGGCATTCCAGCGCCACAAGCAAATGCACAGGTCCCTCGCTTCCCTCAGGATGACAACTGAAGACTATCAGCTCGCCGTCGACTGTAACTTCTCGACCAGCGCCGCGACCGCGCCGATGTTCTTCATCTGCTCGATATCTTCGGGCTCGAGCTGCACACGGAACTTTTCTTCGATGGCGAGAACCAGATTCAGATGCTGCATGGAATCCCAATTCTCAATCGTCTCTGGCGAAGACTCCGCCGTGATCTTGTCCCCTGGAATTCCGAAGATGTCGCTGGCGACGTTACGCACCTGTTCAAACGTACTGTCTGTCAATTCTTTCCTCCCGGTGTGGTTTCCGCCGTCCTCAGCTTAATCCAATCGGGGCAGCGTAGCGTGGCACTCTTCAGATCGAGCGCCCACAGCGAGCCCGCACCATTGGTCTCCTGCCGCTCGAAGCCATGCTGCGGGTAGAAATCGCGCGCCGGAGCGTTTTTCTTTGTCGGCAGAAACCAGCCCATCAGCCGCTTGCGGCCGCGCTGGGCAGCCCTTTCGGCCAGATGAGCGAGAAGAGCAGTTTCGACTGTCCTTCCGATGACGCGGCAGCTGAGTAGGAAAGTATCCACTTCGCATTGCTCGCCTTCGTCGTGCGCGATCGCGACCCCGACCAGCCCGTGATCGCCGAAACGGTCGCGGACCTTGATCGAAAATATATGCCACTCCGGCTGTTTGGCCATCTCCGCGAGTTGCGGCTCGGTGTAGCGCCGGGTGGTCAGGTTGAACTGGTTGGTTTTCTGCGTCAGTTGCGCGACCCGCGCCAGCGTCAGGTCAGACACTGGTTCCAGTTCGGCTTCCTGCTCGAGGAAGCGAAAGAAATCTTCCTTCGATTGAAAATTCTGCTCGGCGCCGGCACGCTGCTTTTGTGCAGCATACATCTCGGTGCGCTGCTGGTCTTCGGACGAAAGAGTCAGCCGCTCCAAGGCTGCACAATTCCTGACGGCCGAAGCATACTCCAGTGGATTCTTCGGCAGATCGATAACCGTAACCTCCGGAAGCGCGGCGCGAACCTGCTCGCGCTCAAAAGGATTGTCGTCGAGGAAGGCGAGCGCATCGATGCCGACATTCAGTTCCTGCGCGATCTCGCGAAGATTCTGAGCCTTATCGGTCCAGTTAATGCGCAGCGCCGCGAAATGATTCGCGCGCACCAGCATTCCCGGATGCTTCTCCAGCGCTTCCATGGCATCGTCGAGATTATTCTTGCTGCACACGGCGAGCAGAATCCCTTTGCGCGACAGATCGAGCAGGGCGCGATGCAAGGCCTGATACGCCGCGCCCGGATATTCAGCGCCAACTTCTATGCCGGACATGCCATCTTCGCCAATCACCCCGCCCCAAAGCGTGTTGTCGAGGTCGACGACCAGTACTTTGGAGGTGCGGCCGCTGAGCGGCACGATAAAACGCATCCACTCGCGGGCCATATGAAGAAGATGTCCAGCTGCGATGGGAAGCCGCGCCATTAGCCACTTGCGCTCGTCGTGCCAATGCTCGCTGCCATGACGCGTCACCAGCGCGTCGTAGTCGAGCACATACACGCCGTGGAATCCTGCAGCGATGCGCCGCAGTTCACGATTGATCTGCCGGATGAGTCCAGACTGGCCAGCCTCGGACTGGTCGTCGAGGACCCCGAGACTTGGAGACGACGGGCCCTCCAGGGAGTGAATAATCAGCGCCGCCTGGCTGTGTTTTCGAAACGCGCCGATCCACTGCTCATAGCCGCGGACCACGCGCTCGGCGGCTTGTTGCGCCGCTTCCGGCGCCAGATCGGCAAAGTCACGCCACAGCTCGGGCGCGGCCTGGTCGCTGCGCACCGCGAGCACGACCGCGTCCGGCGCGAAGCGGTACAGCGAACTCTGACTGTCGAGCATGTCCTGCACGTAGGTATTGAAGTCGCCGACATGGACTTCCAGATCGATGCCGTAGGCGAATGCTTCCGCGCGCAGCAGCGGCACGATGGGCTCGACGGTGAAGGAACGCAGAATTGCCAGTTTGAATTTTGCCAGCGCCAGTCCTTCCCGCGTCTTCTCGCGTAGCTCGTCGAGCTGTGAAATCACAAAGCTCGCCGTACCCGACGCGGGATCGCGCCGCCAAAGTTCCGACAGCCGCCGCGCGGCAAGATCGAAAGCGCCTTGGGCGATCAGCCGGTCGACTTCTGCGCGCAGGTTCGGCGGATTGTGCTCAACAGCCTTCGGATTGGAGATCGAATTGGACATCGAACTAGAGTCGAATCAGCGCTCCAGATACTCGATCAGCAAACGATTCTTAGTGTAGATCCAGGCGATATGCCGGCCGCCGAATGCGACTGCCGGCATCGGTTGCCTCGTGACGATCGCTCCCAGCGCGCGCGTGTCGGCGAGTGCGTGCTCCAGATTTTCCACGACATAACAAACGTGGTGCAGGCCGCCTCCCTTGACACCGAAGGAGTGGACGGGCGATTGTTCATCAGCCGGTTCCACCAGTTCCCAGAGCGGATCGCCCGGACGCCGGCTCTTCAGGAACGTGACGCGAACACTCTGGTTGGGATCATGAAAAACCTGCTCGTCCCAATCCGCCTGCAGAATGCTGGCGAAGCCTTGCACGGAATCCGGAATCGAAGCCACAACGAAGCCCACATGGTGAAACGTGCCTTCGGGCTGCCAGGTTAGGGAAATCGCATTCATCGTCAGGAACCATTCGTCAGGTTTGTCACCCCGAGCGAAGCGAGGGATCTGCATATTGCCGCGAACTGCAAATCCCTCGCTTCGCTCGGGATGACAAATCAAATAGGGCGTCTATTGCGCGCGACTTCGAATCCGCCTTTTGCCACGAGCGCCTAGGCATCGGATTCTGCATCCGACTCAGCGATGCCCATGCGTCCCGTGTTGGCGAAGCGGGCGAGCGGAGTGTGCGACTTCAACCACAGTTTGAAGTCGAAATACAACGGATGCAGAAAATTCATGAAACGCACAGCTGGCGACAATCGCCGCTCTGCGGGCGGCGTTTCGAGCGGGTACCCGGTATCGGCGAGGAGGTTGCCGATGCTCGACTCGATGTCGCGAACCTGTGGTGGAGTGAACATGCGTTTCCATCGGCCAATGGTGTTCGCTTCAGTCTCCTTGCCGTCGCCGCGAAACGAAGAATTCGGATTGTGCACCGATCCCAGCGCGACCTGCTGGATGCGGTCGTAGTCCAGATCGTGTTCGATGAACTTGCCAACGTGTGCCAATGTCTCGCGCGGATTCTGCACCAGATCCTCGTAATGAACTTCCATGTAATCGCCGCCCAGCGCCTGACCGGAGCGCCGCCCAGCGCCTGACCGGAGCGCCGGCCCTTGCTCACGATCCATCGCCAGAAGATGGCTGGCACCAGGAAGGCGCGGGCGCGGTCCCAGGGCAGCGGACGAATCCAGCCGATGCGATGCAGGGACGCGGCGACGTCGCGGCCGTCGCGAATAATGTGGACGACGAGCGCCTCGGGAATCACTTTTTTGATCAGCGGAAGATAGAGCAGGTGCAGCGGCGTGGATTCAGCCCAGCGATCGACGCCTTGCTTGCGCGCCATGGCCTCCATCACGGTGCGCAGGAAGTCGCCGGCATTGCGGCAATCTTCCATCACGCGCGCGTCGATATCTTTGGGATCGAGTCCAGTCCGCTGAAACAGCTTGCTGGTGTAGTAGGCGTTGAGCAGTTGGCGGCGGTTGCCGCGCCTGGCGAGATTACCAAAGCGCAGGCCTAGCAGGTTGAATGCGTTACTCTCCGCGTGATAAACCGCGAACCCTCCGGCGGAGAGCAGCGTGTGGTAGAGGAACTTGGTTCCTGAGCGTCCGCAGCCCAGAACAAACACCGGAGCCTTCGAGCGTAAGCTCGGTGCACTCGGCGCTGGCGTCCGACCTGCCAGCTGATTTCCGACGAGGGCGCTCCCCATGACCGTAGTATCCAGGACTCTGGTTGCCGGATTCATGACAATCTTCAAGCCGGACCTCAGGACCGGACCGACTCCACCATCGGCGCCGGTTCTTCTTCGAGTTCGAGTGCGGATATGTTGGCCAGCCGGCCGACGGGCGTATGCAACTTCAGCCACAGCTTACCGCTGAGAAAGGCGGGATACATTCCGCGCATCCATGCGTGGCGCAAGCTCCGGCAGCGTTGGGCGGCGGGCAGCGACAGTTCGTAGCCATTTTCCTGCAGGCACTCGCCCACGGTCGCTTCGATTGCGGCAACATCCGCGTGCGCCAGGCGTTCTTTCCAGCGGCCGAGCGGGTTGATCGTTGCTTTCGCGCCTTCTTCGCGAAACGAAGAGTTCGTTTCCGACAGGCGGCCCAGTCCAGCGCGTTGAATTCGATCATAGTCCAGATCGTGATCGAGGAAGCTGCCAAGTCTGCCGAGCGTTTCGCGCGGGTTGGTGATCAGGTCTTCGTACCGGATCTCGATGTAGTCGGCAGGGAACTTGCGCCCATGGGAGCGGCCTTGGCGAACCATCCACTCCCAATACAGCGAAGTTGCCACCAGGCTCTCGGTTTGAGCGCGGTCCCAGGGCAGGGAAGTGAAGCCTCCCATTTTCTTGAGCGAGAGTGCAATGTCGCGCCCGTCGCGGATGATGTGCACAAACAACGCGTTGGGTATATCGTGTTTCACGCACTCGATGTGCAGCACATTATCAGGATCGTACACCGCCCAGCGCTGCAGTTGCTGGCTTCGGGCCACCGCATCCATGACGACGCGGATGAACTCCCCGCCGTTGCGGCATTCGTTAAGAATGCGTTCTGACAACTGCTCGGCATCGAGCCCGGTGCGCCGGAAACCCTTGCTGCGGAGCCAGGTTTCGAGGATCTTTTCGCGATTCGCGCGGTTCTCCATGGAGCCGAAGCGGGGAATCAGAATCTTGTAAATCGGCAGAGACCCGCGGTAAATGGCAAACCCGCCCGAGGACAACAACATGTCGTAAAGCAGGTTTGTCCCGGAGCGGTGGCAGCCCATCACGAAGACAGGAGCATGCTTGCGATCGCTTGGGCTGGGCGTGGGCACCCTAAAAATCTTATCATGCTGGGCGGCATGAGCCGTTTGAAACCCTTGGTAAAACAGGGGTTACGGAAGTCATTCCACCCCAGCAATCGCTGCCTCCACCGCGTCAATGTCCGCCCCTAGATCACGTCCATCGGAAGCAGCGCCTGCCCCGGGAGAGACCTTGGGGCAGCCTGGCCCCTTTGCGTGGCAGAGCCTTGGATCTTTGGCTATGGTGTCTTTGAGGTCGCGGATGCCGGCCGCTTCGGGCGACCCGACTATGAAGTTTCCTTTGGGAAAGGATCCGCGCCCGCTGATGATCAAGTTCTTATCGAACTTATACGGGTCGAAGCAAGCTTGCACCACGGCTTCACCGCCTAGCGCCTGATTCTTGCCTGCGCAACTTTCAGGACCTCCGCCCGCCGAGCCCACCGGCCGCTGATCTCCGACGGAGAACACACTGTTGGTCAGCGTGAAGTTCACCAGCTTCGCTCCGGGGTTCAGGACCGAGAGCAGCCTGCCTGTGGCAAACACGGTTACGTGATCAATCTGGATGTCATGCACCGGCGGCTGCCATGAGACCAGCATCAGAAAGCCGCCACTGCCCTTGTAATCTTTGTCGTGCAGGTCGTCGGCGAAGATGTCGTGAATGCTGTAGCGTCCGCCGTCCGCGGCAACCCCGCCGGTGTGTGAGGGCGCGTTGGCAACCTGCAAGACTCCGGCGACATTCCGAATCCGGTTGAAGCGGATGGTGATATCGTTGACGCGGCAAATCGGGCACTGGCTGGACTGGCTCCTGGGAGTGAGCAGGATGGAAAATCCGGTCTGGCTGAAACCGCCCCAGGTGTTCTCTAGCAGATTGGCCTCGAACAAAACCCGTATCGCGCTCTTGAGCTCAAAATTGTTCTTGACGATGTAAGGCTGCCCCGAAGCGGCTGGCGTATAACCAGGTTGGCCCTCCTTCCAGAGCATGGGACGGAACAGATGATTGCGGCGAATCTCAATGTCGCTTGGAACTATGGTGGCGGCACTGCCGCCGAACAGAATGTTCTCACCGGCGGACTCGATGAAGTTGTTGTAAATCTTGAGGGTGGAGATGGGTTCGTCACCCTTGCCGCCGCCGACGCCGGTCGCGTCGGTGCATTTTCCGGTGCGCGCGATGCAATTCAGGCCGCTGATGTAAGAGTTGATGACGGCCATCATGTGCGCGCCGTCGAGGATTCCAACGCCGTGGCCTACTTCTCTGCCCTCGGCGGGGTGGAACCAGGTGCGATCGAAGATGATGTGGTCCCCGTGTTCGGTGCTCACCAGACGGCCGATGTCGGCGTCCGGAGTCGTAGTCCACTCAATTCCAATGAAGCGGACGTGATCTCCGACAACCGCGCCCGCAGGACGCCGCGTAACCATGGTGGCGAGCAATTTGGCTGGTCCGCCGGAGGGTTGGGCAAAGGGCGGACGGCCGGGGAGGCTGGCGACTCCGCCCCATGCTGGAGAGATGCGCGTGCCTTCAGGAGGAAGCTTGGAGTCGGGCGTGTCGGTTCGCACCGTGATGTAGTGCTGGTCGTCGCATTTTTTCGAAGGCAGCATGGTCACCTCGAAAGAGGCTCCGGCGGGCAGAAGCAGCGTGTCTCCGCACTTGGCGCGGTCGATGGCGGCGGCCAGATCGGACTTGGCCGAGACGCGAATCTGTTTTCCGGGCGACGGCGTTCCATCGAGCGCGGTGTAGTAACAGGCTTTGGGAAGCTCGGCGATGCCGTCCTTGGCGCCAAACTGCGCGACATTGCCCTTACCGCAATAGGCATTTTCACCGGTTGGAGGCGCAGCCGCCAATGCCGGCAGCGCGGGGCAAACGACAAAAGCGCAGACCAGACAGAAAAAATGAAGACTTTTCAGCCACGAGCTTTTCAACAGGCTTTTTACTACGGGAACAGAGCGAGAGGATCGCAAAGGAAGCGGAGGCATGTCTCAGTTTCTCCTTAATCTATCGCACGCCCCGCGCATGCACCTGTAATCACCGCGGAGAGGCCTTCAGTCCACAGTGTACTGGGATGCGTGGATGATAGCACGGACGGGATCGATAGACTGTCCGCGCTGATCGTGATTTACGGCGAAAAAAGAGAAGGTCCGCAGCGAGCCGCGGACCTTGGTTGGAAAAGCTGAAAATTCTTCGAAGCTGAACGGTTATTCGACGTTCGCCAAGGCTGCATTGAGCCCAACAATATCGGCGCCGAGATCCTTGCCGTCCGTGCCCTTGTTTGTGTAAGGGCTGTTCGCCTGAAGCTCGTAGTTTC
>WNFH01008137.1_pt1 | contig 15402 bp, 15 predicted proteins | sample 5400411 | NCBI WGS metagenome assembly WNFH01 (sample SAMN13153347, study PRJNA577476) | soil metagenome | isolation source: 200 cm saprolite under Douglas fir tree site 2 hole 3 | place: USA:California | collected 2015-04-18
CGCACCGGCACTTTAGGACGAATAGCGGAGGACAAGACCTTCCCAAATCAAACGACCCGATCGTTGGCTCCGCAACAACCGCAACGCGCCCAGACAAAGTCGTACCTCGTCCAACATGGGAATGATCAGGGCATCTGCTGCATTGCAGCAATACGTCGATTTACGCAGTGCCACGCCGAGCTCCCGTCGCCATGACATTCGTGTCGGATCGAGACACTTGGCGGCTCCCGGTCGGGCGCAGCGCGGTCCGGGCCGAGAGGCGGAGTCATGTGTCGCGTCATTTAATGAATGACGGACCGCCTGCTCAAGGATGCTTCACGCCTATCAGACCGAGGTGTTTCCGAGTTCGCTCCGCGCGCGTGGCAGCGGGCCTCGTCTATTCGATGAGCCGGCTGAGCGCGACATCCCTCGCGCTTCATCTTGGCTTATGTCCTTCGTGAGATAGGCGTCGGCGTGTTCGGCTCGATCACCACGGCGATGATCGTCGTCATCATCGCGATCGCGACCTTCGGCTCTAACGTGCGCGGCAAGCCGCTTGATGTAGCGTAGATTTGGAAATGTGCGCTTCCGGTCAACAGCGGTGTCACACGGCAACGTCCGTTTTCGAGAGCGCTATCATTCGGGTCAGGCTGCTAAGCACGAATAATGGGGAAACAGGAGTCATCCAACGACACGTCCGCGTAGAATGCCCCAAATCCAAGCTCGGGGTGCCGGATACGCATGTTCAGATGCGCTGCCGCAGGAGCTTGAGCTAGATAATTCGCTGCATTGACCTAAAGCCGCGCCGATCTTAATCGCAGAGCGTTACCAACAACACTCAGCGACGAGAGCGCCATGGCTGCGCCGGCAATAATTGGCGAGAGTAGCAATCCGAATGTCGGATAGAGGACGCCCGCCGCAATGGGGATCCCCGCAGCGTTAAAGATGAATGCAAAGAAGAGATTCTGGCGGATATTGCGCATGGTCGCTTGGGAAAGACGGCGCGCGCGCACGATGCCGCCCAAATCGCCCTTCAGCAGCGTCACGCCGGCGCTTTCCATCGCGACGTCCGTACCCGTGCCCATCGCAATACCGACTTCCGCCGCAGCGAGAGCGGGAGCATCATTGACACCATCGCCGGCCATGGCGACGATATGCCCGGCCCTCTGCAGCTTACTGACAACAGCGCTCTTTTGATCCGGAAGAACCTCTGCCTCGACTTCGGCAATGCCAAGCTGCCTTGCGACGGCGTTCGCCGTGGTCCGGTTGTCTCCCGTCAGCATGATGACTTTGATGCCTTCTGCCGCCAGCGCCTTCAGGGCATCCGGCGTTGATGGCTTCACCGGATCGGCAATGGCGAAGATGCCGGCAAGGCTGCCGTCGATTGCGATGCTGATGACAGTTGCACCATCGCCGCGGAGCCGTTCGGCTTGTGCGTCCAACGACTGCGTTTCGACGCCTGATGACTTCAGGAAGGCGGCGTTGCCAAGCAGGACCGTCTTGCCTTCGACTTTACCGGTCACGCCCTTGCCGGTGGGCGCATCGAAATCCGTTGCCTGACCCAGGCTGAGATCCCGCTCCTTGGCCGCACGCACGATCGCGTCGGCAAGGGGGTGTTCGCTCGATCGTTCGACGCTGGCGGCCAGCCGCAGAATATCAGCTTCCAGAAATCCGCCCGCGGGGACGATCGAGACGACCCTCGGCTTGCCTTCGGTCAGCGTGCCGGTCTTGTCAACGACAAGCGTATCGACCCTTTCCAAGCGCTCAAGGGCTTCGGCGTTCTTGATCAAGACGCCAGCCTCGGCGCCACGGCCGACGCCGACCATGATCGATATCGGCGTGGCGAGGCCCAGTGCACAGGGACAGGCAATGATGAGAACGCTGACGGCTGCGACCAGCCCGAATGCCATCCGCGGTTCAGGTCCAAACAGCGCCCAGGCGCCAAAGGCGGCAAGCGCCACGACGATCACGACCGGTACGAACCAGCCGGAAACCTGATCCGCAAGCCGTTGAATCGGCGCGCGGGATCTTTGTGCCTCCGCTACCATCTGAACGATCTGGGAGAGAAGCGTGTCGCGGCCGACCTTTTCGGCCAGCATCACGAAACTGCCGGATTGATTGAGCGTACCCGCGATCACCTTGCCGCCGGCTTCCTTGGTCACCGGCATGGATTCGCCAGTCACCAGCGACTCGTCGAGCGAGGATCGTCCTTCGACGATGACGCCGTCCACCGGCACCTTGTCTCCCGGACGGACGCGCAATCTGTCGTCCACATGCAGGCTGTCGAGCGTAACCTCGTGGTCGGTACCGCTTTCATCGACGCGCCGCGCGGTCTTCGGCGCCAGATCAAGCAATGCCTTGATGGCTCCGGAGGTGGCCTCGCGGGCGCGCAACTCCAGCACCTGGCCGAGCAGGATCAGAACGGTAATGGCCGCTGCCGCTTCGAAATAGACCGCAACCGCGCCATCGTGGCCGCGGAACGTCGAAGGGAAAATGCCAGGGACAACAGTGGCGACGACGCTGTAGGCGTAGGCGACACCGATACCCATCGCGATCAGGGTGAACATGTTGAGATTGCGCGTCACCAGCGATTGCCAGCCGCGCACAAAGAATGGCCAGCCCGCCCACAGGACCACCGGTGTTGCGAACACAAGCTGAATCCAGTTCGACAAGGTCTGGTCAACCCAGCCATGACTGCCAACCAGATGGCCGCCCATCTCCAGAACGAGGACTGGCAGAGCCAGCACGAGCCCCATCCGGAAGCGGCGAGTCATGTCCGCGAGTTCAGCATTGGGTAGCGAGTCCAGAGTGACGACCTCAGGCTCGAGCGCCATTCCACAGATAGGACAGTTCCCCGGGCCGATCTGGTGATAATCCGGATGCATGGGGCAGGTGTAGACCGCCCCTTCCGAAATGCCGGCTTTCGTGCCGCCGCCAGCCGCATGACTGTGATGGTGATCGCCATCGTCATGATGATGATGAGAATCATCGTGGCCTCCGCCGCGGCATCCCGTCTTCGTCTTTGCATTCTCCGTCGCGGTCATCGATCTCTCCGTGCAACCGGTCTTATGAAAAGGCTTTACTCTATTTCGGTCTTCGATTGACTGGCATGCGCCTGCGCGCGCCAGTTCAATACGTTCGGCGGCGCGACTATTGCTGCGGATCAAGCGGCTTACCTGACTGAAAAGGCAGCATCTTGGTTGGCTCCGCAGCCGGCTCAGTTGGCGCTTTGGTCCCGTGCTTCATGCACATGAACATCATCGCGATGCACGGCAGAAACACCAGGATAGGGAGTAGTTTCGCCACTGCCGGCGAGCTCCCGCTCAACGTAATACCAGCGGCAATTCCCACGCCCGAAAGTAAATACAGCGCGAAGCGATAACGAGCGAAATAACTCGTTAGAGTGTCGCGCGGTCGATCGCCGGACCCGTGAGTGGTCGCGTTTTGATGAAGCATGGTCATTTCATTGTTCTCCTGTTTTGTGAGCATTCAAAACTGCCACCATGAAACGGTTGCGGGAGTTAATTCTTGTCCGCAACCGCTCTTGCGCCGAGTCCCGCTCGCCACACGATCGCTGATGATACAAACGCATTTTGGTTGGAGCGCATCATCGTGGTTCTCTTTCTATGGGATGACAGTCAATCCGGTACGTCGCTCAGCGCGGCTATCTATAGAAAGGCCCCCAATTGCGTCGTTGCAACGACGGGCGTCCTTGCAATTCCGTCTTGGAAGCAGCCGGCGTGGAAACGGCTTGGTTAAACGCAGCATATTCGGCGGGCTGGTTCGGTCGATGTTGGTAGTTGTGGTTTGCATGGGCGACGCTCGATATCGCCACCAGCGGCAACAAGAGCGAAATCGTGAGAAAGCGTTTCGTCAACATTGTCTGACTCCTTGTCATTGTAGAAGTGCATCATGTGCGCTTCTTCAATGAGTTCGGAGCAAATCGTCTGCCGGTTACAAGCTCACGTCGACGTGAAGCCGCCTGACACGGCCCTTAACCAACGAAATAGCCGCGACCCAAGCATCGCGCCTGCCAATGTGCGCAGCACAAGCGTGCCGCCGTACCAGACCGCAACGAACGGCAATGAATCGTCCGTGCAGTGAAGAGGATAAGCGATCGCACTTACGCCGCCGGAAATGAGGCCGGCGAAACGGGATCTGTCAGGGCCGCTTGGCGCACCGCCCAGTTAATTATCGCGAAAGGCGCAATTGCGAAAATCGGAATCGAGAGAAGGCATTCAAGCCACGCGTCGCCGACGATCATCGTATCCCATCGTGAGGTCGGCGCGGCTCCGAGGCTACTTCCCTGGAGCAACGCGATCACGGCGAATGGAATTGCAGCCAAAATAGACGGGGTTCTTAGCTCCCCACCGGGGCGGGTCAGCCTTTTGACGCTCAATGCGGACAATCCCGGCGTGCTCAAACGCAAGGTACCGCTCAGTTTCTGGCCTGCACGCAGCGGCTCTGTGAGACCGACAAACATCAAGTGGGGTCGCGCCTGGCTCGAATTTCACCGTCTGGCCGGGCTTGATCTCGACACCCTAACGAGACCTTCGCCAACATAACCGTCCACGAACATGGTGTGGCATCTTTCGAATTTTTCCGGAACGCCTGCCTTGCTGCTGATCTGTGTGAGTTCGTTCGTTATCTTCACCTCGGCTTCGACCCCGCGGTCGCACAGCAGCAGATACGTCGCAACATTTACATTGCGGCTTCTTGAACAGGATTACATGCGTCGATACGGCAAGGGCGGGAACAGAAGCGGAAGCAAAGCGACAACGATGCTCCCGCACAAGGTTCATCGCGGTTCTTCTTCTATTCGATGACAACTAATCCGGGCCCAGCGCGTCTATCGACAGGTCCACAAGCCGGATTTGGGTCCCCCTTGATAAGTGCATGCCTTCTGAGAATTGCGTTGTTGCGACGACGGGCGTCCTTGCAAATCCGTCTTGGAAGCAGCTGGTGTGGGAAGATGTTGGTTATTGTGGTTTGCATAGACGGCGCTCGATATCGCCATGAACGGCAACAAGAGTGAAATCGTGAGCAGGTGTTTCGTTAACATTGTCCGGCTCCATTGTTGGAAGCGCGTCATGTGCGCTTCTAACAATGAGTTCGGAGCAAATCGTCTGGCGGTTACAAGCTCACGCTGACGTGAAGCGACCTGACACGTCCCTTTACCAACGCAATAGCCGCGGTCCCAATGCTGCGCCTGCTAAGCTGCACAGCACAATGGTGCCGCCGTACCAGACCGCAACGAACGGCAATGAATCGTCCGTGCAGTGAAGAGCATAAGCCATCGCGCTGATGCCGCCTGCAATGAGACCGGCAACAGCCCCGGTACGAACCAGGTTCGTAGGCGCAGCTCTTCGCACTGCAAAAATGGTAACCGCGAAAGGCACGATAGCGATGATTGGAATCGAGAGCAGGCATTCAAGCCATTCGTCGCCAAGAAGCATCGTGTTCCAGTGTGAGCTGGGCGCGCCACCCAGGCTGATTGCGCCGAATAGCGCGATTGCGGCAAACGGCACCGCAATCGCGAGCGGCGATATTCCGCGTTCCGCGCCAGGACGGGCGAGCCTTGTGAGATAACGCATCGCGACGCCAACCACCGCGAGCGCGAACGCAACCTTCAATAACAAAAAGACAATGGCGCGGGTTGTCGTGACGTCCGCGCGGACGCCCAGTCCGACGAGCATGATGCCAAGCGCGATTACCGCTCCGGCAGCAATAGCGATAGAAATCGTCCGTCCGACCAGTCCGCGTCCGATCGGTTCGACGTTTGTGCTGAGCATGGCAACCAGATCATCCGTTTTCATTTTTGGTCTCCTGCGCGATAAAGGTCGCTAGTGCCCGCAACCCGCGGTGAATGTTGATCTTGACCCCCGATTCGGAGATGTCGCACCGCACCGCCGCCTCCGCTACAGTCCGCCCCTCAAGCTTCACGCACTCAATGAAGCACCGCACTTTTTCCGGCAGCCGCCTCAGAAGTTTTCTGACGTCGTGGGAGCTCTCGGCAGCTGCATTGTCATCCTGCGCCATGACCTGAGTACCCTCATCGATAGGGACGCTCGCAGCCGATCGCGTCCGCCGCAGATAGTCGATGAGCTTGTATCGAGCGATGGTGTGCACCCAGGGCGTAAATGGCTCCCCGTGTCGTAGGTATGGCGCTTGAGATGGATGGCCAACAGCACTTCCTGCACCAGATCTTCAGCCTCCGTCGCGCCGCGTCCGACGCGGGCGAGCTTGCCCTTGTAATAGGCTCGTAGCCGGCTGCTTAGCCGCTCGAGCAGCGTCCGATATGACACCGCGCTGCCATTGAGGCTCGCGAGCATCAGCCCTTGAGTTCCATTTCGCTGGTCGTCACCCGGCGTCATCCCTAGTTATTCGTCGTTGAAGCGGTTTCGGTTACACCGGTGACAGGTTTTGGCTAAAAAAGACACGCCCCCCCGGGGGCGATGTCGCCTCGAAAGGGCAGATGCTGCGGTCCTCGAAGATTGGGCGGACATGACTGGTCCATGCGGCATGAAGCGTGGGAACTATAGCAGAAGGGTTAGGAAGGCTAAAACTTACGCCGCCCCTGCCAACCAGGCCCAGCCAATCGCGCCAAGGTAAAGGCCGATCCCAAAAACCGTGTGCGCCAACAAACTCGTTGCGCGAGCCGCGGCAGGCTTCGGCATGCGCGAAGCCATGAAGCCCATGCCGAGCGCGGGCTGCATGACGAACCAGGGCGCGACGAGCAGCGCGAGTGAAACCGCCAGCGCGGAAATGAGCGTCAGGCCGGAGCCCAAGCCAAACCTCATGATCGCAACATAGAGGGCGGCCCAAGCGATGCCTATCGCATAGTGGAATGCCCAACCGAGCGCGAGCTCGCCGCGGACGCTCTTCGCCGCCGCGATCGATTGATGAACGAAGACGCCGCGGGGAAAGCCGGCCACCCAGCGGCCAATCAATCCCCATCGCGCCGGCGGAACGCCGGCAATCGCCTGCAGCAGGCGCTGCCAGATATCCGTCACCAGCGTGGCGACTATCCCGATCACGATGATCTCGATCACATAGCGCGCCGTCGGTTCGGTCATCCAATCCTCCCAGGAAATTCGGTTGTAGTGCCCGCACGAGCGAACTGCTTCGCCAGCTTATTCCAAGTTGAATTCGTCGGGATGACTCAGCGGGTTACATATTCACGCCGACGTGAAATTATCGTGTGAAGCGCTAATAGGCCGGCCCTATGCCCTGGGAATGGTTACGACAGGCGCACCCCTGATACATGTAGGACATTGCGCGCGGGCCAGGCGCGTATTCCTCGTGCAGGTTGGTCAGATCGAAGCCCGCCTGACGGATAAGGTCATCCATCTTGCGGTCCAGATGACAGCCGCCCGCCATCCGACGCCAGGCCGGAGTGAGCCGGTGCTGCCAGCGTTCGACGCTCGGCTCGGGCGAAAGCCCGTGCTCGACAAAGCAGAGATTTCCGTTTGGTTTGAGCACCCTCCGCATCTCACGCAAGGCAGCTAGCGGGTCCGGTATCGAGCAAAGAGTCCAGGTCATCACGACAGTATCAACAGCGTTGTCCGCAAGCGGGATGGCAGTTGCCGAACCTAGAAGAAGTTCGACAGGCATCCCTGATGCAGCGGCGCGCCGGCGCGCGATCGATAGCAAGCGCGGCGAGGGATCGATCCCGTAGACAAGCTCAACCTGCTTGCCGTACAGCGGGAAGTTCAATCCGGAGCCCACCCCAATTTCGAGCACGCGGCCACGGGCCGCAGCGACCGCCGCGCGGCGGTATTTCGTCAGGTCCTTTCGTCGCATGACCAAATCGAGAAGCGGCGGTAGTATCCAGCGCTCATAGAAGTCCATTGTTGTTCCTCCTCGCTCGCCAGCTCGCCGCAGCCAAGGTTATGACCTGAAGCGCGAATTGCTTCGCCGGCTGATTCCAAGTTGAATTCGTCTGGGGAGTTCGGCGGGTTACAAACTCACGCCGACGTGACGGCTACATTCTACATCTAAGCGGCGCACACCCGGCCATCGACATGATCGAAGGCCAGACGCAATAGCGATTAGCCTGTCGTCGGCGACCGAGACGTGAACCCGAGTCCCCGTTACCTGTCAGTCTGGCCGATCAATGTCATGAGTTCCGATATTTTTTTCCCCGACCCGCGTGGGCCGTTGCAGATACCGCCACCAGCGGCAACATGAGTGAAATCGCGAGACGGCGTTTCGTTAACATGGTCCGGCTCCATCATTGTTTGAAGCGCTTCGTGGGCGCTCTTGAGAATGCGTTCTGAGCGACTCGTCTGGCAGTTACAAGCTCACGCTGACGTGAGGTCGCGTGACACGCCTCCACCATCGCAATGGCCGCGGTACCAATGCTGCGCCTGCTAACGTGCACCGCACAATCGTGCCGCCGCATTTGTCCAGCCGGCGTTCGCCCTTCGGCGTACAAACCAGTGCGATCCCTGTGACCCCGAACGTCAAGGTTGCCCGAGAAATTAGGAGCGCAGATATTTGATTGAAGCTGCGATCCCAAGTACCGCGAAGATGAAAATGGCGAGGTGATAAATTCCCGCCGCCAGCATCATGCCAGAACCCATCGCAGTCGTGTCCATCATCATGCATTGCCTCCAACATCTACAATTCAACGGGGATGACGTTCGGCAAAGGATGGTTTGGATGGGGCGGTTGCGCCGAGTTTATCGAGCCTATAGAGAGGGGGGCGGGCGGCGCTTGAAAAAGCGATGAAATTGTCATGAGAATTGAATGAGCGCCCTCGGGTGGAGGATCGATACCGGCAGTGCAAGCAGTTCGATTCATTCGGGATATAAACGGCGCCCGCATCGCCTATGCGGTGGTCGGTGAAGGGCCGCTCGTCCTTTGCCCTGCATGGTGGGTCAGCCATGTCGAGCGTGATTGGGAGCACCCCGGATTTCGCAGCTTTTTCACTCGCCTGGCGGATGGCTTTCGCGTCGTGCGCTACGATCGTCCGGGCACCGGCTTAAGCGATCGCGATGTTCCGCCGCGAACGCAGGCGGCCGAAGTGCGGCTGCTTGCGATGCTCGCCGACGCACTCGGCGACGCGCAGTTCTCGATGTTCGCGGTGTCATGCGCTGGGCCAGTTGCACTTAGCTATGCGGCCAGGCATCAGGAACGCGTCCGCCGGTTGTGTCTTTACGGGTCGTATGCGAGTGGATCCGACATCGCAACTCCGGAGCTGCGGGATGCCCTTGCCAATCTCGTGAAGGCGCGCTGGGGCTTGGGGTCCGACGCGCTCACGGCAATTTTGTTGCCCGGCGCATCGCCCCAGGAATCTGAGACCTTCTCGCGAAACCAACGTGATTGGTCTAACGCACCCAAGGCGGCGGAGCTGCTGCGTCTGAGCTGCAACATGAGTGCCATGGATTTACTCCCGCGCGTGCGCACAGAGTCGTTGATCATCCATCGTCGTGACGACCGGACCATCCCGCTCGAAGCGGGCCGACGGCTAGCTGCGGAGTTACCGCAGGCGCGCTTCATGATACTGGATGGCGGGGTGCACCTGCCGTGGATCGACGGCGACGCGATCGCCGACATGGTGCATTCGTTCCTTACGGGCAAGGAGGCGACCGCATCCTTGCCCGCGAGTGGCTGCCGGCTCGACGAGGGAGGTCGTGAGCTCGTCTTGGACGGCCGGCACGAACCGACCACGCGGCTGGAGTTCGGTGTGATGCGGGCGCTGCTCCGTGCGAGCGGACGCGTCGTGACCCGCGATGAGATGCTTGCCGAGATATGGAATACACCTTTCACGGGCTCGAACAAAATCGAGGCGGTAGTCCGGTCATTGCGAAAGAAGCTCGGTCCCTTCGCCCCTTCTATCGAAACAGTGACCGGCCACGGTTACCGCTTTGCCGGATGGAAGCGACAGGTGATCGATACCGTGCAGTGACCCCGCCAACCATGATTCCCCAATTCAGTCGAATCGCTTCTGCATAGAATGGATCGTTCTCATCGCGCCAACGAGCCCAACGATCACAAAAACCGCAAGCAGACGACCAATGAGTCGGCGAAGATTCAAGATCCAACATCACACGGGATAGGGAACGTCGAGGGCGGAACTCTACCGTCTGCTCAAGGAGAAATTTCCGGCAACCGCCGTCGTCTCGATCGGTCATCTCAACGCGCTTGAGGCCTTCCCCAGCGCAATATGGTGTGTGCCCTGGGCCGGCGATCGATTTGCGTTGCAGAACCGCAGAGACGGCGCCAAGCTCTTTGGCTTTAGACTAGGCCGCCGGCTTACATCCAGCGCTTCGGCCACGGCTGGCGCCGGACCCATCGGTGCCAAATGTAAGCAAATGCGGCAAGAAGCACCGCGCCGACAAGCACCGGCGCAAACAAAAATGACCACGGCAAATTGTTGGAGACCACCAGCAGCGGGTCGATTCCGGCCGGGGGGTGAAACGTGTCGGTCAGATACATCGCAAGGATCGCCAACCCGACCGCCATCGCGGCGGCCCAGGCGCTCGGCCCGGTCAGCTTGACCATCGCGAGCCCCACCAACGTCGCCACGACGTGACCACCCACCAGCGCCCGCGGCTGCGCCTGCTCGGCGTCCGGAGAGCCGATGACGAGCGCAATGGAAGTCGCAAACGGGATGATGGCCAGCGGATAATGCGATGCGAGTGAAAGCCATTCCATGGCGCCGATGGCGACGGCAACCCCGAGGCCGGCGACAGCCCCCTCGCCGGCGTTGCGTGTTGGGTCCATCTTGCTGCGGGCTCTCCTTGCCGCCTTGCGCCAGTCCGGCGTCATACGAGTTCAGCCTCCAAAAACAACAATAAGGGCGGCAGATCGCTCTGCCGCCCCATCGGTCTCAAGAGAATGCCTTACTTCAGGTTGGCATCGCCGTCAGGTCAGCCTCATTTTATCGTGAAGGGTATGATGAGGTCGCTGGCGAAGGTCCATTGCGAGCTCTTCGTTCCTCCGCCGAATGGCGTGGTGTTGTTCAAGGACGCGTCGTAGCGAATCTCCGGCCGGATAACGAGGCCATCGATTTGTTTCGGAAGGCCGGGAGGCTTGATGGCAAGTCCGAGGGTCAGCGCACCGTAGGTTGTTGCTCCGCCGCCGATCGCTACGGCCAACGGATTGCCATGTTCAAAGTTCACAAAATCCAGGTTGCCGGGGAAAGAGGCGACAAAGAAGCCGTTATTGTCGCGCCAGATCTCTCCGCGTCCAGTGATCTTCAGCCAATCGTTGATCGCATAGGTCGCATATTGGGCCACACCGTAGCCTGTCGCGTTGAACCCATCATCACGAATGTAGTTCATGTCGGTCGTCAGGGTGAGTTTGTCGGTTGGCTTCCAGATGACCGTCACGTCATTGAGATAGCGGAGAGCGGTGTTGGGATCGACGCCCGCAAGTACAACAGCCGACACATTCGGATTTTCAGGACCGATATGGGTGGTCGCAGAAACAGTCAACGCACCGTCCAGCAAATTCAGGCCGAAACCACCATGGAACGCCGCGGCCGTGTTGTTGTCGCCACAATTGAAGCAATTGAAGTGGTTGCCGAAGGTCGTATTCACGCCTGTGTCTACGCCTAGATAAATATCAAGCATCGGGTTCACATGCGTGGTCGTCATGAGGCCCGTGTGCTTGAACGGAATGCCGAAATTGAAAATGTAGGAATGCGTGTAAAGCGCATTGTCAGGCGCGTTGATGACTTCCGCGCCTTCCAGGGTCACGTATTGTCCGACCTTTAGGTCGATGCCGCCGGAAGTAAGCCACGGCAGATGGAACAGAGCGTGCGCTTCGACGATGTCGAACTGATTGCGCTCGCCGATCGACTGATCGAACTCACCCAGGAAGTGCGTATAGCGCGCGTCCGAACCGTACATCGCCTGGAATTTGAAGCCAAAATCGTATGTGGTTGCTTTCGGATCGAGAGGGCGCTGCACCGTCAGCGATGCCTGGTTTAAAAACGCAGAATTGGCTTTATCCGTAAAGAGCTGGCCAAAATTCGTGACAGCGGGACTATTCGCGTTGCCCGAAGCACCAACTTCCACGAGGCCGGTTATGGTCAATGTATCCCACCAGGAGGGCATGGGCGGCGCCTTTTTAGCCTTCAAAGGGATATCCGCCGCGCTGGCAGCCGTCACGGCGGCGAATGCGATTACCGCGGATGTGACGATCTTTTTCATTGTCAGCCTCTCGCCATTGATCATTTAACGCCCCAAAAATCTTCACCGTCAGAGCCGGCCCACGAACATTTCGTGACCTCGTCCAACTCGTACGGCAGTTAATGCGTTCTAAGAATGATCCGGCAAGCCACTACCTTCGGCATCCGCTGCTTTTTTAGGCAAATGGAGTGTCGGGAACCTAATTCTTTGCTAGGTGTTGCAATCTGGGCACGGTTTCATGCTTTTAGCCATTAAGGTCCGCGGGTCTACTTGTGGGGTTGCTCGACAAAACCAAGAAATTTCGGCGCTCCGCCCGATTATGCCTCTGGCGATTTACGGGTTCAGTGGCAGGTGATTCGTTTCATAGGGCTACCCGACTTCCCATCGTCGCAAACCGGCAACACGTTCTCCTCAAGTGGTTCGCTCTTGCGGCCAAGCATCGACACAAACACTGTGCTCATTCAAAGTTCAGACCCTTATCACTTCAACGATGAAGCATCTGCATCGAAGCTTATTCCCCGATTCTCGCGTTTTGCCGCGCTTCGCATTCGTTCAAAAGTTCTGGGCCGGACCAAACAACATTCCCATCGTCTTCCACAATGAGTGGAGTAACGAGGATCATGGTCTTCCGTAGCCAAACCGCACGTTTTATGGCACTTTCGTTGTTCGGATGTCGCTCGCACTGCAGGAGGAGGACTCCATCGGGAGGGGAAGCTTCCTGCCAAATTGGATCATCGGCATAGAGCAGTGTCACGGGGCCAAATTCCGGGCGCTGCTTCCAATGACGCCACAGTTCTTGACAGGCAAGTTCGACGGCAAGCGGCACCGGCCTGATTTCGTTTTCCCAAAGTTGCACGGCGGCACGACCGAGTCCGAGCTTTTCCCCCGCATCGACCTGCGTGTATCCCATTTTTTTCCGCCACTTTTTGAATTCCCACACGTCCATAGCGTTATCCTGAATTCAACAGCTCCGCGCATTCAATTTCGCGCACCGATGATTTGGCTCAAGCGACATGGCATGCCAACTCCAAGCGTCAGGCACCGTCCTCTTCGAGAAGGCCAAAACTCGCACTGGTTTTGTCCCCGCTCTTGCTCTCTTTCCATGCATCGCACTCACGCAGCAGCGCTGGACTCGACCAAACAACATTCCCATCGTCTTCCACAATGAGCGGAGTAACGAGGGTCATGGTCTCCCTTAGCCAAACCGCGCGTTTTATGGCGCTTTCGTTGTTCGGATGTCGCTCGGATCGCAGGAGGAGGACGCCACAGGGAGGAGAAGCTTGCTGCCATACCGGGTCGTCGGCATAGAGCAATGTCACAGGGCCAAAGTCCGGATGCTGCTTCCAACGACGCAACAGTTCCCGACAGGCAAGCTCCACGGCCAGCGGTACTGGGCTTTCGGCCTCCCAATACTGCACGGCGGCGCGGCTGTATCCGAGCCTTTCTCCCGCCTCAGCCTGCGTGTATCCCAATTTCTTCCGCCACTTTTTGAAGTTCCACAGGTCCATCGCGTTATCCTGAAAGTGCAACAGAGGAATATCTCAAGGACGATGTGTGAAGATCATACAACGTCTCGAACAGTCGGCGTCACGTAGAACCATCTGCGTCGGCGTTGCGCAGCTTGGCGGCAAGGTTCGACAATCCGCGATGCAGCGCAACACGAGCCGCATTCTCAGTCGTCATCAGTTTTGCGGCTGTTTCCCTCAGTGATACCTGTCCGGAGACGATCGCTTGCAAGACAATGCGCTGCCTGTGCGACAGACTTTGGATATGCTCGTCAACTTCAGTAGTCTTACGCGACTCCGAGGGCGGCTCCTCAGGTGAGGGATCCCTGAAACAATCGATATCGATGCGGCCCGGCTTGTCGCTTCGGCGCATCACGTCCAACAGTTTGTTGCGGGTAATCGCGAATAGCCAGGAACAAAAGGGCGTACTCACATCCCAAGTGTGACGCTTCAGGTGCACAGCGAGCAAGATTTCCTGCACGATCATTTCGCACTGATCTGTCGGCCGTCCCGCCCGCTCCAACCCACCTTCCACAGTTATCCGCAAAACCGGCGCAATCCCCATTAGAAGACGGTGATATGCGGCACCGTCGCCGGCATTGGCCGACTGCATTAGCTCGGTCCATTCGATTTCACGTTCGCGCACGCGCTTCAGATCCTCTTTTCATCGCGCTTCCAATCATTCCGCGGCTTGCGAACGATCGAGAGAGCTTTCGGGGTCCGATCCGGCATACCCAATTCCACTGGAACGGCATCACCGGGTTCGCGCGGCAACCCAAATCCCTTGACGAACGCATAGACAGCCGGGATCACGACGAGCGTCAGGATGGTCGCCGAGATCATGCCGCCGATCATCGGCACGGCAATCCGTTGCATGACCTCGGAGCCGGTGCCCGTGCTCCACATGATCGGAATGAGGCCGGCCATGATGGCGACGACGGTCATCGCTATAGGTCGCACCCGCTCGACCGTGCCGAGCATGATGGCCGCATTCAGGTCCGTTCGCGTAAACGGCCTGCCTTCCGCGAGCCGCTCCGCGTGGAGTTCCTTCATCGCGTGATCGAGATAGATCAACATGATGACGCCGATCTCCGCCGCGACACCGGACAAAGCGATGAAGCCCACGGCAACCGCAACCGAAAAATTGAAGCCGAGCCACCACATCAGCCATAGGCCGCCGACGAGCGCGAACGGCAGCGACAGCATGACGATCAGTGTCTCGGTCAACCTTCGGAAATTCAGATAGAGCAGCAGGAAGATGATCAGCAGCGTGACAGGCACCAAAGTCTTCAGCCTGGCGGTGGCGCGCTCCAGATATTCGAACTGACCGCTCCAGACGACATAATTTCCTGGCGGAAACTGCACGCTGGCGGCCACGGCCGCCTTGGCGTCGGCCACGTAGCCGCCGAGATCGCGGTCGCGGATATCCACGAAAATGTAGACGGCGAGTTGGCCGTTCTCGGTCCGGATCGAGGTCGGGCCGCGCGTCAGCTTGATCGCCGCGACCTCACCAAGCGGGACAGTCCCGCCGCCTGGCAGGGCCACCAGCACATCTCGCGCGATCGATTGGGGATCGCTGCGCAGATCGCGCGGATAGCGCAGATTGACGCCATAGCGCTCACGACCCTCTACGGTCGTGGTGATGGTCTCGCCGCCGAGGGCGGACGAGACCGTGTCCTGCACATCGCTGACCATGAGACCGTAGCGCGCGAGCGCTTCCCGGTCGGGTACGACATCCAGATAGTAGCCGCCGATGACACGTTCAGCAAAGGCGC
>WNFH01001600.1_pt1 | contig 15387 bp, 14 predicted proteins | sample 5400411 | NCBI WGS metagenome assembly WNFH01 (sample SAMN13153347, study PRJNA577476) | soil metagenome | isolation source: 200 cm saprolite under Douglas fir tree site 2 hole 3 | place: USA:California | collected 2015-04-18
GTTGGTCGACCGTCCCCGGCTAATTAAGCGGGACTACGATATCAGATGCGATGCTCCTATGAGTTTCTTTCCCTTCGTTAGCCCCGATCTTCCGGAAGCGTACACAACTCCGCCCCGTCGGCTGCATACCAATTTTGCTTTAGTTAAACGCGGTGCACCCGCACACCTGCCACGCAGCGCGCACACGAGCTATCAGTCCTGGTGATCGTGTGCTTTGGCTCGGAGTAGCGTACAAAACCGGACACGAACACCTGGAAGTTGGGCACAATCTCTGGCTCCCCATGCCGGACCAATCGCTTCTGTGTCGCATTCATCCGCGAACCAAGACTGACTTCATGTAGGACCCGCCGAGAGGCATGGCATCGTTCGCCAGAACACCGGGGTCGTATGCGGAGATCGGCTAAATGGATGACAATGCTCACCAGGCCCTCCCTCCATGGTCACGCAACGGACACACCGATAGCACCCAGCTCATGGTTGGACCAGCCTAAGTTCTGAGGCTACTAGGGCAAGTTTATGACCAATCTAAGTCAATTACTTTCAATGCCAAGGGGCCGAAAGTATGCAAGTTCTTGCACTTACCAGTAACCAGAACTTCCCACTCCAAATGCTCCTGGTAGCCACACTACGGCAAATGCCAAAGGAACTTTGGCGGGCAGGCTATCCAGCGATTCGCTGTTAGTCGATAAGGTGCGAGGCATCGTGGGTTGTACCTTAACCCTCTGCATCACGCGATGGCTGCGGGCGGGGATAGAAGAGTCAGATTCAGGTGCTGAGCCGTAGTCAGCGAATCTTTCCGATGCTGCCCGGCCAGGCCGAGCGCCGAACTCACGATTACAAACGCCTTGGAACCACCAGCCTCTTCGCTGCCTTGGACATCGCCGGCAAGGAGCTGCCAACAAGTTTGCGCGTGCATATTCTGCTACTAATCTTCCAGGGTTGGTAGCGGCTTCAGCACTTCCGACGCGCTTGGCCGGTTTGTCACGGCGTCGTCTTTGCGGATTTTTCCGTCGCGGAAAATGAGCACGCGTTTCGCGAATTGCGCGATGTCATGCTCGTGCGTGACCAGCACAATCGTAAGTCCCTCATCATTTAAATTCTGGAATATCTCCATGATCTCGACCGACGTGCGGCTGTCGAGATTCCCCGTCGGCTCATCGGCTAGCAGAATCGACGGCCGGTTCACAAGCGCGCGTGCCACCGCGACGCGTTGCTGCTGTCCTCCGGACATCTGCGAAGGAAAATGATGCGCGCGATCCGCCAAACCGACCATCGCCAAGGCCTCGGAAGCGTGCCGGGCGCGTTCGCTATTATCAGTTCTCGTGTACAGCGTCGGCAGCTCCGTGTTTTCCAGCGCCGTTGTGCGCGCCAGCAAGTTAAAGCCTTGAAACACAAATCCGATTTTCTGATTGCGAATCAGCGCCAGCGCCTTCTTGTCGTGTCGCGGAACGTCCGTGCCCTCCAGCAAGTAGTGCCCAGAGCTCGGCTTATCCAGGCATCCAAGAATATTCATGAATGTCGACTTGCCGCTGCCGCTCGCACCCATAATGGCCACAAACTCGCCGCGCAATTTCCACGCTCACACCGCGCAGTGCGTGCACGCGAGTCTCGCTATTCTTGCCGACCAGACCTAAATGCTGGATAAACGCCTGCGCGGCAGAAACACTCAGGACGCCGCAACGGGAAGCGACCGCGGGCGCTTGCGCTTCCACTCATAATCCTTGCGCAGGCGGGATTGGTGCTTCTTCACCTGTACCTCGAGCTCGGTAAATGCCTTCTTGCAGGCCGCGCGAACATTGTCGCCAACTCCCGTGGCGTGCAGCGTGCCGGTGGGCAAGGAAAGGTTCAGCGAAAACGAGTGCTCCTGGTTGTGCGGATTCTTTGAAAAAACTCCGTGGAGCTGCACCAGGTCCGGCTCATAGCTTTTCAGCAACCGCGACAGTTTCCCGACATGGCGTTCGTTTTGCTTCTCGACGGCTTCGTGCGCGTCCACATGCTTGTAACTGATGGAAAGTTTCATGTATGCACCTGTAGGAGTGTTTGCTGGAGGGGACAACGGCGACGCAGATAGTCTTTCCGCACCGCATTGCAAGCAAAGCATAGCAACTCGCGCTCTCCGCGGCAAATCGGGGGTGGCACCGCCGCCGCACGTTGACTTCGCTGTGCGTTGACACTTTGCCGCTCACGCTCCTACTCTGCACTTAGGCATGGCAACCATTCGCATTGGGCCCGCCGGATGGTCGTATTCAGATTGGGCCGGATACGTGTATCCGACGCCGCGGCCGAAAGGCTTTCACGAGGCTACGTACCTGGCGCAGTTCTTTGACACCATCGAGATCAACACTTCTTTCTACCAACCATTGAACCCGGAACACGCCAGACAGTGGCTCGATCGCGTCTCCGGCAATCCTCGCTTTGTGTTCACGACGAAACTTTGGCAGAAATTCACGCACGACCCGAGTGCCACTGCCGAGGACGAACGCGCGGTGCGCGCCGGCTTCGATGTACTGCACAAGGCTGGCAAGCTTGGAGCGGTATTGCTGCAGTTCCCTTTTGCGTTTCACCGCACCCCGGAAACGACTGCGTATCTTGGCGCGGTTCTGAAACGCTTCGCTAATTATCCGCTCGTGGTGGAGGTGCGCCATGCCACCTGGAACGATCCAGAAGTTTTCGCGCTCATGCGCGAGCATAACGTCGCATTCTGCAACATCGATCAGCCCGTGATCGGCCGCTCCCTCGAACCATCCGAAGAAACCACTTCCTCCATCGGCTACGTCCGTTTGCACGGGCGCCGCTACGACTCTTGGTTCAGCGACGACCCGGAAATTCCAGCGCACGAACGCTACAACTACCTTTACTCCGCCGCGGAGCTCGCGCCCTGGGCCGGTCGCATCAAGAACGTCGCGGAACAAACGCGCAACACGTTTGTCATCACCAACAACCACTATCTCGGCAAAGCGGTAGTCAACGCGCTAGAACTCATCAGCATGCTCAAATCCAGCAAGGTTCCAGTGCCCGACCCGCTTCGGCTTCGCTACCCGGAACTCGAAGCCATCGCCGCCAACCCACCGCAGTCGCCCACACTGTTTCCCTTGGGAAGCGACAAGTGACGAGCAGCGATTAGGGTACCCCCCGTGTTTTTTGTAAGTGCGGATTCTAAAGACCTTAGCGCCGGGGGTGTCCATAAGTGCGGATTCTAAAGGAGTTACAACGCCACTTTTTCGCGAAAGACGCGCAGCTCTCGGATCTGCGGAATATAAAGGAGTTAGCTTGCGTGCTAGGCGTGCGAATTTCCAGATTTAGAGTAGCACGGCACTGCTATGGTGTCAAGTATTTTATCATGTGATTATCAGTTCCAACGAGTTGCTGGCTGCTTGTTGCTGAAAATGAAAGAGTTGGAAGACAGGACTTTTGAGAAGTGTGGAGGGACAGCATGGCACGTGCCGGCCCGAATGGGAGGAAAGGCCCTCACGCGTCGGGATGGAGGGAGACGTACATGGGTCCGGCGCCGAGGGTGCCTACGAGGAACCACGTGAAGCGGCCGGCGCGACTGATGGTAAGGAATTTGACGTGGTCGCCAGGGGCAATGTCCAGATCGAGGGTTTTCCAATTCCAGGTATTGTCGACGCGCAGGCGATGGCGGCCCGGAGTGACGGGAATCGTGACGGTGCCGCCGTACATGAGTTCCGCGACGGGTTTTCCGTCGAGCTTCACGATGATTTGGCGGAGCTGGATATCGTCAGGCGAGGTGCGACGGATGGTTATTTGTGCCTCTGGAGCATGGGGAGAGGCGGAAGACATGGGAGGAGCGAAGCACACAGCCAGAAATGGCTGTGCCACTTACTTCTTGAAAAGGTCCTCGAAGGCTTGGCGGGCGTCGTTGTGGCGCGGCGGGGGCGGCGTGGAGGCCGTAGTTCCCTTCTGCGCGTAGGAGGTGGGCGCGGTGTCTTTCTCCACGGTGGTGCGAAATTCGTAGAAGGTGCAGTTGTTCTTCGCGTCCTTGGGGGTGATGCGCTCCGGAATCGGCTGCGTGCATTCAAACTGCGCGCCGCTGTCGAAGAAACGGCACTGCTTGCAACTGTGCAGCTCGAAAGCGCACTTGGGACACTGGCCGTTGGGGTCAAAGCCGCTGGTGAGCACTGCGCCGCAATTGGAGCAGCGCGCGCGCGTGACGGTGCCGACCATGCGCGGCGTTCGCGGGCCAAATTGATCGGCGCGCGGACCGCCTTGCTGCGGCTTGCGGTCGTGCGACCGTTCCTTCTTGTCTTGCTTTTCCGTGTCGCGATACCCGCGGTGACTATACTTTCGATCCACAAACGCCTCCGTACACCAAAGTGTGCGCGACAATTCGCAAGAAAATCGCGCGCCTCTGGCGCTTGGACGGGCTAAAGCCCGCCCTTAAAAGCTACAGCTCCGTGACTTGTATCCAATCGGATTGCTACACTCGACCGTTAACGCAATCTTCCCCAGGGTTTAGCAAACAGGATTGCCGACAGTTCGAGCAGGAGATGGGACATCTATGTTTTTAGTCCTGTGGGAGTTCGAAGTCAAGCCAGGAAACGAACAGCGTTTTGAACAAGTCTACGGCCCCGGCGGTGACTGGGATTCCCTCTTCCGCAGCGACCCAAACCATGCGGGAACCCGACTGTTCCGTGACACGGTGCGAATCGATGTGTATCTCACTGCTGATTATTGGCTCTCCCGAAAATCCTACGAGGAATTCCTTGCTCTTCGGAGAAGCGAATACAAAGCATTAGACGCGGCCACCGAAGATCTGACTCTTAGCGAACGGCATATCGGTTCGTTTGAGACCGATGCAGTCCCGATCAATTGCGCGCCCACAGCGCGACCAAGCCATCCGCGCCAAGATCGGGCCTGACGAATTGATGCGGCCGGCCTTCCCTACGTAACACAGCCTCCGCCGCCAGATACCCGCTGCGCACTGCGCCTTCCATGGTGGCCGGCCAACCGGTATCGGTCCAATCGCCCGCTAAGAACAAATTCCGCACAGTAGTTTCTTGCTTGGGACGCCAGCGGTCGACTCCGGGTTCCGGGGAAAAGGTTGCTGCTGCCTCTTTGATGACGGTGGCCTTGATTAGGTTGGCGTCACGCGCGGCAGGGAGTGCCTGGCGAACTTCTTTCAGGCACAGATCAATGATCTCCTGCCGGGGCTTTTGCAGCAAGCTATAAGATGCGCTAACCACCAGTTGTAGGTACTGGCCTTTCCCGGAATCCTTGCCGGCGCCGTTTAAGGAGCCGTACAGGGCGGTTTTGTTGAAAATCCATTGTGTAGTGGTATCGAGCAGAGTGACGAATGGTTCGGTCATTACTTCGCGATCGAACCAAAGATGGACTCCGGTGATGGGAGCGGTCTTGAGCATGGCGAGGTTTCGAAAGGCGGAATCCTTGCGCATCGTTTCGTCGGGGAGCAACGCGGCGAGAGCGGTGTGGGGCACGGCAAGGATGAAAGCGTCGGCGCGCTCTTCGCGGCCGGCGTCAAATTGAACGGCAGTGACGGCGCCATTTTCGATTTGTAGCTGGCGAGCGGTGGCGCGCAGATTCACTTCGCCGCCTTTTTGCTCGATGGCGGTTTTGCAGCCGTCGTAGAGCTCGGCCAGCGGAACGTTGGGGACGCCCACGCGGTAGCCAGTGCGATTTGAAAGGAAGGCTTTCCAGAATACATCGATGCCGTAGCGGGCGTCCGTTTTGTCGAGCTCTTCATCGAGCGCACTGACGAGCACGACACGCCAGAAGCGCTCGATGGCGCCTTTGGTCTGGTGGCGGCGGCGCAGCCATTCGAGCATGGAGATGCCGCCGTACTGGTTGACGTCCCAGGTGCGACCGTTGGTTTGCAAGATATTGAGCATGGCCCAAGCGATAGATAGCTTGTCTTTCCACGTGAGCGGCGCGAACTTCGCGAAGGCGCCGGTCATGTGAAATGGCGCGGGCAGCAGGCCGGCTTGCATTTCACCGCGGCGTCCTTGCGGGTCGACGAAAACAAGACGATCGAAGAATTTGATCTTGTGGGCGGCGCCGACGCGGCGGTAGAAATCGTCGAGATTTGTACAGCAGCCGAGCGTGACGTGCTGACAATTATCGACGTGCTCGCCGTCAGGCAAGACGTAGGAGGTTGCGCGGCCGCCGAGGAAAGGGCGTTGTTCAAAGAGGCGTACGCGCCAACCGGATTCAGCCAGCGCGACGCCGGCCGCCATCCCCGCCAGCCCGCCGCCGATCACGATCACGTTTTTCAAGAATGTTCTCTTCCGTCAGGCGCGTGAAGCGCGCTTTTGCGATGAATACAAGTTTTTCCGCTTTGGACAAGCGCACACGCTCACCGAACACAGCGAAGTCGAGATCCTCAATGCGCGCGAGCAGGGCACTGTAGGTGTGCACCAGCAGCCAGAGAGCCGCGCGGCTTTCCGGTTCGACGAGGCTGAGCAGCGCGGCGCCTTCTTCGTAGCGCTGCCAGGCGCGCTCGGCTTCGAAGCGCAGGAGTTCGCGGACGCCGAGCGTGGCCTCGCTGCGGGCGAAGGCTTCCGGCTTGACGTTGTACTGGGCGAGATCTTCGTCGGGCAGATAGACGCGCTGCATCGCGTAGTCGTCGCGAACATCGCGGATGATGTTGGTGAGCTGGAAGGCGAGACCGAGTTTTTCCGCGAGGTCAAGCGCGCGGGCGTCGCGGAATCCGAAGACGTGGGCGCAGGTGAGCCCCACGGTGCCCGCTACGCGGTAGCAGTATTCGCGGAGCCGATCGAACGTCGGATAAGACTTTATCGTCAGATCCATTTCAGCGCCGGAGACTAGATCATGAAGATAGCGCGCGGGCATGTCGTAGCGGCGCATGGTATCGACAAGAGCGGGTAGCACATCGGCGGCTCCGGATGGCGCGGAGGTGCTGGCCTGGCCGTTTGCGTTGAGGGCTTCATCGAGGGCAGCACGCCATTTTGCAAGTCCGCGCTGTTTGGTTGCGAGGTCGTGGCCCTCGTCGGCCACGTCGTCGACCAGGCGCATAAAGGCATAGAGCGCGGCTAAGCCATCGCGACGCTTTTTTGGCAAAAGGAAAAACGCATAGTAGAAATTGCTGTGCGACGAACGCGCTATGCGATGGCACTCTTCGTACGACTGCGCGACGAGGTGATCGGCGGACGGTTCCCGCGCAGCGGCCGCGGACTTCGGATCTTTTGCCACGAGATGCGTGACGAGCGCGCGGCCGAGCAGGCGGGCTTGCTTGGCTTTTCCGATGGATGGGCGATGGTGCAAGGTGTTGTAGCCAGCGGCTTCGATGGCGTCGAGAACGGCAAAGCCGCCGCGGCTGAACATTTCGAGATCGACGCTGAGGCGGGTGTCGACCATTTTGGCCAGCGGCATGCCATCGGCGAAGAGCGCGCGCGTGCGGACGATCAAATCCTTCATCAAGTTGATGTACCGGGCGTCGAAGCGGCGCTCGATGATGTCGATTTCGGCCAAGCCGTGCGCTGCGGCGGCATCGAGAGGAATGTAGATGCGGCCTTTTTCGAGATCGCGCGAGACATCTTGCCAGAAATTGGCGAGCTGAAGCGCGGTGCAGGTGGAGTCGGAAAGGCGCTGGCGCGGCTCGTCACGATAACCGCAAAGATAGAGAACGAGACGTCCGACGGGATTGGCGGAATAGACGCAATACCTCAGCACGGCATCCCAAGTGGGATAGCGCTTTACGGTTTGGTCCTGGCGAAAGGCTTTGAGGAGGTTGGCAAAGGGCTGCTTCGGAACTTCCTTCGCGATGATGGTCTCGCGCAGAGCGATGAAAACGGGGTGCGATGGGCGCCCTTCGTAGCAATCGTTCAGTTCCTGTTCCCACCAATCGAGCAGATCGAGTGCGCGCTGTGTATCGGGAATCTCGTCGCCGAGATCGTCGGCCCAGCGGCAATAAGCGTAAAGGTTGTAGAAATGCTGGTGCAATTCCTTGGGGAGGAGCCAGGAGACGACGTTGAAGTTTTCGTAGTGGTGCGTGGCGAGCCAGCGAGTGTAGCTTTGCGCCGCTTCCGGCGTGCAGCCCGGAGAAGGCGCGTTCGCGGCGATTTCGAGTTCGTTTGGGCGCAGCATCATTATTGGGCGTGACAAGGGTAAGACGTTTCCTCAGGGGCTAAAGCCCGTTTCAAATGGCGACTTTAACGTCGGAGCCCTTCGAAGCTCAGGGTAAACTAAAGCTCCGACCCCCATTTCATGGGCGGACGGCGAGCTTGATTTCGCCGCTGCGCGATTTCATTTTTTCGAAGGCGTGCGGGAGATCCTCGAGGCGAATCTCCTCGGTGACGAAGTCGTGCGCGAGGATGTCGCCGCGGCGAATGGCTTCCAGCGCTTCGCGAATGAAGCGCGGCGTGTGATGGAACGGGGAGATGAGCTTGATCTCCGAATAGTGAATGGCGGCGGGTTCGATCTCCACGCGCGTGCCGGAAGGCAAGCCGCTGAAGAAATTCACCACGCCACCGCGCCGCACCATGGCCAGCGCTTGTTTCCAGGTGGCGGGATTGCCGGCGGCTTCAACCACGGAATCCGCGCCGCGATCGTCCTCGGTCAAATTCTGCACCGCGGCCACGACATCGCGGACTTGCGTGACGTTGATGGTGGCAATCGCGCCCATGCGCCGGGCAACTTCGAGTGGCGCAACACGGCGCGCCAGTGCAATCACGCGCACGCCGCGGCGCGAGAGCATGCGGACATACATCAAGCCAATGGGGCCGCAACCGATGACCACCGCGGTGTCGCCAGTGCGCACTTCCATTTCGTGAATGCCGCGCAGCACGCAGGCCAGAGGCTCAACCAGCGCGGCACTGCCGTCATCGACGGAGTGCGGCACCTCCAGCATGTTTTCCATGACGATGCGGCCGGGGATGCGCATGTATTCGGCGTAGGCGCCGTTGTTGAAGAGAAGATCTTCGCAGAGATTCTCCTGGCCACGGCGGCAGTGAAAACAGCGCAGGCAGGGCGCGGAATTCGCGGCGATTACGCGCAGGCCCAGACGCCACCGGGCGTCGACCCGCTTCCCCACCGCGGCGACTTCGCCGACGACTTCGTGGCCGAAGACCGCGGGCGGCTGGATCATCTTGGCGTGATAGCCGCGTTGCCAAACTTTGAGGTCGGTGCCATCGGTGAGCGCGAGGCGCACGCGCAGCAAGACTTCGTCGGCGGCCAGAGGCGGGACATCGATTTTTTCCAGACGCAAGTCCTCGCTGCCGTACAGCACGGCGGCCATCATCTTTGAGGGCACCGCGGGAGCGCGTACTACCGCCGTAGCTTCTTCGCCGATACCTTCCGATCTCTTGGGCGTGGTTGTTCTCATGTGTGCGTGATCAAAATCTTAAGAGACTGGGCCGTGGGCCGCGCTGCGAGTACCAGCGCGTCTTGAATTCTATCCAACGGGAAGCGATGGGTGACAATATCCATGACCGGAAGTTTCTTCTGCAACACCAGACTCGCCGCAGTCTCTTGGATGTCGACCGCGGCACTATAGCTGCCCAGGATTTCTTTCTCGTCGATCCCCACCGCCGCTGCAGGAAACTCGATCTTGGTAACCGGGTCGTTTGCGGCAAAGAGCAAAACGCGTCCGCCGGGGCGCGCTGCCGCGAGCGCGTCAGTTACCAGCGCCGGATGCGCTACGGCCACCAGCACGGTATCAGCTCCCCGCCCTTCGGTCTTGGCCCGTATTGCATCCACAAGCTTACCATTTGTTGGGTCAAAGCACTCTATCGCGCCAAGCGTCAGGCTTTTGGCGCGGCGCTCCGCGATGGGATCGCTGGCGTAGAGGTTGGCGGTTTGCAGCTTGCTGACCATCAGAAGCTGCAAACCGATGGGGCCGCAGCCGATCACGAGGACCGTTTCGCCCGGGGCTACGCGAGCCTTTTGCACCGCTTTAACAATGGTGTTAATGGGCTCGATGAAGGTGGCTTCTTCGAAGGTGACATTGTCAGGAAGCGCGACGATGCCGCGCTCGGTTACCCACGGCATGGCTTTCACGTATTCGCCGAAGCCGCCGCCGTTGGGCGTGAAACCGCCGGTCAGGCCGGTGGTCTTGTACTGCTTGCACTGCGAGAAGAGACGCTTCTCGCAGTAGAAACACTTGCCGCAAGGCGTGTGGTGGAAGCTCATCACGCGATCGCCAGGTTTCCATTTGGTGACGCCGATGCCGACCGCGACGACCGTGCCGGCAAGTTCGTGGCCGAGGATTTGCGGTGGCTCGACGTAGCGCTGGAAGATTTTTTTGATGTCGGTGCCGCAAATGCCGCAGGCGGCGACTTTGATCAAGACTTCGTGATCGCGGACTTCGGGAACGGGGACTTCTTCGACGCGGACGATTCCCTTTTCGCGGTAGACGCCGGCGCGCATAGTTTTGGGGATGGGGCCGAGGGTTCTTAGCGCTTCGACGACGGTGCCAGTGCGGCTCATCGCGCGGCCACCTCTGCCAATCCTTCCCCTTCAGGGAACCATCCGTGCGTAAGAAACGACAGCTTCTTGATATAGGCTTCCAGAAAGTGAGCGAGCGCCTGTGCGGCCGTCCTACTATCCCGGCCGAGTCGAATCAAGGCCGGCAGGTGAATCGGGTGGCTAACCACGTTGCGCACCAAACCGCCAATTTTTACTCGTCCCATCTCATCAACTACGGCGTCGAGGAATATGGGCATGTCGCGTTTGGTCGTATCCGAAATAACGCGAATGGCGACAGCAGCCACCGCGTGCTCGTGAGCGCAAGAAAGAATAGCAAAACTCTCCATGTCTACGGCGTCAGCGAAGGGAGCGAGCTTGGCCTTTTCGGCGGCGGTGCGGACGACGGAGTCGCTGGTCAGAAACAGTTTCGCTCGAAAAGCGCCGTCGCGTTGCGCTTGCACGACGAGGTTCCGCGAGCTCTGGATCGTCTTCGCTCGACCGATTTGCTGCACGCCCTCCGCTACGAGAATGGAGCCAACGGCGTGCTCAGGCTTAAGCGCACCTGCAAAACCAGAGGCGATGCAGATAGCGTATGACTGCTCCATCATGGCGCTGGCCACGCGCCTCGCGTTTTCGGGTCCCATTCCTGTGACGACAAAATCGACCTGGGCGCGGCCGATTTGCGTCTGATAGGAGGAGATTTCGCCGACCTTACTTTCGCGCAGATTTCGCAAGCGGCGCCAGGGGGCAAGTTCGGCTTCGACCGCGAATGTGACGAGGACCTTCATGTCTATTCTTCAGATGCCGAGCTAAAGCCTGGCGCTACACGCGCTGAAGTGCGCGCATTACAAAGATGCTGCTGCGTGCACTATTCGCCTGGCGCGCCTGGCGGAGACGTAGCCGTTGGCTTCGTACCAGCGGACGGCGCGCTCCAGGGCTGCTGCCACGGAGCCGGGGCGAAAACCTAATTCGCGCTGGGCGCGGGAGCAATCGACAAACATGTTGTGCTGCGCGATTTTCACGCCCTCGATGGGAATTTGCGGCTCGCGGAAGGTGAGCCGCGAAAATACCGTGTCGGCATACGCGACACTCAGTGCCAGCCCGTGCGGAATCTTCAAGCTCGGTGCGCGCAGACCCGTGATTTTCGCGAGCGTGTCGAGAACTTGCTTGAGCGTGAGATTTTCGGCGCCCAGCAGATAGCGCTCACCGACTTTGCCTTTCTCGGAAACGAGCAGATGCCCAGCGGCACACTCTTCGACACCTACGAAATTCAACCCCGTGTCGACATAGCCCGGCATCTTGCCATTCAGAAAATCGACGATGATTTTTCCAGTCGGCGTGGGCTTCCAGTCCCACGGGCCCACAGGAGTGGTGGGCATAGCGATAATCACCGGCGCGCCGTTCTTCGCCGAATTCCGCACTTCCTGCTCGGCAAGCCACTTGGATCGCTTGTAGTGGCCGACCATTTCATCGAGGCGGGCTCCCGTCGATTCGTTGGGCGGCTGCGGGCGATCGACCGCGATGGTGGCCACGGTGCTGGTGTAAATGAATTGCTCGACGCCGGCGCTTTCGGCTGCGGCCAGAAGATTCTTTGTGCCGCCTACGTTGGACTCGTAAATATCTTTCGAGCGCCTGGCCCAAAGCCGGTAATCGGCAGCGACATGAAAGACGCGCTTCACGCCCTTCATGGCGCGCTCGAGCGAAGCGGGATCCCGCAAATCGCCGGTGACGTATTCCAGCGAGAGATCGGAGATGGCGCGATTGTGGCTCGAAGGGCGCAGCAGCACGCGCACAGAATCACCGCGCGCGACAAGTTGGCGGGCGACGTGGCTCCCGAGGAAACCGGAGGCGCCAGTGACCAGAGTAGTCATGCGGTTGGGCTAAAATCCGCTGCGCAGGCGGAATTCGCCGGGCTGGAATGTAAGCGCGCAGTACTGCCGCGCCTCTTGCGGCTGGTTGCGGAAGCGTGCCAGCGCATAGAGCGGAAACGAATTTCGGTACAGGTGATACTTTAAGTAGAAGACGCAAGGGAAGCCGGTGCCGGTGAATTCGTCTTCGCTCCAAGAGCCATCGTCGTCTTGCTGCTCGACGAGGTAGGCCGCTGCTTTCTGAATGGCAGGATCGCTCGTGTCTGAGCCAGCCAACAATCCGATGAGACCCCAGGCGGTCTGAGACGCCGTGCTGTTGCCCTGGCCTTTGGTCGCAGGCTCGTGATAGCTGCGCAGGGATTCACCGAAGCTGCCGTCCGCTTTCTGCACAGTGCGCAGCCAGCGAACCGCGCGCTGGCAATATTCTTTGGCTGCGAGCGAAACCGTTTCGAGCGCGCGCAACACGCCGCTCGTGCCGTAGACGTAATTCACGCCCCAGCGGCCGAACCAGGAGCCGTCTTCACACTGATCCTGCAACAGGAATTTCAGACCGCGCTGTACCGCCGGATGATCCGCGGGCCAGCCGTAGCGGCCCAGGCACTCCAGCACGCGTGCAGTTACGTCGGCGGTCGAAGGATCGATCATCGCGTTGTGGTCCGCAAACGGAATATTGCAGAGAAACGCTTTGTTGTTGTCGCGATCGAACGCGCCCCAGCCGCCGTCGCGATTCTGCATGCTGAGCAGCCACTGAATGCCGCGGCGCACGGCAGCTTCCATGCGCGTGGGATCGGGAAATCTCACGCGCTGCAGGGCCATGAGCACGAACGCGGTGTCGTCCACGTCCGGATAAAAATCATTGCGAAACTCGAAGACCCAGCCGCCCGGCTCGGCGTCTTTGTTCTTGACTTGCCAGTCACCCGGACCGAGAACCTGCTTCGACAAAATCCAGTCCGCGGATTTTACCAACGCGGGGTGATCGGGCGGCAAGCCGGCTTCTTCGAGCGCCACCATGGCGATGCAACTGTCCCACACGGGCGAGACGCAGGGTTGCATGCGGAGGGTGTCGCCGTCTTCGATCTCGAAGCGAGAAAATTCGCGAATTTCGCGCGCGGTCAACGGATCGTCGGGCCCGTGGCCAAGCGCCATCAACGCGAAAATCGAGTTCATCATCGCCGGATAGATAGCGGCCAGGCCTTCCGTACGCTCGACGTGTTCTAGCAGCCAAGACTTTGCTTCGCGCAAAGCGCGCTGGCGCAGCGGCTTCCATGGCAATTTTTCGTAAAGCTTCAACGCGTGATCGAGCGCCAGGAAAAAATTGCGCCAGGAGAGAAGCTGATTGCTCCAGTCGAACGCCGCTTTCTTCCGCGAGGTATCGCAGAAGAGTTCGTTGACGTGCGCGCGTTCCGGCAAGCGCCAATCCGGCCGCACGGCGGACAAAATCGCCATGGGAATGACGATGCCGCGCGTCCACGACGACATCTCGTAAATATTGAGATAAAACCAGTTCGGCAGCAGCATCAGCTCCGGCAGAATCGCAGGGACGAGTTCCCACCCGACAGCGCCGACCAAGGCAAGATAAAAGCGCACATAGGAGTTCGTGCATTCAAGGCCGCCGAGCCGGTGCACCGTGGCGCGAGCTTGCGTCATGTGCGGAGAATCTTGGGCATCGCCCTCCAACTTCAGCGCAAAATACGCCTTGCAAGTGGCGTTGAGTTCCGACGGTCCGCCAGGATAAATGCTCCAGCCGCCGTCAGACAATTGGCGTCGGCGCACATAGTTGGCCAGCTTGGCGATGCGCTCCGGATCAGCCTTCCCGAGAACGTGGAGATAATAGATGTAGTCGGATTCGAGGGTGGTGTCGGCTTCGAGCTCGCCGACCCAGTAGCCGGCGTCCACTTGCAGAGACAGCAGGTGATTCGCGCCGCGTTCGATGGCCTGCTCGAGGCGCTCTAGGCGTTCCTGTATTCTTGAAGCGACTGGAGCTCCGGAGGTGACGGGAGTTTCCAGTCCGCGCGTGCTCGTTGCCACAGCAAATCCCCCAGTGCGATTTCGACCCCAAAAGACGCCCGGCGCAGTTTCTGGAAGCGCCAACTGTTTTGCGGATAGCGTCTGTACTACTAAATTATCGCCGCGGGCCGAGCAGGGGTCAACCGCTAAGATGTTGCGGTGTTTACAACGAGACGCCTTCGGCGTCACGAATAGTGCCTAGAACCTGGTGGAGCAGGCCCTGCGGCACGGCTTCACCTTCACGCTGCAGGAACTGCGGTTTGCCGCGCAGAAGCTGTAAAGGCAAGCCCGCCCACGCACCTGCGCTGTCCGCGGCATGCAACGGCTGGCGCAAGACGAAAGCGGAGGCGCGATCCATCTGCAATCTCGCGGACTCCTTGAAGTCCGCTTTGGAAGGATCGAGGACCATCAGGTACAACGACGGCCTTAGAAATTGGAGCAGCGTGTTGCTTTCGAGAATTACGCGCCCCGGCTCACTCTGATCTGCATCCCCCAAGCCGTGCAGCGCCCCGCGCAGGAGTGGCATGCCCTCCGCGAGAAATCCTTGCTTGGTCCTTAGCCAGAAAGAGCGATGCGCGCCTGCGGCTAGAAAGCGGCCGCTGTCGGTTTCGCTCGCGCGCTTCTCCCAGCTAATCGCGCAGACGTGCTCGTCCGGAGCGCAATCGCAATTCTCGCCGTTTTGCGCGCAGACCCCGTGGCCATACTGCGTGATTTTCCCCGCGACCCAATTCTCTTTGGGGAACGCGGCGATCAGGTCGCACACCAACTGCGTCTTCCCGATACTTCGAGTGTGCCCGCCGACGACGATGACCTGCCACCGCATACGTCTCTATTTTCCCCTTCTTTTCTGTGGCCTCTGTGCTCTCTGCAGTGAATTCTTTCTCTTCTCTTTGGGCGACATTTTGCTTTCCATTTCTTTGATGCGCGCCCCAAGCTCCGGAAGCCGCGCATACCAAGCATACGCTTCCTTGAATTTGCCAATCTCGCGCGCGGGCGTGCCCCAAACCGTCTGCCCGGCGCGAATTGTTTTCCCGGTGGGAATGCCCGCCTGCGCTCCTGCGATAGCGCCGTCCTCTAACGTGCAATGATCCGCGATTCCCACTTGCCCGCC
>WNFH01001601.1_pt1 | contig 15384 bp, 14 predicted proteins | sample 5400411 | NCBI WGS metagenome assembly WNFH01 (sample SAMN13153347, study PRJNA577476) | soil metagenome | isolation source: 200 cm saprolite under Douglas fir tree site 2 hole 3 | place: USA:California | collected 2015-04-18
CAGATGCTCGCGCTTACCGTTGCGGCCCTGCGTAATCACGTGAGGATGCTCGCAGAGCAACAGAACATCTTCGATAGCGCCGGCTTTGCGCGCGGCTACGATGCGCTTTTGCAACACATAGGCCTCGGCGTAACCGATAAGGCCCAGATCGACGGTGAGGCAGGTGGTCATCAGCTAAACATTGATTTGCAATCCGCGGACGGAAGCGAACGCGTCGCCCATGCCTTCCCATACTGTTGGATGCGCGTGCATCATATTCATCATATCGTCTACGGTGCCCTCGAGGTGCAGGACCGCGGCGGCTTCGGCCAGGATCTCCGTGGCCAGCGGACCGATGATGTGAATGCCCAGCACTTCGCCGTATTTTTCGTCGGAAACCACTTTGATGAAGCCGCCGTGGCTGCCGAGAATGGTCGCCTTGCTGTTGCCGACGAAAGGGAACTTGCCGGTCTTCACAGCGTACCCGGCGTCGCGCGCCTGCTTTTCGGTCAAGCCAATGGAGCCGATCTGCGGCTCGCAATAGGTGGCGTTGGGAATGCGTTCCTTGACGATGGCGGGCGCAGGTTTTCCTGCGATGTGCGTGACCGCGGCGATGCCTTCCATCATGGCCGCGTGCGCCAGCAGCGGCAACCCGAAAACGATATCCCCGATGGCATAAAGGCCTTTTTCCGCTGTCTCCATGTAAGGGCCGACGTGCACGGCGCCGCGCTCGACTTTGGCTTTCGACTTTTCCAGGCCGCAGTTGTCGGTCATGGGCTTGCGGCCCACGGCCAGCAACAGTTTCTCCGCTTGCAGCGTCTGGCTCTTGCCGTCTTTGTCCTTGAAGGTGACGGTCACGCCCTTGGCGTCCTTCTTCACCGAATCCACCATGGCTTGCGTGAAGATGCCGATATTTTTCTTGCGGAAGGTTTTGTCCAGCTCCGCGGAAATCTCCTCGTCTTCCACGGGAACCACGCGGGGCAAGGCCTCGAGAATGGTCACCTGCGTTCCAAACGAATTGTAGATGGAGGCGAACTCGACGCCCACCGCGCCCGCGCCGACGACGATGAGTGTTTTTGGAATTTCCGGCAACTCCAGGATGGAGCGATTGGTGAGGATCGTTTTGTGATCCGGCTCGATGCCCGGCAGCGCGCGCGCTTCCGAGCCGCTCACCAGCAAAATGTTGGACGCCTCAATCTGCGTGGTCTTGCCGTCTTTTTCGACGCTGATGCGCCCGGGGCCTTCATAGCGGCCCCAGCCCTGCACCCACTCGACTTTATTTTTCTTGAAAAGAAACTCGATGCCCTTGGCGTGTTTTTTGACGATTTTGTCCTTGCGGGCCAGCACATTAGCCCAATTGATTTTCAGGCCGCTGACCTCGAAGCCCAGCTCCGCCGCGTTTTTGAAATGGTCGTAAACCTCGGCGTGGTGCAGCAAGACCTTGGTGGGGATGCAGCCGACGTGCAGGCAGGTGCCGCCGAGGAACGGATCCTTCTCGACCACCACGGTCTTGAGGCCCAGTTCGCCGGCACGGATGGCCGCTACATAGCCCCCCGGACCGCTGCCGATAATTGCCACGTCGTACTTTGCCACGCGCAGTCTCCCTTCCGGAGAGCCAGAACCTGTCACGGTGCCAATGGGAACCAGGTTGATCGAACGCTTGCGGCCGGACCTGACGAGAAGGACCGTATCGCGATGAATTAGTAATTTTAGCAGCCACCCCCGCGAGCCGCAACTTGCGCTGACGCGGGTGCCCTGATTGAGAATGCCAGGAGGAGGCCCGGAACCCGAGCAACCGCAAAGACCGGATGCTCAACGCTCTCCGGGGTGAAATCCTTTAGTGCAGCAACGAAGGCTGGAGCTTGGCAACCCAGACGGCCACCCCTTCCATCGGCACGGGCTCGACGCCGACTTCGCGCAGGGTGTCCATGACAAAGCGGTGGCGATCATTGTTGCGGGAGAGGATAACATCGGTAACGGCTGCGAATTCAGTGGGATAGCTCGCTCTTTCGGCGATATGACGCACGTTATAAGACAACGACTTGGCGTCTTGCGGCGCCCGCGAAACCGAAAGCGTGTGAACGAATCCACGTGTTCCGTTGCGGTGGTAACTGTAATCCAGCCGGGAAGGATCGCCGGGAAACGTGAATTCGGCCACGCGCACGGATTTCTGCAAGCGGTCCCAGATGCGCGCCTGCTTGAAGACCTGGGCGCAGTACGCGCGAATCGTGGCGCGGCTTCCTGGTTGCCCAACCCGGCTTTGAACCCGCGGAACGGCGACGTGATCGCTGTAAAGCCGCTCCAGTTCCGCGTCGAGATCATCGGCCAGCACGCCCTTTTGTGGCGCAATTTGCAGTGCGGTGGAAAGGGTCTCGTCGCACTTCTTGAGAATCTTTTCCAAGGGAATGGCCGGACCGCTGTACGCCTCGGGGTCCAGGCGATCCTCCAAGTCATCGCGCAAAGCCCGCAATACCGCCTCGTCCACCGAAGGATGCAGCCTCCGCACGCGGTTGTATTCGACCTGGTCCTCGATCAAGCGCAAGCGCCGCTCGCCGGTCCGTGGATTGAATACCAGCACGCCGATGTTCACCCACTCATCGCGCACCAGGTTGGGCACATAGCGCAGGATGTGATAGGCCAGACTTGGCTCCAGCGGTCGCGATGTCCCCATCTCTATTAATTGCGCCATCGGTCCACCCTCCCTGGCTCAGCATGGTTCGCAGCCGCGGGTAGCTGCCACCGCCACTCCTGAAGGGCGGCGGCGTTGCGTTTGCGTTGCTTCCGCCGTGGTTTATCTCCCTTGTCCGACCACCACGCAAAACCAGCGGTTTATCGCCAGTTCGGAAACGGCTGCCGCGTGGTGTTCTTCGCGGCCAGCAGCAGCTCTGGAACCCGCGTTCTGCGGCGATAAAGCTGCTCGAGCAACTGCGTCACAGTGTCATAATCGTCCTCATACCACTCCGAAGGGATTTCACCGCGGATTTTCTCCAGCACCCGCTCCGTAATGCTTTTCTCCAATCGTTCCAGCCATGGAGCAAAAGACTCCATCCCAGTCACGCCTTCATACACGCGATTCCGCGCGTATAATCCGCGCAGTGGCGCATCCGGGTAATTCCATTCACCTGCGTTGAAGCAGAAACCTTGGTCGATCATAACGGTCTCGTAATCCCCGTCTCGATCCTCGCGGGCTTCGTGGCCTCCGCCCCGCGCATGCGCATGGCGCAGTTCCCCGCGGAAAAACAGCGTCTGCCGCCCATTGGTATTGCAGGTCCACTTGTCAAAGACCAGCATGCCCGCGAACTGGTACAAATTCTCCACCGCGCGCAATTGCTCGTCCGGCAGAAAATCATATAGCGTCAGCCTTCGCGGATCGCCGGGGTAGCGCGACCCGAACTGCAGCCCCGCCTGGCACGGAACCCGCGCGCGCGGCATCTCCATGCACAACTCCGGCGTCAGCTGGATCAATTCCTCACTGACATGGATAATTTCCGCCGGCGTGACCGGTAGCCCCAGCCGGCCCGCCAGCCTGGTACCAAGCAACTCGTTCACCAAAATCCGCCGGTGCTGCGGATTGTTTTGGAACTTGACCACGTAATATTCGTCGGATTCGTCACCGGTGCAACGCATCAGGTGGGATTGCGCTCCGCCGCGCATTCGCCGTATCTGTTCCAATGCGTACCGCATCACGCATCATCCTAGTAGCAGCTACTACCTACGGCAAGCTCTTCCACTCCCGGTTTTCCCGTTTTGCTTAACCGCGCATTCCCCATTTGGAATCGCGCTCCGCCACCCGCTCCGTTCCATTCTGAATTCGCGCCGTTCGCAAAAAGAAAGGACTCCAGCTTGCCCTTGGAGTCCTGGTCCGCACCATTATTATTCGATTATTCGCAGCGCTTCCGGCTGCCTGTCTAACGCCGCTTGCCCTTCTTCCTCGCGGCCTTTTTCTTCCCAGCCTTCTTCCGCTTCCCGGCCTTCTTCTTCGCAGCCTTTTTCTTCGGCTTGGCTTTCTTGGCCTTTTTCTTGGGAGCCTTCTTCGCCGGCTTCTTTGCAGCCGGCCTGGGAGCCGCCGGTCTCGCAGCGGGAGCGGGCGCCGTCTCCGGCTCTTCTTCGCCGATCATCAGCTCTTCCTCCTCGGTCTCCACCACTTCGCCGCCGGCGAGTTCGTCGTCTTCTTCCAGCCCTGACAGCTCGTTGTCGTCTTCGAAATTATCTTTCTCGAGGTCCATTCCATCCTCCCCTGGGGGAATCCTCCCCGATGTTTTGGGGCAGGATGCTGTGCGGCCGGAGTAAATGCGCGCTCCAATGCCTGCGCCGTTGTTATCGCACTCGCCGGGAGTTGTCAAGCATTCTGCTAAGCCGGACAACACGAGAAGTGCATTTTTAGGGGCGCGGGTTCGTTTACGGTTCGAGAGGGCAGTGGGACAGCAGCCACGGATAGACCGTAACTAGATGAAAATAAGAGGATTAGTTCTTTGTTTCCGGTTTGGGAGTGTTCTGTGCCACGTTGGTCGAGGTCCGCGCGGCTTTCTTCGATTTCGACCGCGCGCGCGCCGGACGCGCTTCCGGAGCCCCGCCCAGGGTGTAAATTCGCAACACCATACCGCGATTCACGTGGTTCGATCTCAAACGGTTCCATTTGCGCACGTCGTCAGGACTCACGCTGTAGCGATCCGCAATTCCGAGCAACGTGTCGCCGCGCCGCACGCGATAACTCACCAGCCGCCGCTTGACTTCGGCTTGCGACTGCGTCGCCGGAATAATCAATTTCTCTCCGCCAGCCAGCGCCGCGCCGTGCTCCAAATTGTTCGCCGCCGCAATCGCCGTAGGCGTTACGTGATATTTCTTGCCAATCGAGGTCAGCGTCTCGCCCGCTTCCACGCGATGCTTTCTCCAGCTCACCCATTTGTCCGCCGGAATATCGGCGATCTCCGCGGAAAATCGTTCCGTGGTGCCGGCCGGCAAGTGCAACTCGAAGGATGGATCGTCCGGCGTGGCCAGCCGAAGCAACGAAGGATTCAGCGTGCGCAGGGTCTCCACATCGACGTCGATGGTTTCTGCCACCAGCCGCAGATCAATCGCTCGCCCCGGCTTCACCACGTCGCTCGGCGCCGGCGCCTCGGGTTCGGCCTGAATTCCGTAGTGTGCCGCGTCCTTGGCGATCAGTGTCAGCGCCACGATAATGGGCACGTAGTTCTTGGTCTCGCGCGGCAGCACGTTGCGCCTGTACAGCTCCCAGAAGTCCGCGTAGCCGGTGCGCTCGATGCCCTTCTGCACGTTGCCCGGTCCGCAGTTGTATGCCGCCATGGCTAGATACCAGTCGCCGTAGATTGCGTAGAGATCGCGCAGATGCCGCGCCGCCGCGTGCGTGGCTTTCTCCGGGTCCTGCCGCTCGTCCACCCACCAGGTGTGGCGCAGCCCATATTGATTCCCTCGCCAGGCCACGAATTGCCAGATGCCCCGCGCCCCGGCCCTCGACAGCGCCAGCGGTTGAAAAGCGCTCTCCGCTTGCGCCAGATAAATCAAGTCCTGCGGCAAACCTTCTTCCTGCAGCACGCGCGAAATCATGTCGCGGTAACGGCCGGCGCGCCGTAGCCCGGTCTCCACAATCGCCCGGCCCCGCGGCGTCTGAAAGAAATTGAGGAACGACAGCACTTGGTCGTTTACCGTCAGCGGCAAATCGTGCGAAAGGTTCTTGGCCGCTTCCTCCGCGCGCTCTTTCAGCCGCGGGTCGACCGGAAACGTCATCTCCGCCACTTCGTCGATGGCTGCAGGCACCGCGGGCGCTTCCTGGAAGCCATCCCCGGCACGGAACGCTTGCAACTCATCGGCATAGACCGTATCTACGACTCGGTGAAAGAGTTCGCTGAGCTTCGGGTCGCTTTCCAGGTCGTAGCCGCTCTCCAGCATCCGGTCCACGGCTTCATCAAAGTCCTTGCGCGCCGCGTCCAAGTGCCCGGCCTTGTAGTTCTGCTCCCCCGAAGCGAATTTCTGTTCCACTCTGGCGATCAAATCCTCCTTGGTGCCGCGCAGGGCGGCCGCCAGCATCACCAGTGACCGCCGTTTATGTGCGAAGACCGGCAGGGGTGCTAACTCCAGCCGAATCGGGGTGTTGTCCGTGGCGATCGTAGCCGCGGGAGCTGCAGGAGTGCTTCCCTGTTTGACGGCCGTAATCGTCGAGTGAGGAACCGGGGCGCGCACGACGGACTTTTTGGCCGCATCCTCGCAGCCTGCCATTCCCGCGATTCCAGCCAGCAGAATCGTTCCAGCCGCAACTTGGTGCCTCAGGGTCATCCAGCTATGGTAAGTAGCCACGCGTAGGCTGGTCAACGTATTCCCGCGACCGGGGGTTGACCGTCTCACTACACACTCTAGGGCGCCGCGCGGCCCCTCGCGGTCACCGTTTTCAGCTCTTCGACCACCCGGTCGAGCTCTTCCTCGGTGTTGTAGTAATGCGGGGAAAGCCGCAGCGCGGTCGCCGCCCGTTTCTCGTCCATATCGATTACCGCATAAGCCCGCAGCGAAGCCGAGCTGTTGATCCCACGCGTGCGCAGCAGTTTCGACAGCTCCCTAGCGTCCCAACCTGCCGTCTCTATGGTCACGATAGCCGCCAGCTCCTTTCCGCTGTCCAGCACGCGAATTCCGCTCAGTCCGCTTAGTTTGCTGCGTAGCGTCGCCGCCAGCTCTCTGGCGCGGCGTCCGCCGCGCTCCACGCCCACCTCAAGCGCGTAGCGCGCCGCCTCCCCTAGCCCCAGCACCAGGCTGTACGCAAACTCCCAATTCTCAAATCGCCGCGCATCCGACGCCGGCGCAAAACTGTCCGCGGACACCCAATCCGCGCCGCGCATGTCGATGTACAGCGGAAAATCGCCGCGCTGCAGGGCCCGGTCCGAGACGTACAGGAATCCGATTCCCCGCGGACCGCGCAAAAACTTTCGCGCCGTGCCCGAAAAGAAATCGCAACGCAATTTCGCAACATCCGCCGGAATCTGCCCCACTGCCTGGCAGCCATCCACCAAATAAGGCACCCCGGCCGCTTTCGCAACTTCGCCGAGCGCCTCGACCGGCTGCATCAGGCCGGAATTGGTCGGCACCCAGGTAACCGCTAGCAAGCGCACGCGCGGATCGCGCAACAATTCCTTTACCGATTGCGGGTCGGCGCCTCCGCTCACCAGGTCGGCGGCGCGCCGCACTTCCACCCCGTAGCGCCGCGCCAGGGAAAGATACGCAAGCTGGTTGGAGATGTAGTCGTTGCGCGTGGTGACGATCACATCGCCGGCCTTGAAGTCAAAGGCCGACAGCGCCTGAAAAAAGGCCACCGTCGAATTTTCCACCACCGCGATGTTGCGCGGCTGCGTGCCCAGGACTTTTGCGACGTTGGCGTATGCCTCGGCAACCGCATCCTCTGCGTCGTCGGCGCTCTCGTAGCCGCCCAAATTTGCTTCGCGATTCAGGTGCCCAGTGATGGCCTCCAGCACCGCGCGCGGCATCAATCCCGACCCGGCATTGTTGAAATGTATTTGATTGGCGCAACCCGGCGTATCCTCGCGCCACTGCTTCACAAGCGGATCCATCGGACTCGTACCTCACGAACGCATCGCAGCGCCAACGATAGTCCCGCAGGTTGGAAATGACGAGGGACAATTTGGCGGCGTTCACACCGGCGCGGGTCTCTCCCGCTGGCGGGTGGCTTGCGCGCCGAGAAATTCCAGAATGGCTTTGTGTGCCGCCTCGGTTTGATCGGTGATGAAAATGTGGCTGGCTCGCGGAATCATGGCCAATTTCGCGCCGGGAATGCGCGCGGCGATCCGTTTGGCGTTTTCCGGCGGGACCAGCCGGTCATTTTCCCCGTGAATCACCAGCGTCGGCGCGGCAATCTGGCCGAGCCGGCTGTACGCCTCCCAGGCCATGATGGCCTGCACTTGCGCGAAATGAGCTTCCGCGGAGGGGTACCACTTCCGACGCACGGCGGTGTCCTCTTCAATCCGCTCCGCCGGCGTTCCCGAATCGTAAATGAAAGGGCTGATGGCCTTCGCGAACTGCTCGGGATCCTGCCCGCGCGTCGCCAGCACTTGCAGCGCTTCCGGCTCCGGCCGCACCACCTGCGGCCCTCCCGCTGCGGTGCAGCCCAGAATCAGCGAGCGCACCTTCTTGGGATATTGCAGCGCGAACTCCTGCGCGATCATCCCGCCCATGGACACGCCAAAAATGTGCGTGGTATTGACGCGCGCCGCATTCAGCACCGCCGCGGCATCGGCGGCCATCTGTGCAATGGAATACGGACCTGGAGGCGCCTCGCTCCGGCCGACTCCGCGATTGTCCAACGCAATGGTGCGATAGTTTTCGCTTAGCATCGGCCGCGAGCGATACCAAGCTTGCGACGGCCATCCCAATCCCATGATCAACAGCAGGGGCGCGCCGCGTCCTTCTTCGTCCCAATGGATTCTCGCCCCTAAATTTTCGACAAAGGGCATGACCGCTCCAGCCATTCCCAGCCCGGAGGGGACAACAACGGGGCCATCGCGCGTGAAGAGATTGACCTAAAACATCCGCCGAGGCAAGTTTCGATTCGGTCTAGGTCACTTGAGTTCCGTCGTGCATCCAGCGTTGCGCCAGAATTGCCCAGGGAGGGAAAATCAGAGCCGCGCGGAACCCTACTTCGCTTTTTCCAACGCTTCCGTCAGCGCGGGCATAACCTCGAAGATGTCACCAACCACGCCGTAATCCGCAATTTCAAAAATCGGCGCGTTCTGGTCTTTGTTGATGGCCACGATGGTGCGCGCGCCTTTCATCCCCACCACGTGTTGGATCGCGCCGCTGATGCCCAGCGCCAGATACAACTTTGGCGCTACGGTTTGCCCCGAGCTGCCAATCTGCCGTTCCATCGGCAGCCAGCCTTCATCGCAGATCGGGCGCGACGCAGCGATTTCTCCGCCTAGCGCCTTGGCCAGGGCTTCCGCTTGCGGAATATTTTCCGGCCCTTTGATCCCGCGGCCAATCGCCACAATCAGCGCCGCCTGCGTCAAATCCACCGCCGACTTCGCTTCTTTGAACAGATCCAGCGGCTTGGTGCGGATCTGCTCCGGCTTTAGATCAACGCTGACCGAATTCACCGGCGCCTTGCCAGAAGGACGCGCCCCCACCAAATCTGACCGAAACGCCCCTGCTTGAAACGAAGCAAACCACGGCGCGGCGCCCTGAAATGTGACATCCGCGGCGGTTTTGCCCTGAAACATTTGCCGCACAAAAACCAGTTTCCCGCCTTCGTTGCGGTAGCCGACACAGTCGCCAATCATGCCCTTGCCCACCATGGCCGCAAGTTTCGGCGCAAAATCGCGCACCTGATACGTGTGCGGAAACAGCACCAACTCAGGCTTTGCTGACTTAATGGCTTGCGACAACGCCACGCAATATCCGTCCGGCGTGTACGCTTCCAGTAAATCATGCTGAATGAGCAATACCTCGGCAACGTTTTTCGCTGCGAGTTCGTCAGCAAGCCCGGCCACGCCCTTGCCGATCACCAATGCGCTTACCGTGCTGGAGGTATCCTTCGCAATCTGTTGCGCTGCGGACAAAGTCTCGAAGCTCGCGTTGTTCCACTTTCCTTGCCGCTGTTCCGCAATGACCAGGATTTTCACTTCAAATCACCCGCGCCTCAAACCTCAGCTTCTCCACCAGCTTTGCTGCCACCTCTTTCGGCGTGCCGGTCAGGAATTCCGTCTTCTTCGTTTTCGTCGGCACATAAATTTTCTCCACCCGCTGTGTAAGCTCCGTGGAAACGCCCAGCGACTCGCGCGCAATAGTCCTAATTTCCTTCTTCTTCGCGGCCATGATTCCTTTCAGCGTCGCGTAGCGCACCTTGTTGATGCCGGATTGAATGCTCAGCACCGCGGGCAGCGGGCACTCGATATGCTGGAACCAGCCAGCCTCCAGCTCCCGCTTCAGTTTCATTTTCTGACCATCCACCTCAATAGCCATGATGATGGTCGCGTGCGGCACATCCAGCACGCTCGCCAGCAGCACGCCCGTCTGTCCGAAGCCGTGGTCGTCGCTCTGCAATCCGGTCAGCACCAAATCGTACTTCTGCTCCTTGACGGCCACCGCCAGCGATTTCGCGGAACCTAGCGGATCAACCTGTGCGAAATTGTCATCAGCAATGTGAATCCCGCGGTCCGCGCCCTTGGCCAGCGCCTCCTTAATCGTTTGCTTCACGCGCTCCGGCCCCATCGAAAGTGCGATCACTTCGCCGCCGTGTTTTTCCTTCAGCCGCAGTGCTTCTTCCAGCGCGTAGCTATCCGGCTCGTTCATCTCGAAACCGATGTCGGATTCGCGAATCCAGTTTCCCGCGATGGACAGCGGTGCGTCCTTCGCGGGAACCTGCTTAATGCACACGATAATATTCACGCGTTGTTCCTATTGCGATGCGACTGTTAGTTAAAGGACCCGAGATGCCGCTAAGCCAGACTAAAAAGAACGCTACTTGCCGGACCAGTGCTTGAAAATCAACGCCGCGTTAGTGCCGCCAAATCCGAAGGAGTTCGACAACGCGTATTCGACCGCAGCCTTGCGCGCTTTGTTGGGAACGTAATCCAGATCGCAAGCCGGGTCCGGCGTTTCCTGGTTAATGGTCGGCGGCAAAATCTGATCGCGCAACGCCAGCACGCAGATGCCCGCCTCCAGCCCGCCCGCGCCGCCCAGCAAGTGCCCGGTCATCGATTTCGTGGAGCTCACCGGAACCTGCTTGGCGCGCTCACCGAAAACTCTCTTCAGCGCTATCGTTTCGAGGCAATCGCCTAGCGGCGTAGAAGTGCCGTGCGCATTCACATAGCCGATATCTTCGGGTGACAATTTCGCGTCCTTCAGCGCCGCTCTCATCACCCGGAACGCGCCGTCCCCATTTTCCGCTGGCTGCGTGATGTGATACGCGTCCCCGGACATGCCGTAGCCGACGATTTCCGCCAGGATTTGCGCCCCGCGCCTTTGCGCATGCTCCAGCGACTCCAGAATCAAAATCCCCGCGCCTTCCCCGACCACGAATCCATCGCGCTGCGCGTCAAACGGCCGGCTGGCATGCGAGGGATCGTCGTTGCGCGTGGAAAGCGCTTTCATGGAAGCGAACCCGCCGATGCCCATCGGCGTAATGGTCGCTTCCGTGCCGCCACAAATCATCATTTCCGCCGCGCCGCGCTCGATAATTTTGAAGGAATCGCCGATGGCATGCGCCGAAGCCGAGCACGCTGTCGCCGTCGCCGAATTCGGCCCGCGCGCTCCGTAGCGAATCGAGACATGCCCGGAGGCAAGGTTCACAATCGCCGACGGAATAAAAAAGGGAGAAATCCTGCCCGGCCCGCCGTGCAGCAGCTTCCCGTGCTCGCGTTCGATGATGTCGAACCCGCCGATTCCCGAAGAAATGTACACACCAACTTCGTCAAGGTCCGATTGCTCCGGCTTCCAGTTGGACATCCGCACCGCAAAATCCGCGCCGGCTAGCGCCACCTGGATAAACCGCCCCATTTTTTTCAGTTCTTTTTTCTCGATCCACTGGAAGGGGTCGAAGCCTTTGATTTCGCCGGCAATGCGGCAATCGAAGCCGGTGGCGTCAAAGCTAGTGATGGTGGCCACGCCGCTGACTCCGGCCAGAAGATTTTTCCAGCTTTCTTCCGTGCCGATGCCCAGCGCGCACACCAGTCCAACACCCGTAACCACAACGCGACGCGTCAACGATTCCTGCTCCTGAATGAGGTGGTATTACCCAGCGGCCTTACTTCCCTTTGGAGTGTTTATCGATATAGTCGACCGCATCCTTGACGGTCGTCATCTTCTCGGCGTCCTCGTCCGGCACTTCAATGCCGAACGCCTCCTCGAACGCCATCACCAATTCCACTTGGTCCAGCGAATCCGCCCCCAGGTCGTCCACAAACGACGCCGTGGGCGTCACTTCCGCTTCATCCACGCCGAGCTGCTCGACGATAATCTGCTTTACGCGCTCTTCCACGCTGGCCATTCATTTCCTCCGCGATCTGCTATCGCTCTTGCTTGTTAGTGCTAAAGTTTCTGGACCGCCCGGCCCGAACGCCGCCCCACACGCCCATTCGCCCCGTAAGTGTAACCTGCCCATTCTATTTGCCCCGTCCAGCAAGGTCAACTTTGCTCCCGTGGCACAGCCACCGCTGCGCCATCGCATGCGCTTTCGCCAGGCGATGAATCTTTGCTGTCCTCCCCTCGGCGAACTGCGGGCCTCGCCATAGATCGCGCTTCAAGCCAAATGCAGGCCGCCGTTTACGTTTAAGACGTGGCCCGTGATGTAGGCGGCTTCGTCGCTGGCCAGGAAGACGATGGCCGCGGCAACGTCCCGCGCGGAACCCATGCGACCGAGCGGGATGCGCGTCTTCAATTCCTCTTTCACCTTCTCCGGTAGCGCATCCGTCATCGGCGTTTCGATGAAACCCGGCGCGACGGCGTTCACGGTGATGTTCCGCGAGGCAATTTCGATGGCGATGGCCTTGGTAAGTCCGATGATGCCCGCCTTTGCCGCGACATAGTTGGCCTGCCCGGCATTGCCAGACTGCGCCACTATCGAGCTGATGTTGATGATTCGCCCAGCGCGCGCTTTCATCATCGTCGGCAGCGCCTGCTGGATGCACAGGTGCGCGCCCGTCAGATTCGTGCGCAGCACTGCTTCCCAGTCGTCCTGTTTCATGCGCATCGCCAGACCGTCGCGCGTAATCGCGGCGTTATTCACCAGAATATCCAGCCGCCCAAATTTCTCGAGCACTTGCTTGAAGCCGGCTTTCACCTGCTCCGCATCGGCCACATCCATCTTTACGGCGAAGGCGGCGCCTCCCGCTGCGGCGATATCGGCAACAAGCACGGAGAGCTTTTCCTCGTTGCGCGCCGCGACCGCAACTTTTGCTCCAGCTTCGGCGAGCGCCAGCGCAGTGTCGCGTCCAATGCCCTGCGACGCGCCAGTAACCAGAGCAACTTTGTCTCTTAAGCTGAACATTTAGGCTGAGGGTTTTCTCTGTGCTCTCTGTGCTTTTATCTCCGTGCGCTCTGTGTTAAATCTTTTCAGGCGAACATTAAGCCGCGTCCGCACGAGCCTGCGCGATTTTATCGATCGTCGTCGACAAGCTCTTTTCGTCTTCCACGTTGAACGCGCCCACGCTGCGCTCAATCTGCCGCAGCAATCCGACGAGCACGCGCCCGGGACCAACTTCAACAAAAGTGTTGACCCCTTCATCGATCAGCAAGCGCACGGATTCCTCCCAGCGGACCGGCATAGTCACCTGACGGATCAACGCTTCACGCGCTTCATCGCCGGTGGTAATGGTATCCGCATCCACATTGGTCACCAGCGGCACCTGCAAATTCGAAAACTGCGTGCTGCGCAAATCGTTCTCCAGCCGCTCCTGCGCCGGCATCATCAGCGCGCAATGGAACGGCGCGGAGACGCCCAGAATCACCGCTCGCTTGGCGCCTGATTGCGACGCGATCTCCACCGCGCGCTTCACCGCGCTCGCGTGACCGGAAATCACCGTTTGCTCCGGAGAATTCAGATTCGCCGGGGAGCACACTTCGCTCTCCGCCGCGCGCTTGCACGCGTCCGTCACCACTGCCGGCGACAATCCCATAATCGCCGCCATGGCGCCCTGTCCCGCGGGCACCGCTTCCTGCATATATTGCCCGCGCTTGCGCACAAGCTGCACCGCATCCGAAAACTTCAGCGCCCCCGCCGCCACCAGCCCTGAGTATTCACCCAAGCTGTGCCCGGCCACAAAGTCTGGCGTAATGCCTTTTTCGGCGAGCACGCGATACACGGCCACCGAACAAGTCAAAATCGCCGGCTGCGTGTTGGCCGTCTGCTTCAGTTCCTCTTCGCCGCCCGCAAAGCACATCTGCGAAATCGAAAATCCCAGCGCCTCGTCCGCTTCGTCAAAAACCGCCCGCGCCGCCGGATATTTCTCGGCCAGCTCCTTGCCCATGCCGGGGTATTGCGACGCTTGCCCAGGAAACACAAATGCAATTTTTCCCATTTCAGCCTCGACCCTGCCGCTAGGCGGTCACGCCAGCCAGCGAGAGCTCCTCTTCGATCTTTTCATTGATGCGTGCTTTGGCCAGTCCGGCTGCCACGCGGATGGCATTCTTCACGGCGTTCGCGTTCGAACGCCCGTGGGCTATGACGCACACGCCCCGCACGCCCAACAGCGGTGCGCCGCCCGATTCCGCATAATCAATCTTCTTCTTCAATCCTTTCAACGCTCCCCTGGAAAACAGAAATCCAACCTGTGAAGCCAGTGAACTATCGATCGACTTCCGCAACAACCCAAAGATCTGAAACGCCAGCCCTTCGCAAATCTTCAACGCGATGTTCCCCACGAATCCGTCGCAGACAATCACATCGACTTCGCCCGAAAAAAGGTCGCCGCCTTCCACGTTGCCCACGAAATGCACCGGGCTCTTCTTCAATCTCGTATACACTTCGCGCGTCAATTCGTTGCCCTTGATCTCTTCCTCGCCGATGGAGAGCAAGCCCACGCGCGGCCGGCGATGTCCAAACGTCGCCCGGTAATAAATCTCTCCCATCACGGCAAACTGCACCAAATGTTCGGGCTTGGAATCCACATTCGCGCCGACATCCAACAAAACGGAAACGCCGCCTTTGGCGTTGGGAAACGGAGCCGCCAGCGCTACGCGGTCCACGGACTCCAGCGCGCCAAGCAAAAATCGCGCCACCGTCATCACCGCCCCGGTGTTCCCCGCGCTCACCAGCCCATCGGCCTTCGCTTCGCGCACCAGCCGCGCGGCCACGTGTACCGAGCTATCCTTTTTCCTGCGAAACGCCTGCGCCGGGTGATCGTTCATGGTGATCACTTCGCTTGCCGCCACGAGCTCAATCGGCAGATTGGGCGACGCGTGCTTGGCCAGCTCCGGCCGCACCACGTTCGGCTGCCCAACCAACAAGATGCGCACGCCGTATTCCCGCGCGGCCAGCACACTGCCTTCAACCTCGGGGCGGGGCGCATCGTCTCCGCCCATGGCGTCCACAGCTATGGTGATCATGGAGGCTTAGACCTGGCAGTCCCGGAAAAAGCTCGTTGAAGACCGACGAACTCGTCAGGCGGAGCGCTCTGCCCTAGGCAGACTTGTCCTGCACCGCTCGGCCCTTGTAGTAGCCGCAATGCGGGCACACCTGGTGCGGCTGCTTCATTTCATGGCAATTCGGACATTCTCCGGTCGTCGGCTTGGTTAAAAAGTCATGCGCGCGGCGAGTGCTGGTGCGCCTCTTCGAATGTCGTCGTTTTGGGTTAGGCATAGCAATACTCCTCGTTCCTGCCCGTGTGGGCGGATTGTATAAGGCTTTCGCCCTGGGAACCTATTGTTTTTTCAGCCAGTCCTGCTTGAGGCGCG
>WNFH01003325.1_pt1 | contig 15380 bp, 16 predicted proteins | sample 5400411 | NCBI WGS metagenome assembly WNFH01 (sample SAMN13153347, study PRJNA577476) | soil metagenome | isolation source: 200 cm saprolite under Douglas fir tree site 2 hole 3 | place: USA:California | collected 2015-04-18
GTACCTCCACCTTCGCTTCCGAGAAAGGGCCTCCTTTGGCTTTGTGAGCGCCTCAAGGGAAACATGAGAAGAGAGCTCAGGAACGAGAAGTACCCATTTAATTGTACAGATTTTGCTTCACCGAATCTTCGGATTTACATACATCGCCCACGAGTCTTTCGATGGGAAGCATATTCCAGTTGCCAGAACAAGCGGCGACGCAGCTCAAAAGCGAGAACTCCGGTACGCCTGGCTGCCACTTGCTGCCGCCGCTTGTTCTGGCAACCGTGCTGGTCTCATTGGTGAGCAATAAAGACGAACTCTAAGCCAGGACGATCGGGGGCATCTCGAACTGATTCCACTGTTAATTGAGCACGGGAGAGTGTCTCAGAAATCTCTGATCGGGTGCGGAACCTTAAGGTTGACTCGGACGTCATCACGCTCCCGTCCTTTCGGAACACGAATGTAGAGCGAAAAGAGACCAGCGGCAGCTGTGCGTTCATCAGCTCCACCCAGGACTCGACCGTGCCGATTCCGGGCGCTTCAATCGTTTGGTAGGACTGTTCTCGGTTCCAGCCTTTCCATGCTTCCTTGGTTGGATCACGCACCTCAAAGACAAGCCGCCCACCCGGGCGAAGCGCATCGCGAGATGCACGAAGAGTTGTCATCCACTCCTCGTCCGTCACGAATACCTGTGCCACATTGCCAGTCATGGTGATGAGATCGGCATGCAATCCTTTGAGCTGCGCCGCAGTGCCGGTGATCCAGCGCACTCGGTCGGCATACGCTTTCCGTTTGGCGACCGAGAGCGAGGCCGCAGCCGGATCGATGCCAACGACCTCTTTCCCGAGCGCGGCTAAGCGACAGGCAAGCGTACCGGTTCCGCACCCCAGGTCAATGACAGAGTGGGCGTGGAACTCGTCTGCTATGGCTAGATATGGAGCGAGGTCCGGTCGGTCCGGACTGTCGAGGAGGTCATAGATTTCGGCAAGTTTGGGCTCGGCAAATATGGCGTCAGGCATCACGGTAACTCTCCTTCTCTCCTGTTCATCTGATAGCGTGCACATTGCTCGCAATGGCTACTTCACCTCGTGGTTTGAGACGCTTTCTTACCCGCCGACAACGTCCCAGTCCGTTTTTCCCTTAGCCGACCAACGCTTGCCATGAACTTCGGTCTGCATTTTGCGTCGGTCGTGCGGAGGGAACCGGAGGACGCCCTTGACTGGGGAAAGCGAACGCGTTCTTCCACAGTCAGTCCATTCCACCGATGTGACGGAACTGGCCGTAAATCGTTTGAGATCGATGGCAACCACCGTTCTAGAAAACGTGCATTTGGGTGATGCGCTCGTTTGCACTGGTTCTTCCGCCATTTCCACCGTTTCCGTCGTGTTCTGCTGCTCGTTTTCCTGGACCGTTTGCCGTTCGGGCTCTTTCCCATTCGCGCGATCTTTCGTCTCTGCGTCCTGATCTTCGACAGGAGCGTCAGGACCTGCTCCATCAATAATCCGAAGCGTATCATGACGCAGCACAAGCAGCTCGGCGGCGGACTTGAGCCGCTCGGCTCGCACATTCGTTTCTCCAGCCTGATAAGTCCATTCCAGAGCTGTCGTAACCAGCTTCATTAGGTTATCCATCGTCACGCGGCCTGATACCAAGTTGCGTTCCGAGTGGTATAATAGAGGAAACGATGAAGGAAGGGAAGAAGACCTGTTTTGGGAACGAGAGTCACACGAGCCGCTGCTCATTTTCCAGTGGAAGAAGTCAAACGTCGCATGAAAATGGATCCACGCTCTTGGGTTCGAGAACGCTGGGGGATCATTTACCACGCCTTGATGAGCCCTCGCAAAGCCGAAGAGATCGCCAGAGATACAGGGGTGTCTGTCACGACGGTGCGCCGCGTCATTTCCAGCTATAGCCGCTTGGGACTTGCCGCGATTGAAACGCCAGGCAAAGGGGGACGCCGTCATGAATACATGAGCGTGGAGCAAGAACGCAGCTTTCTGCAGCCCTTTTTCGCGCGAGCCGCACACGGAGAAATTGCCACGGCGGAAGAAATTCAGCGCGCCTTTGATGGGGAGGTCAAGCATGAAGTGCATATCACGAGCATCTATCGTCTGCTGGATCGTCACGGCTGGCGCAAGCTCGTGCCGCGTCCGCGCCATCCCAAAGCCAATCCAGAAGAGCAAGCCGCTTTTAAAAAAACTTTGCGCAGGCGGTTCAAGCAGCACTGGCCACACGCGATCCTGACGACCAGCGACCAGTGCTAAAGATGGCCGAAGATGAGGGCCGCTTCGGTCGCATGAGTATCCCGAGACGTGCCTGGGCACCGCCTGGAGTGCGGCCTCAAGCGCCACAGCAACTCGTGCGCGAATACACTCACGCCTATGCGGCGGTAGCGCCAGCTCACGGGCAAAATGACCTCGCTCATTCTGCCCTCTGCCGATACGGAGATGATGAGTCTGTTTCTGAAGCATGTATCCACCACGTTTGCGAAGTACTTTGTGGTGATGCAAGTCGATCAAGCTGGATGGCATCAGTCAAAAGATCTCAAGATTCCAGCAAATATTCGACTCATTGCTCAGCCTGCCTACAGTCCAGAGCTCAATCCTGTGGAACATGTATGGGAAGAAGTGCGTGAAAAACACCTGACGAATCTCGCTCTTGCCTCTCTTGATGAGGTCATTGACAAGGTATGTGACGGGCTCAATCAGTTGGAAGCCGATCCTGAACGCCTCCGTTCGATGACCTACTTTCCTCATTTTAGAAGTGTCCCTTAGAACGCAACTTGGTATGAGCCACCGGCGGCAAGCGCACGCCACACAGATCTTCTCCCAAGGTGGCATCCCGGCACCAGTGGAGTCGATTTTCCACCGCCCAATGCGCGCGAATTACCTGTGAAAGACGCTGAGGGCCACAGCGCTTTGGCGACAGAGTTGTCCAGCCATAGACCACCTCGACGCTGCTCTTCTGTTTGCTTTGGCGTTCGCGTTGCACACGAAAGACCTGTCCTACCTCGCCCCAGTCCCGGCGCAAATACTCGATTTCGATCAGGACTAGTGGTAATCTGGCGCCGTTCTAAACGGCCATGGCCTTTTTCGATCTGTTCGAACGACTGCCAAGTGCGTCGATCGGCCTCAGGGTCTTCAAAAAAAAGTTCCAGATCCGCGCGGGTGGCTCTTGTATTGTCTTTGATGAACAGCACCACGTCACCGCCTGCTCGATGCACCAGGCGGCCAAAGTCGTGATAGCTCTGGGCCGCATCACTGGTCAGCATGCGACCTTTGCACAACACCTCGGTCAACAAAGGCTTGAGCGTACTGATTTCATGGTGCTCTTGGGCAATCGGGCATTGCTGCACCACCATGCCGGTTTGCACCTCATACACATGCAGCACCTGCTTCTGCGGCTCCTCGCCCCCATAGAGCTGCTTGCCGGTACCTTTCAAGGCTTTGCCATCCACGGCCAGATGGACATGCCGCTCGCTTGGCTGCGCCACTAACCGACTCGGTTCCTCTCCACAGCGGCTTGCTGCCTCCTTGCGCACACACCAGGCCGCCAGCGCGGCCTGCACCTCTTGGCTGTCCAAACGCGGAAGTCGCATAGCTGTAGGTATTGGCACAGGGCATGCGTTTCCATGGCAACTGCAAGCCCTCACGGAGGAACGCTTCCTGATTCCGCACCCAGTCGACTTTTCCCCAACAGGCTCTGCATGCCGGCCAGCTTCGCCAGCACCAGCACCACCAACAAGCCTGCTAAATCATAGCGTTTCCCACGCGCACATCGGCCATCCACCAGGTGTTGGCACACTGCGTAGAGCGATTGCATCCGCTTGGCGACCTGCTCTTGCTCTTCCTTGCTCTCCGCACACAATGTAGTATAGTCCATATCGAGTCTCTCCTGAATGAAGCTGTTTTTCCATGCGTTTCATTCTACCGGAGAGACTCGATTTTTTCACCTCCTCGACTTTTGAGAAGCCCTGGAGGTCTACTCCCCCATCACAACCCACATTGTCTCACTAAGAGGTGGTAGTATCCCTCAAAGTTTGCTCACCTACTGAGCGTAAGCCTTGCTCGGTGGACAATAATTGAGGTCTTTTTTTTGACCTGAAAGTGTGCGTGAATTTACACTGTTTGCTTGTTGCTGATCTCCTTCGGAGCAAGGTCCATACTCACCAAGAGGTCAAGGACATAGCCGAGCGAAAGTTGGTTCAAATCCGCTGTGAATTTCAACAGGATCCTACCGCTCACAAGCTTGAGAGCAAGAGGTTGATGAGTTTTGAGATGCTGGCGGATAAGAGACAAAGCCGATGCTTTCAGCTCAGGCGTTCCTTGGCCGAGGAACAACTCATAGAGATCCCAGAGATCACTTTCCCGTTGCATCTCATCTGGAGAAGGCCAAAGATGAGGTAATTGTGCCCAATCTAGACCACAGGTAAAGCAGCGGAATGGCAGGTTGCCTCGGCAGAACAAGATCAGAGGACATCCACAACGACAGTGGGTGTGAAATGCCACATGGTGAGTAGGACAATACTTGAGATGAGGTAAGATGGCTGTACGCCTGAGCAGACGGGCCTGCTTGATGCAGATCGGGCAGATATGAAACCCGACCACTGTGGCATTAGCACGATTCCCAACGCTCTTTTCAAGGAGAAGGGGAATGGTGATCCCTCTTCGCGGACCCAGCAAGTGCCCTGTATGTGGGGGCGTTAGTGTGTAAAGCCGTGCCAGCTCGCAGGCGTATGTTGTCGCAAGAAGGCATTCCCTCGAAACCAGGAGCCGTTGGGCCAGATACGCAAGAAGTGATTCTGGAACCACAATCAAGGGAGAACCAGGGCCAAAGCCCGGATGCCTCGTCGCACGCAGTAGATAGCGCCAGGTCGCTCCGCTTTCGAGGTGGTTCATCTCATCACAACGTAGGAGCAAGCCCGCAAGCCATTCATCTGGATGTGGGAGTCCAACCTGAGGAAAGGTTGCAAGCCAGCCAGACTCGCTAGGCAGGATCTGTGGCATTACCCCACCTCCCGTACTAGTGGCGTACCATCGATCTGGATCACTTCGTCACGATGTAGCACCATCATCTCTGCCGCCTCGCCTAAGATGGTAGCATTTACATCGGCTGCACCCTGTTGGTAGGCACGCCGCAAGGTGCTTATCACCAGACGGGTAAGATGGTCCATCGTGACCCGTCCACTCCCATCGGGATCGAGGATCGGGTTGGAGAGCCAGGTAAAGATAGCTTTGCTCCACCGCCGCAGGTGCAGGTCCGGTAATTGACTCCGATACAGTTCTTCAAAGGTCGTCAAGATTGGACGTATCTCCTCCTCAGTATGTCCAAGAACCACGCAGTAGGGTTGTTCGGTATCCATGCGGCGGCGAAATTGCCGCCAGAGGACGTCAGGGCCTGCAAAGGTCTCTTTGAACGGGCGCACACGGCCTGTGTGCGCCGCAACCAGGCACAGGCCAACTTGTCGCTGATAGGGCGGGGCGGCCAAGTTATCAGTGAGTTCTTTGAGGAGAGCCAGATGCGTGAGTCTCAAATCCTGTGCCTCATCATTGATGAGGCACTCAACTCCGCAAGATACCAGGATCTGCACGAGCCAGGAACGGCGAAGAGCCCAGGGCATGGCGGGAACAACACCGAAAGCCGCTGACAATGCCAGTCCTAATGCCTGTTCCCGTGCAGCATTCTTGGGGGCGCGGATGGCAAGGATGGGGAGTCGTGTGGTACCATTCGTCTCTGTGGAAGCCCCGCTGCGCAGGCAAAAATCGCTAATACCGAGTGATTTCCCACTTCCAGGGACAGCAGCAATGACATGCCAGGACCGCTCGCTCCAAGCTTGCTGTAGGAGTCCCTGGAAGCGACGTTCAAAGGCCGTTTCGAGAAACTCGTGATGCCGGGCAAATGGAGGATGACGAGGCGAGGGAAGCGGTTCAGTCATCATTTTTTCTCAACTTTCGCACAGGCAAAGGTGCAATTTTTGTGCCTGGTGGGTCCTCTTCTGGTATGGCAGGGGGAAGAAGGTTTGAGCGTTTTGCAGGGGGAGATGGCAAGCCAGACGATTGCTCTTGGAGGGCCTGCAAGGTAGCCTGAACATGAGAGGGGTGGATCTCCTGGCGTTGTTTTTCCAGTCGCTTCGTTTCCAGCACATGGATACGCCGACCTGCCTGTGCTTCTTCCTGAATATGTTGGCGATTCTCTAAACTGACGGCCTTTGCATCAGCTTCACGTGCTCTATCCGCTCGGCGCTCGGCTGTCGCTTCCCAGATACTGACGCGTCGATGCAAGAACTCTGTACAGTAGGCTTCGCCGACTAACTCACCCTCCAGAAAGAGGTAGATCACCGAAATATCGCGCTGGTCGAAGTGAATGTCGATTTCTCTGCCTCGTAGCCGATCAAGCAGCCCTGGACTCACGTAGCTCCTTCCCAAAAAAGACAATCTCCCCTGGGTAATGGCCTGTGGCCGGATTCTTGCGGTTCACTGCCTTCATGAGCAGAAGCTTCAAGTCATCAGGTGAGCCCATGAAGCGCGGAATGCCGGTTTTCTGAACAGCATCTTCCCACAATGAGCTTCTCTTGGCTCGCCGGATCTTGTCCCACTCCTGCATGTATCCATCGACTATCGCCTGAATGAAGAGCTTCTCTAACACATCGAGCGTGATGCCTGCTTTCTCCGCTTCGCGCACACTGTTGTACATTCCACGGTCTACTGGGGTGGCCTTCGTTGTCCCTGGGAGCCGGTGAGTAACCTTGCGAGTGACCCAAGTAAAGAGCGATTCAACGGTCCCTTTGGCTGATGGTGCATAGGGAGGTGCTTGCTCGGTGGTAATGCCAAGACGATCTACCAGGACCTGGGTCGCACGTTCAGACGTGAAAATCTTCCCCCTCCCCCGATCATGAAAGATGACCGCTGGTTTGCCGAAACAGGGCCAGGGATGTTGACACTCGTAGAGCGTAGTGATCCGATCCTTTGGCTCAATCGCCATCTTGACCAACCGCATGTAGTCTTCTTCGCAGAGAGCATCTAGGGCCAGGACGGCTCCTAGAATGGCCGCTGTCTTGACGCAGATCAGTACTGCTGCATGGACCCGACGCGTGATCACTGCTCCATCCAGGGTGGTCACGAAAAGGTCCATCGTATGCTCGTCTACCTGGCAAAGGTGTGCTGGGTAAGGGATACCCAGCACACAGGTAGACGCTGACATGCGGTCTGGGGGATGATGCTTGAGACCGGAGCGTGCCTCGATCACCGATGGTTCTTGAGCAATCCCTTTCAAAAAGCTCTTTACTTGCTTGTAGGTAGGCGTTTTGACGAGCATATGCTCCTGCTCACTGAGCTTAGTGGCTAATTGCTGGAGCTGGACATCCTCGTAAACTGCCATCATGGTAGGCCGTATGGGAAGGGTGTACAGTTTGCGAAGAAGCACCTGAAATTCAGGTCGAAGCGTCCGCTCTCGATGGTAGGTGGCGTAGGGAACACAGGCACGTTGTCCAAATTGCTGTACTCGCTGCTCTAATCGGGCGAGCGCGAAGGGATGCATCTGATACTGTTTGGCAACCTGCCTTCGGGGTTCCCCTGCGAGCACTGCCGTAATCGCCGCCAAGTTCCGGTAAAAGCGCTCGCGCTCTTCATCACGCTCTACTGTCGAAGCGTCAAACGTCGGTCCAGGAAGAACCTCAGATCCTACAGGAGAAGGCTCTTCATTTGCATGCTCCCTTGGCGACTCAATGCTTTGGTCATCTCGCTCAAGAGTACTAGGCAAAAGGTCTGGGAGGATGGGGGGATCGCTTGGATCAAGCAGGGAAAGCGGTGTTTCGCGATCCAACATCACTTCGGTAAGATCCACAAGCAACCGGCCCTCTGCTGCCGCATCTCCAGCGAGTTTCCAGATCGCTGCTTCGACTTCAGCGTCAGACCAATGACGGCCGAAAAGCTGTACCAACTCATTCACGCTGGACAGATTTCCCCAGGTCCACTGAGCGAGAACGGCCTGAGCGATCTGCTTGTAGGTTGAGAAGATCTGGCGTCGGGCGTGCAGAAACAGCAGATTAGAGTGCCGACGAACAGAAAGATTTTCATCGTAGGGTAGACGGCTGGCGAGGTATCATTTGTGGTGACCCTTCTCCATCCGTCCCCCACCAAACCTGGCATGCGGGTTTCCTCGCACCAGGCTTTCCAGCAGCCTCGCATGTTCTTACGTTGGTAATTCATGCGTCCGTGAGCGTGATAGTTTTTGTTTTAGTGGACGCCCCGCGTGAAGGTCCATATGGCAAGTGTGACAAAGAATCAGTGTCTTGCGGCGTCTGGCTGCCATAATCTTGACCCAACTCGGTTTTTCGCGGCCTTCATATTTATTCAGGTCTTTGCGTGCCCGAATGTGATGAACTTCAATTTGCGCGGTCATGCGCGTTGCTCCGCATACTTCACAGACTTGTGCCAGGAGCCGTTTTTCGAGTTCAGATCGGACATTCCATCTGAGTTGGGGTCGGTCATCAGGGTTGGATTGGATATCCCAAATTAAAGGGACGCCTCCCCAGGTCGCGACCAATGGATTCTTTCCCTCGCGTGAGATACTCACTTGTAGTACCTTGTAGTTCTGTTTCTCTCCTTCAATTTCAGTTCGGTACTGTGTGTAAATCTTTCTCACAGAGGTTTTGTGTTTATGCGCTAGCGTTTTTACTACAGATTGCTCCATGACCCATTTCAGTTGGTCTAGGGAATGGAGGGTGTACGCCAAACGGTAATAGTCCACGATTCCACGATATTCGAGCTGGTACGTTGAGATGATGGTAAAATCGCTCTCATTGAGCAACTCTGCCCGCTGAATCGGTTTTCCTCTTTTTTGGTATCGGTCGCATTTTTCCAGTATGACGGCGTGTGGAACCCGAAGACCAACGAGGCCGTTGATGCTTCTTCTATCTGTCCCTGCTTTGTCTAGACAGTGTTTCCTGTCTTTCTTCAGGGTGAGAACTTCATATCCGAGCAATGTAGCGGCATCGCTCCTTGCATGGGTGATGAGCGTCTTTTCTTCGGAGAGGTTGAGTTTGAGTTCTTCACTCAAGAATCTCCTCAGTTGTCGCTTAATCTCTTCCGCTTCTGATTTCGGCCCAATAAATGCAAGGCAGAAATCGTCGGCGTAGCGGATATATTTCAGTCGCCGGTAATCTGGGTCCTGGGTATCATAGGAAGGGAGTTGCTGTCCCTGTTTGCGGAGTTTAGAAGCAGCCTCCTTCTTTCCTGCTTTGAATTTGCGTCTTGCGCGCTCCATCAGGTTTTTGTACCTTTGGTTTGCCTTCCTTTTTACTCCCCTGTTGTATTGTGGAACCAACTCGGTTTCGACATATTTGTCCAGCTTGTCCAGGAGTATATTTGAGAGAATCGGACTGACAATAGACCCTTGCGGAACACCGTTGAGTGTCTGATTGAATCGCCAGTCTTCCAGGTAGCCTGCGTCTAACAGCTTCTTCACCAGATGAATGAAGCGGCCATCATGAATCTTTTCACTCACCGTTGAGATGAGGAGTGCATGTGAAAGTGTCCCGAAGCAGTCGGCTATATCTCCTTCGATCAGCCAGGTGCTTCCTCGCCACGTGTAGTAGATTTCTCGTAAGGCACTCCCACAGCCACGTTCTTCCCGAAAACCATGTGAGTGTTCACTCATCTGAATGTCATACTAGGCATCCAGACTCATGCGCACCACTTCCGCGACAAGTTTATCTGACCACGTAGTGACACCAAGTGGGCGTTTCTTCCCATTCTTTTTGGGAATCCACACTCGTCTAGCTGGTTTCCAGTTGTATCGCTCATGACGAAGAGCTTCGATAATCGTATCGATTTTCTCCAGGCTCATTGCGTCCGCTGTCTCATCAGTGCTTCCGCGCGTCATTGCGCCCTTGTTGCGGTAAATGCGCCCATAGGCTTTCAGGTACAACTCTCGCTTGAAGAGTTGTCGATAGACGCGCTCGACAGGCAACCCGCGTTTGCCTCGTTCACGGAGAATCCCTAAATAGGTGTCAGCGTTTTGCAATTTCGCATACCTCCTCCTGCTAGAGAATTCCTGTTACCTTCCCTGCGTGCCTGTATCAGGGCACGCTCTGACCCTCCTTCGAGGGCTGCTCCTTCCCTGGTGAAGCGTCATCTTTGTTTCTTTGCCAGGTAGTATGAGGGTTCCGTCGCCATGAGCGTCTCCGCTTGTAGGCGATCCCGCTTTTGCGTACATAGAACGTGGAGTGCGTTTAGGTGCCCGTTTGTCCCCTATCAAGGTCATTCCTTGCTGTCTGCTGAAAGAGGGCGTTCCACCGTTGAAATGCTCAATGGTTTGTTCACGTAGGCACAGATTACGCGGGTTTCCAGCATCGTCTTCTCATGGAGGGTAAGACGGATATGGATGGTATCACACGGGGACTCAGGTTCAACCATTAGCCAGCTTCACCATGCGCACAGGACTCGCAGACCCGTAACATACCTCCCTTCTGTTACTTTCTGCTTTCTCCGGCATGCTGTTTTCCTCTTCGGGTTTCCCCTCTAAGTATAGCCGTCGTCCTAAAGGTCATTGCCCCCAACCTTTCCTACCTATGGTAGGGATTCTATGTACACCGACACGGCGCACTGTCCCAATCCAGTATGCACCTCCTTTGAGGGCTGCGAGGCGGCTTGCTACCTTGGCTTTTGCTACTGCCTGCCCTTTGCGCTTTTCAACTTCCCGTCCGGCTTCAGCGATGAGTAAGCCTCCATCGCAAAGGGTGCCAACAAAATCTGGAAGATATTCATGGGGTTTGCCGTCATACAGATAGGGGATACGGTAGGGTGTGCCCAGTGGTGTGTGGAGATGGCGAGCCTGTGCAAATGCTTCGCTCGCATCACCACGCTGGTAGGAGCGAACATGGGGATGGTACTCCAGGTACAACGCCAAGCGTTCCTCAAGCTGGGTCGTAAAGGGTTGACGAACCTGACGGTTATCCCCAGTTTTGAAGCTGGGAAGGAAACCTGAAATGGATCGTCCTGCAATTTTGAAAATATCAAGCCCTGGCGTGCCGCGACGCGTCGAGATCCCCGAAGTTGGCTCGTCCATCGAACATCCTCGCTTTCGATGACTGCTACAAAACGAGAGGAACACTCATCTAAGAAACGTGCATGAAGCGAAAAAGTGGGGTATCACAAATTCGGGGACATGAGCACAAATTCAGGTTAAAAGCGAGCACAAATTGAGGGCTATTACCAACTACGATAAGAAATTCCTTATGATGACTTTACCGGCACCGGAGAGACCAATGGCAAAAGTGATTTATCGAAAAGGGGTGCAGGTTCATTATGAGTTCTATTGGTCCGAGAAGTTTAGGGATTCTGAGGTAGTGGGAACAGACGTAGAGATTCGTTATGACCCATTTGACATCAGCCGTGTATTAAACTGTTTCCGCTCAACAGTATCAAATTAGAATCAAACATATTGCAGAGTTTCTGGCCTCTGTAGAGGCAGAGGAATTATTGGGAATCCAGAGACTACGCGATGCAGAGTCTCGTGACATTCTCCAGATTATTGATCCAAGTTACTCAGATCAATTTTCCCTTTTTCAAGTTCCGGCTTTATCCCTGGATATGCAGGATATGCAAAAAAATGACGAGGATGAGGAGGATCGTGAGGATGATAAGCCGGAAGATGCAGAGATATATGGAGATTACGAGTGATGGAGAACAAAGAGAAGCCATTTGATAGGGCGCAATATTCTAAGATGACAAAAGAAGAGCGTCTGAAGTCGTTCAAGCGCACCATAGCTCATCCTCATTTGGGAGAGGCCGACAAAAAGTTGCGCGAGGCAATTAGTGAAACTGGTGGAGCCTCTCTCATCAATGTTTATGGTCCGGCACGCGTGGGAAAGACTACCTTGAAAAATCATGTAATAAGGTCAATCGTGCTTGGGGCGCTTCCTCTTTTAGACCAGGACAGAGAGCGTATACCCGTTTTAAGTATGGTTCCAAGACCTCCTCTGAGTGGACCTTTTAGTTGGAGAGATTTTTTCCAGGTTGGCCTTGTAGCCTTTGATGAGCCTCTGGTTGAACACAAAATCATTTACGATACGGACGACGATGAGGAGAAAATGATCTTTCCAAATGTGGATAAAGTTCCAACTAAACGTAAACCACCAGAAGGCACTAAAGATGCGTTGCGTGCTTCATTTGTGACAACTGCAAAGCGGCGACGCCCAGTAGCTATCTTTGTTGATGAAGCACAACATATTGGTAAAATAAGTGGTGTCCAGTTGCAAAATCAACTAGATTGCATTAAATCTCTCGCCGAGGAGATTGGAATACCAATCGTCTTAATAGGCACATATGAGTTGATTCCTCTACTCAAGCTAAGTGCTCAACTCATCGGTAGAAGCTTAGATATTCATTTCCCGCGCTATCGCAGTTCCGAAAAAGAACTCTCACAATTCCAGAATGTTCTCAGAACATTTCAAGATGCATTACCATTCACGAAAGAAACCGATATACTGCTCAAACACTGGGAGTTTTGCTACCAACGATCCATCGGGTGTGTTGGTAATCTTCGCCTGATGCTTGTTAGGGCGGTCCGTGCTGCATTGTGGACGGATGCGAAGGCCTTAACTTGGAAGCACATAAAAACATACGCTTTTACCGAAGCTGAGAGTTACGAAATGATGCTTGAGGCTTATGAAGGCGAGAAGAATTTGGCTCCAAAACCCAAGCAACACGAAGATTTACTAAAAATGCTCGGCTTACCCTCTAAAAGAAGATCCCAGGAGACACCTCAGCCTGATACAACGCCCGGCAAAGACACACCTTCCGAACCGGTTCTGCCGCAACCTGGCCAGCCTGAAGAATGCTCTAATGAAGTTTACCAGACATCGCCAGCACCAGTAGATGGTGAAGCTACTCATAAGCCAATTATGCCACCAGAAGGCCAGCCCGGAGAAAGGTCCAGCGAAGTTAACCAGACATCATCAACCGCGGTGGATATTTCAGTTGCAACTGGCGAAGGATTAAAGCCAGTTCCTGACAGTAGAGAAAGCAAAATTACTGATGAAGCTAATCAGGAATTGCCCGGAGAAACTTCTACCCAAGAAGTGCCGCCGAAGCCGCTACGAAAGCCACGAAATGAAGCAGCGCGGCCTTTCCGGCGCAAGACTCAACGGGATAGGACAGGGGGACCACCGTTGAAGTGAAAATGAAAATAAAGTTATTGAGGAGGCAATCCATTGGAAAATTACGAAGAATGGGATGTAACCGTTCCGCCCCTACCGTCTCGCAGTCGTCTCTATCATTTAGAGCCTATAGGTATCGACACACCTGGTGTGGAGAGCTTGACAAGCTACATGCTTCGGCTTGCTGAGGCACATTGTATATCTCTAAGGGATCTGGCCATAAGCGAAGTCTTACCGCTTTTGACTCAGACAGGCGAAGTGGGAGCGCCGGCGCTTTTTTCATATGGAGCATTGTTAGGTAATGCGCAGGCGCTGAATGGAATGAGCATCATGGCCACAAGCGGTGTGCGTGCATTGGAGAAATTAACCCTGTATAAAGACCTTCACCTCCTCACCATGCTACCCTGGGCAAACGTAATATCTAAATACGGGATTTTCCGCACAAGCCAGGCCTGGTGTCCGCTATGTTATGAGGAATGGCACATAAATAAAGAGACAATTTACAATCCCTTATTGTGGTCATTGAAAGTGGTCCGAGTATGTCTACATCACAAACGAATTCTCAATGAAAGATGCCCTTCTCTACAATGCCAAAAACCTATACCTATACTCCATTCTCGTAGTAGATTAGGCTATTGCCCATATTGTAATCATTGGCTTGGTAACGTAGCAGATGTTGATGTCACTCCTCCTGAGACTATAATCAATAAGGAATTGGAGCAGGCAGTTTGGAATGCCACTGCTATTGGAGAATTGCTGGAGGTAGCTCCTTGTTTATCTTCTCCACTGCAAAAAGAGGATCTCGTTCTAGCAATAAACTCCCTGATTAGTCGTATGCCCGTTAAAAAGGCCGTTTCCTTAACACGCTTGCTCAATAGAAAATCTGTTCCGACAGTAGTTCTTTGGCAAAAAGGGTTAGAAATCCCACGGATGAGTACACTACTGCAAATATGCCACCTTCAAGATGCATCTCTTCGGCAAATCTTTTTTAGAGAAGTAGATGGCGTATTTCTTACGATTTCTGAAGAGCACAAAAAGCTGAATCGTGAGCTTGATATAGAGCCTAAAAAGATATACCCTGACTTTGAAGAAACACAAAAGGCTCTGGAGGCAATTCTCGCTAGTGATGAGGAACCGTTTCCCTCCATCAAAGAGGTAGCCAGGCGCCTGGGATATCGTAACAAAAGTACGCTTTACAAGCGGTTCCCTGAGCTCACTTATGCCATTGCGGCAAAGCATCAAAAATATCAAAACCCTCATCCCGATCAAAAAATGAGTTCGGATGAATTACAACAAGCTCTAGAAACGATACTGGCAAGCGATGAAGAGCCACCTCCCTCTATTAAAGAAGTAGCGCAGCGCCTGGGATATCGTGGCGTAGGCCCGCTCTATAGCCGGTCCCCGGAACTTTCGCGAGCAATTGCGACGAAATATCGAAAGCATAATCCTCGCCAAAGAGAACCCATGAGTTTGGAGGAATTGCGCCAGGCTCTGGAAGCGATATTAGCCAGCGACGAAGAGCCTCCCCTCTCTATCCGGGAAGTGGCTTCTCGATTGGGATATCGCAACTCTAGCACGCTTCGTCATCGGTGCCCTGACCTCTCGCATGCCATTACGGTAAGGTACCAAAAACACAATCTCAGCCAAAGAGAACCCATGAGTTCAGAGGAATTGCGGCAAGCGCTGGAATCTATATTGCTCAGCGACGAAGAGCCGCCTCTTTTTCTCAAAGAGGTAGCGCTTCGTCTAGGATATCGTAATGCAAGTCCCCTTCGCAGTCGATTTCCGGAACTTGTACATGCGATCGTGACCAAGCGTCAGGAGTACAATTTAAACATTAAAAAGAGGTTAAGTGCGGACGCATTGCGGCAGGCACTGGAAACGATACTGGCAAGCGATGAGGAGCCGCCTCCCTCTATTCTGGAGGTAGCTCTGCGTTTGGGATATCGTAGTGTAAGTGCTCTTTATAGCCGATTTCCTGAACTCACACATGCAATTGTTGCAAAATATCAGAGCTATAATCCAGATAAGAGAGCGGTCATGAATTCAGAGGAATTACGACAAATTCTAGAATCTATACTGGAAAGCAAAGAGGAACCGCCTCCCTCTATTCAAGAAGTCGCTCGTAGTCTGGGCTACCGTAGCGAGACATCCTTGTACGGGCGCTTTCCTGAACTCACCCGTAAAATCGTCGCAAAATATCGAGCATATCATTCTAACTACAAGCAGAGAATGAGTT